>Ga0194116_10001468_pt1 | contig 33533 bp, 31 predicted proteins | sample TA2MahsurfametaG_4_FD_148617 | JGI IMG/M metagenome (GOLD analysis project Ga0194116, IMG submission 148617) | Freshwater microbial communities from Lake Tanganyika, Tanzania - TA2015008 Mahale S9 surface | ecosystem: Environmental > Aquatic > Freshwater > Lake | place: Tanzania: Lake... | reverse complement strand
TAAATCTGGCGATTACATTCATAAGCCATATGGACTAGGTTACAGCATGTCATTAACTAAAAAACTTTAATATGAAAGTCGCTGATTTATGTGATTTTTTGGAATCCTCCTTTTCGCTTTCTCTTCAGGAGGAGTATGATAATTCAGGTTTACTTGTCGGCGAGAAAGACATGGATATTAGTAATGTTTTGATTTCTTTAGACGTTACAGAAGAAATAGTGACGGAGGCGCTTCAGAAAAATTGCAATGTGATAGTTTCGCATCATCCTGTAATTTTCAGAGGAATAAAAAATTTAGCACAACAAAACTTAGTAAATCGGGTTCTTATTCAGTGCATTCGTCAACATATTGCTTTATATGCTATTCATACCAATCTAGACAATCATTTTCAAGGTGTAAATGCAAAAATTGCCCAAAAATTAAACCTCAAGAAAACGAAAATTCTAGCACCAAAATCTGATCAACTCGAAAAACTAGTGGTATATATGCCCGAAAATGCACTAGAAAAAGTCGATAATGCCATTTTTGAAAATGGCGGTGGCAGAATTGGGAATTATTCAGCATGTCATTTTAGAAGTAAGGGTCTTGGAACTTTTATGCCTAACCAAGATGCAAATCCTTCCATTGGAGAGGTATTTGTACGCGAAGAGGTAAACGAATACAGAGTAGAATACCTCATACCCACAACTGTGAAATCATTGGTTTCAAAAGCACTTTTTACTGCACACCCCTACGAAGAAGTTGCTCACGAATGGCTTAAAATACAAAATTTCAATCAAGAAATTGGCTCCGGCATGATAGGTGAACTTGACTCAGAAATTACGGTGAGTGCATTTTTACAACACTTAAAAAAGACATTCAATTGTGGGGTTATAAAATATACTAAACCACATACTTCCACGATTAAAAAAGTAGCTATTTGTGGCGGATCTGGAAGTTTTCTTCTTTCTAAAGCAATACAGGCAAGTGCAGATATTTTTATCAGTGCGGACTTTAAATACCATGATTTTTTTGAGGCCGAGAATCAGATAATAATTGCTGATATAGGTCATTATGAAAGCGAACAATTTACAGGAGAATTAATTGCTGAAAAACTAAAAGAAAAATTTAGTACCTTTGCCATCCATCTAACGCAAATTAATACGAATCCATTAAATTATTTATAGCCAATGGCAGCAACTGCAACAAAGAAAGAAGCCACTGTAGCGGAAAAATTAGACGCCCTTTTTAATCTTCAAAAAATTGATTCTGAAATTGACAGAATTCGAACTATTAGAGGAGAATTACCTCTTGAGGTTCAAGATTTAGAAGACGAGGTGAGCGGATTAACCACTCGCATAGGAAAAATCAATGATGAAATTAATGAATTAGAAACAGAGATTAACGACAGAAAAATGGCCACCAAGGATTCTGAAACGGCCATTGCAAAATACAAAGAGCAACAAAATAACGTGCGAAACAATCGTGAATTTGAGTCCCTTTCGAAGGAAGTGGAATTTCAAGAATTGGAGATTAAATTGCATGAAAAGAAGAGTAAAGAGGCAAAATTTAAAATTGAAAATAAGCAAGAAGTTTTAAACGAGGCAACGGAAAAATTAACCTCAAAACAGGCAGATTTAGACCATAAAAAAGCAGAGCTTGATGCCATCATTAGAGAAACTCAAAAAGAAGAGGAACAATTCCAAAGAGAATCTGATGCTGCCAAAAAAAATATTGAAGGAAGGCTCATCAATGCATACGAACGCTTGAGAAATAATGCTAAAAATGGTCTTGCAGTCGTACAGGTTATGCGCGGTTCGTGCGGCGGCTGCTTCAATAAAATACCCCCTCAACGACAACTCGATATAGTTACTAAAAAGAAAATTATTGTGTGTGAGCACTGTGGCAGAATTTTAGTCCCATTTGACGGTATTGAGGAAGGCAAAGAGGTCAAATCGAGCAGAAAAAAAGCTGCATCTAAATAGAAAAGCCATAAAAGGTATTAGAGACTGCTCCGGGCAGTCTTTTTTTTAGTTTAGTCGGAATTTTAAATCAAGGGCGGCAAGTTCCTGGAACAATTCTTTAGACGGCTTCACACGTACAGACCGCGACGGCATATTTATTTCTATTCCTTCGTTAACATCATAAATGGTAAAATGCACTTGGCAATTTCCAGTATTCTGTGTAAATAAATTGTTGAGTTTATCGAGCATCAACTGATCAACCTCTCGATTTGAAAGTTTTATGGAGATTTGCTTGGTCTTCTTTTCTCGGAATTCGTTCAGCAACTCGATGGAGCTTATCACAAACTCTAGTTCCGTTCTATATTTCGGTACTTCAATTCTTCCTCTAATAATTACAAAGGTTCCGGGCTCCATGAAGTGTTTAAATTTCAGGTAATTTTCCTTGAATAAAAATATTTTGAAGGAATCATTATAATCTTCAATTAAAATGGTACCAAAGGCATCTCCATTTTTTGTCATACGATGCTCACCATCCGTTACGATGGCTGCTAACATAATTTCTTTGTTCACATGCTGTTTCATGTTTTGCAACATACCAATCGTTCCGTTGCAAAAAGAAGAAATTTCTATTTTAAAATCGTCTAACGGATGTCCAGAAATAAATATCCCAACAACCTCCTTTTCCTTATTGAGTTTATAAATACTTGGCCATTCGTCACACTTCGGAATTGTTGGTTCAATAGCACTTACCTCATCGGACAATTCAAAAATTGTTTGTTGAGCAGCATTGCTGTTTCCTTGATGGCTACTGCCAAAACGAATCGCTGTTTCCAAAAATAATTTACCGTTCGAATCTTGGACAAAATATTGAGCCCTGTGCATATTATTAAATGAATCCAATCCTCCTGAATATACTAAATTTTCCAATACACGCCTATTGCATGCGCTTGAGGGTAATCGTTTGGTTAAATCAAAAATAGAGGAGTAATGACCGTTTAAGTTTCGTTCCTTGATGATCATATCCACCGGACCCTCTCCTATTCCTTTTATGGCACCAAGGCCGAATCGAATCGCTCCCGCTTGTGTTACCGTAAATGCATAATTAGACTCATTAATGTCTGGCCCAAAGACATCAATTCCCATTCTTCTACATTCCTCCATGAAAAATGAGACCTGCTTAATATCGTTCATATTATTACTCAAAACCGACGCCATGTATTCCGCCGGATAATTCGCCTTCAAATAGGCTGTTTGGTAAGCAACCCAGGCGTAGCAGGTGGAGTGAGATTTATTAAACGCATAGGACGCAAAAGCTTCCCAATCTTTCCATATTTTCTTCAATATTTCGGGTTGAAAGCCTTTTTCAGATGCACGCTCGATAAATGTTGGTTTCATTTTATCCAGTACTTTTCTGTCTTTCTTACCCATCGCTTTACGCAAGGTATCTGCTTCACCCTTGGTGAAATCCGCCAATTTTTGGGACAGTAACATGACCTGTTCTTGGTATACAGTTATCCCATACGTCTCCTTTAGATTTTCCTCACATTCAGGCAAGTCGTAAATAATTTCTTCCTCACCGTGTTTTCTCCGACAAAAGGATGGAATATACTCCATTGGCCCGGGACGATAAAGCGCGTTCATGGCAATGAGATCTGCAAATTCTGTGGGTCTTAATTCCTTCAAATATTTTTGCATTCCTGTCGACTCGTATTGGAATATTCCAACCGTTTCACCACGCTGAAATAACGTGTAAGTCTTTTCATCATCAATAGGAAATGAATCCGGATCGAGCTCAATCTGATGAACCTCTTTGATAAATTGTACTGCATCTTTTATCAATGTCAGCGTCTTCAGACCAAGAAAGTCCATTTTGAGTAGCCCAGCAGATTCCGCAACGGAGTTGTCATATTGAGTACAGACTAAATCAGAGTCTTTTGCAAGAGCCACAGGCACAAATTTAGTCAAGTCGTCGGGGGTTATGATCACACCACATGCATGAATTCCCGTATTCCTAACTGACCCCTCAATTTCCATTGCCTTGCGCAATACCTCACCTTCTAAGCCTCTAGATTGGGCTATTTTTCTTAATTCTTTCGCCGCGGCGATTGCCTCTTGATTTCTCAACTTATCCACTAGGATTGCTTCGTCAAGATTAATTGTGTCTTTCAAGGATAAATCAAAAATCATTTTTGCAAGGCGATCTGCCTCAGGAAGTGGTAAATTCATAACCCTTGCAGTATCACGAATAGCCGATTTCGCAGCCATAGTTCCATAGGTTATGATTTGAGCCACTTGATTTGCACCGTACTTGTTGATTACATAATTAATTACTTTGCCTCTTCCTTCGTCATCAAAATCAATATCAATATCTGGCATGGAAACACGATCAGGGTTAAGAAAACGCTCAAAAAGTAAATCATACTTTATCGGATCTACATTCGTTATTCCTGTGCAATATGCAACCACCGATCCTGCCGCTGAACCTCTTCCTGGGCCGACAGAAACACCCATATCGCGAGCTGCTTGACAAAAATCTTGCACGATAAGGAAATATCCAGGATAACCTGTTCGCTGAATTGTTTCCAGTTCAAATTCAATACGAACCTCAATTTCTTTCGTTATTTCTGTATATCTCTTTTTAGATCCTTCCATTGTCAAATAACGCAAATAATTATTTTCGCCTCGCTTTCCCCCATCTGTGAGATCCAAGCTATCTTGAAATTCTTTTGGGATTTCAAAAGCAGGCAGTAATACATCTCTTGAAAGACCATAGGGTTGACACTTATGAACAATTTCCCCAATACTCTCAATGGCTTCGGGAATATCTGCAAATAATTCAATCATTTCCGATTTTGTCTTGAAATAATAATGATCGTTTTCTAAGCCGAAACGATAGCCTCTGCCTTTTCCTTTTGGAGTTTGAACCAGTTCATTATCTTTTACACACAAGAGCACATCGTGAGCTACAGCATCTTCTTTTGACAGGTAATAAGTATTATTTGTCGCAACAGTTTTTACCTTATGCTTTCTTGAAAAATCAACCAATGTAGCATTCACCCTTTCTTCATCTTCTAAATGATGGCGATTTAATTCAAGGTAAAAATCATCTCCAAATAGTGATTTCCACCATAAAAGGGCTTCTTCGGCTTGGCGCTCACCCACATTTAAAATCAAATGTGGTAATTCGCCGAGTAAATGCCCCGAAAGTGCAATTAAATCATTCGCATGCGCAGATAAAATTTCCCTATCTATTCTCGGTACGTAATACATACCCTCGGTGTAAGCAATAGAAGCTAACTTCATCAGATTTTCGTATCCTGCCTTATTCTTGGCAAGAAGTACGATTTGATATCCATTGTCTTTTTGAGTCTTATCTGATCGATTTTTGCATAAGTTAAATTCACATCCAATGATTGGTAAAAGTTCTTTTTTTGTGAACGGAATTCCCTTGGCTTCCGACTCATTTCGCTCAGCAATAACTTTTTGGTTGTACGAGGAAACAGCTTTCTCAAAATGAAAGGCTGCCATCATATTACCTGTATCCGTGATAGCAACCGCATCCATTTCGTATTCAATAGCTCTATGCACGAGTGCATTGACCTCGGTGGTAGATTGTAAGATTGAATACTGCGTATGATTATGTAAATGCCCAAACGGTAGTTTTGTAAGAGAGGAAATGTCTAGGTTGCTTGAATCTCCATTATTCGCTTGTTTTTTTATACCGGGTCTTAATTTGGCACTTTCTTTTTTAAGGTTAACATGAGTTAATCCAACGAGAGAAATTTTGTCAGGATTTTTTAATTTATATTCCTCAAAAAAACCCGCGTGCTGCATAATGGATTCCAAAGAGAAATACTCCCTTCGAATTAATTCGAGAAAACAGCGAGCTGTAGATTCAACATCCGCAGAGGCATTATGCGCCTCCTCAAAAGTTTCGTCGAATAAATATTCACTCAACTCCGTTAAGGTTGGCAGTTTATATTTACCGCCTTTACCGCCAGGCAGCTGGAGTAAGAGGGCTGTGTGTTCCGTACACGTGTCCAATATCGGTTTATCGATAGAAACTTCCTGTCCAGTCCGGTGAAACTCGGCACTCACAACATTAATATCAAAGTTCACATTATGTCCCACAATAAACTTGGCTTTTTGTAAACTCTTCTGAAAGAAATACAGTACATCCTCTAATTCCTCACCCACCATACTTGCTAATTCCGTTGAAATACCATGTATACTCTCTGATTTGAATGGAATATTAAAACCGACAGGACGTATAATGAAATCCTTTTGTTCTAACAAATTTCCCCATTCGTCATGGAGTTGCCAGGCTATTTGAACGACTCTTGGCCAATTTTCAGTATCGCTTATTGGAGCGTTGAAATTCTTGGGCAAACCCGTTGTTTCAGTGTCAAAAACTAAATACATGAGAGGATATTGTCGGAATTATAAAGGTAATAATTTTTAAATCTAAACAGGATAAAACACACTTAATTTAGATTTATGACAGACAATTAAACGTCAAAAAAGAGGCCGTGTAAGCTAAAATCCCCATAAATACAATTTGAATAATCGGCCATTTCCATGAGTTCGTCTCTCTTTTAACTACCGCAAGTGTCGCCATACATTGCATAGCAAAAACATAAAATACCATTAAACTCATCCCTGTGGCTAATGTGTAAACTGGGGTGCCATCAGGTTTTTGTTCTTTTTTTAATCGGTCGATTAATCGGTCGTTTTCCTCGCTTTCGTCATGTACAGCATAAATAGTCGCCAAGGATCCGACAAAAACCTCGCGTGCAGCAAAAGAGGTGATTAAAGAAATTCCGATTTTCCAATCATAACCCAAAGGGGCTATCACGGGTTCAAGAGCTTTTCCCATCATTCCAATATAGGAGTGTTCCAATTTTACGCTTGCAATTTGTTGCTCTTTTTCATCTTCGGAAAGTGCAGAAGATGCTAACAATTCTTCTCGTTTTTTTGCTTCATTTTCCATTGTGTCGCCGGGACCAAATGTCGCCAGCGCCCAGAGAATAATTGAAATTGACAGAATAACTTTTCCGGCATCTAGTGAAAATATTTTTACCTTTTCCCAAACGTTAATAATCACATTTTTCCAACGGGGAGATTTATAACTTGGAAGTTCTAAAAGTAAATATCCTGAAGATTTAATTTTTATAAGTTTATTCAGTACGATAGCGACGAGTAAGGCCGATACAATTCCAAGTAAATAGAGGCCCATGAGCACAATTCCTTGTAAATTAAATATTCCCGCAATATCTTCGTTCGGTATGGTCAACGAAATTAAGAGTGTAAATACAGGAAGTCGCGCACTGCAACTCATCAGAGGAGCAACCAAAATTGTAATCAAACGCTCCTTCCAATCTGCAATTGTTCGAGTAGCCATAACCCCAGGAATGGCACACGCCACACTAGACATCAGGGGAACCACACTTTTACCATTTAATCCAAATGGCCTCATCAATCTGTCCATTAAAAATACCACTCGCGCTAAATAACCCGTTTCCTCTAAAATGGACAAAAAGAAAAATAAAAGAGCGATTTGAGGTATAAAAACCACAACCCCTCCTATTCCAGGAATAATTCCTTGCGAAACTAAGTCATTTAACAATCCTGATTGCATGGTCGTTCCAACCCATTCTGCCAATTGACTAAATTTTAAATCAATAAAATCCATGGGTATGACAGCAAAACTGAAAATAAACTGAAAAACAGTGAAAAGAATCGAAAGAAAAATCAAATAGCCGATTACAGGATGTGTTAAGATTTTGTCTATTTTCTTAGTTCTCTCTTCAACACCAGGCTTGGTTTTTAAAATATGAGGAAGTTTCTCGTTTATCCAGCCATATCGCGATTTAATATCATTTTCTTGACTTTTTTTATCTTCAATTTTGGCTAACTCAAACGAATCAATTACAGGAGAATAATTTGATGTTTCTACAGTCTTTTCCAAAGCCTCTAAAATTCTTTCCTTACCTAAACCCACTCGCGCATTAGTCTGGACGAATGTCACGCCCGGAAAAGTTTTTTCTAAATTGGAGAGGTCAATTGTCAATCCTCTTTTCTCTACTAAATCCCACATGTTTAAAATAGCTACAATTGGAATTTTTAAGTCATAAAGTTGAGTTAACAGCAATAAATTTCGAGAAAGATTAGAACTATCCAGAACAACGCATGCCATGTCTGGAAAATCAAGGTGATTCGGTACTTTTAAGACATCGTACACCACCTGTTCGTCCTGACTTGTTGGATATAGTGAATAAATCCCGGGGAAATCGATGATAGTGAAGGTTTTCTCTGAACGCTTGATTACCCCGTATTTTTTTTCAACGGTTACACCAGGAAAATTTCCCACGTGTTGATTTAACCCTGTCAGCATATTGAACAAAGAACTTTTTCCTGTATTTGGATTTCCAAAAAGTCCTATTTTCAGTGTCATATCAATTGTATTATTATAAGACTCGCCTCATTTTTACGCAACGATAACAAGCTTCCATTCAACTCAATAGCAATGGGATCTCCAAAAGGAGCTTTGAACGCAACGGATAATTCTGCTCCCGCAATAAGGCCCATTTCTGCCATTTTTGGACTGAAGGATGATGGTAACACCTCCAGAATAACTGCCCTACTTTCTATCTCAAGATCTAATAATGTAGACACAGGGTAAAATTAATAGGAATCATAGAAATCACACTAACTTAAAGCAGGTATTATTCTATTTTTTTCACCACTAAACGTGCCGTTTGTCGCGTTCTTTGTTGCACTAAAATTTCTTTATTTTTGGTAACTTTTTGAATCGTTGATTCATCATAATGACGGATGGTGATCAACTCCAATCCCTCGTTATATTTTACGTGATAGCTGTCACTAAACATTTGCAACACTTGATCTGGATTTACTTTCTTTCTGTCAAGAAGGATCGAAAAACTCAATGCTGAATTTTGCATCATGTTGATCTTCGCATGAGCATCGGCCAAACGCTTAAAAATACCGCTTAAATTTTCTTCCACGAGAAAAGAAAAATCTTTTGGTGTAATAGTGTATAGAACTTGGTCGAATTTTAGGATGTAAGAAGGAACTAAACTATCAAAATCACTGTTCGCTTGTATGACAGTGCCTTTTTCGTCAGGTTTAATAAAAGACTTGACATACAGTGGAATGTTTTTATTTTGGAGCGGTTTCACCGTTTTAGGATGTATAACACTTGCCCCATAGTAAGAGAGTTCGATTGCCTCCTTAAATGAAATTTGTTTAAGTAAAACAGTATCCTCGAATAATTTTGGATCAGCATTAAGCATCCCAGGAACATCCTTCCATATGGTAACGCTCTCAGCATGCATGCAGTGTGCAAAAATACCCGCAGTATAATCTGACCCTTCTCTTCCTAATGTGGTAGTCATTCCCTCAGAAGTGTGACCGACAAAACCTTGTGAAACTATAATCTTTTTGTGCGTAAAAAGCGGTCTTAAATTCTGTTGAATCAACTCTTCAGTCTTCTTCCAATCTACATTTCCCTCCTGATAATTATTATCTGTTCTCAAGAGTGAACGTGCATCAGTCCAAACTGAAGAAAACCCTTTCTCTGTCAAATATGCATCTATAATTCGAGACGACAAAACTTCGCCAAGCGAAACAATTTGATCGTATTCAAAAGAATAATTTTCTGAGAACGGTTTACTAAATCTCATTCTTAACTGATTGAAAATAGTCTCAATAATTTGATAAATTTTACGCTGTCGATCAGAAAATAATGCAAGTAAAATTTGGGAATGAAAGGCCTCAAGATCATTGATCAGACGAAGGAATAAAGCTTCATCGGACAATTGATAAGCAGAAACCACTTCTTCGAGCTTATTTGTTGTTTTGCCCATGGCTGAGATTACAACAAGTATGCTATCTTCGGGATATTTTGTTAGAATTTCCGCAACATTTTGTATAGCGGCCGAGTCTTTAACAGAGGCTCCTCCAAATTTGAATACTTTAACCATTTATGTTAATTTTTCAGACAAATTATTTACGGCCTCTTGCGGTCTAATCCCTTGATAAATTACGGAATTAACCATTTCCAATATAGGCATTTCAACTTTAAACTTCTGATTGATTTCAACCAATGACTTGGTAGCATAATATCCTTCGGCGACCATTTTCATTTCTAATTGTGCATTCGCCACAGAATATCCTTTTCCGATCATGAATCCGAAGGTTCTATTTCTTGAGAAATTTGAATAAGCTGTTACCAACAAATCTCCCAAATAAGCACTTGTTTTAGTGTCTCTGTGAACAGGACTAACCACGTCTATAAATCGCTCTATTTCTTGAATAGCATTTGAAATAAGTACAGAAAGAAAATTATCTCCATAACCAAGTCCAGAGCATATTCCCGCTGCTAAAGCATATATATTCTTTAAAATTGCAGATAACTCCGTACCAAATAGGTCGTCAGATTGTGTTGTCCTGATATAACGATTTGAAAGTAAGAACGCTACAGCATTGGATTTAAGTTCATCAAGACACGCTATGGTTAGATAACTCAACCTTTCCATAGCCACCTCTTCCGCATGGCAAGGCCCACAAATAATTCCAATATTTTCGTAAGGTATGTTAAATGACTTATGTAGATACCTTGCGGGTATTGCATTAAATTCAGGAACAATTCCTTTAACCGCTGAAAAAACAATTTTTCCTTTGAAATGTGCAGTTGATAATCCTTTTAATGTCGCATCCATATACGCGGCTGGCACTACGAGGATGATAAGATCAGATTCACTTACGGCAGTTGTCAAATCGGTGGAAAGTGTAATTTTTGATAAGTCAAACTCTACAGATTGTAGATAATTTGGATGGTGACGAAATTTACGAATGTGTTCAACAGCTTTCGTATCTCTCATCCACCACGTTAAAGATTGACCGTTCGATGAGATAATTTTTGAGAGAGCAGTTGCCCAACTCCCTCCTCCTATTATGGCTACTTTTTCATACGATTGCTTATGCATGAAACAAAGATACAATTTCTATAATTAAGCGAATAAGTGGTTGAAACCTAAAAATAGCATTACCGTATTACGTGTTAATGTCTTTCAAATCCCGAATTCGTAATTTTTTTTGCAGTAAATGGTTTCGAATCCCCTACCACATTTTATTATATGGATTTGCAATACTCGGGGCAGGATTACTCTGCACCTGGGTCTTGTTTCAGAGCGGAATATTATCGTCCAATGATTTTGGTATGGCGGACCCGAACAACCGTTATTTCCAGGAAATGGACAAAAAATACAATCAAGGATTTAAAACTGATAGCGTGAGCGTGGACAAGCATCGCTATGAAGCACTGAATAGAATAGTTTTGTTGAACCGATATTATCCGTTAAATGCAAACTATATATTGAAAGCTTGGACAGAAAGTAAGGACGAAAAATTAGCCTTAAAAATGTTGGATGCTGTTGATCTTCGCATGCAGGTTAATGAGCAATATCAGGCTGATTTAACAATGATGAAGAAGAATCTTCTGCCTCGTCAAAATACCAATTTAAGCGTTTTTGAGTGGATGAATATAGCAGAGTGGATGGCTTTTAAAGAGGCAGTTAAAAAAGATAAATACTACATTGATTCGGCTGCAAAAGTATCCGGGGTTGAACCAAGGTTAATTGTGGCTTGTTTGGTGGGAGAACAAATACGATTATTTAATTCGAAAAGAGAATCGTATAAAAAATACATCGGCCCATTAAAAATTTTAGTGGTTGAAAATAACTTTTCCTACGGGGTAACCGGGGTCAAAGAATCAACAGCACAGCGAATAGAACAAAATTTGAAAGATAAAAATTCAAAATTTTATTTAGGGGTGGAATACGAACATCTGTTAGACTACGACTCAACACAAAACTTTGATGCTGCTGTAAACGAAGGCATGAGTCCCACCGTTAAAAGATTAGTCCAAATGAAAAATCACTATTACTCCTATTTGTATACCGCTCTGTTCGTAAAACAAATTAAAATGCAATGGGAAAGGTCCGGATTTCCTATCCAGGATAGACCTGAAATTTTAGCGTCTTTATTCAATCTAGGGTTCAACAAATCAAAACCAAAAGCTGAACCAGAAGTAGGGGGTTCTAGTTTTGAGGTTGGAAATACGGTATATACTTTTGGTGCGGTAGCATTTGAATTTTATTATTCAGGAGAGTTGCAAGATATTTTTCCTTACAAGAGGGCTCGTTTCGATTATAAGAATTTTCCTGAACCGAAATTATTTTAGTCGAATGGATTTATCAGTTAAAGTTATAAGTTGATTTTTAAGCAACTTCCCCACAGTTTGTTTGAATAGTTTTTTGCTCATTCCTAGCGCTTTATTAATTTCCTCAGGACTTGACTTATCGTGGAGAAAAATTTCCTTTTTTTTCGTTAAACGCTCTAAGAGTACTGAATACGCATTGTCGTATTTTTCCAAGCCCAATGCATCAAATTGCAAATCTAATTTTCCGTCCGTTCTGACCTTGCGAACATAACAGATTATCTCGTCACCACATTCTAATTTTCTATTGACATCGTTCTTGAAAATCAAACCTTCATAACGTTGGTTCACTATTATTTTAACTCCTAATTCAGTTGTGGACCAAACCAAACCGCTCACTTGACACTCCTCCAAGGATTCCCTGCAGGGTTCGAGTGTTTTTGTAATTTTACTACTTCCAAATAAGCGATCCGTTTGATTATCGTAGCGCAAAGTAATCAAATAGGATCGCCCCTCCTCCATTTTTTCTGCTTGTTCTTTGAACGGAACAAATAAATTTTTGTCCAAGCCCCAATCAACAAATGCACCAAACATGTTAACTAGAACTACCTTTAAAAAAGCTATATTTCCCAGGAGTAAATGTGGACTTTCAGTGGTGGAAACTATTCTATTTTGTGAGTCTTTGAAAACGAAGACGTCAACTAAGGCTCCAACTTGAAAGTCATTTTCTGGAATGAGGTACTTTCTCGGTAATAAAACTTCGTCACCTCTAAAATCTTTCAAGTATGCCCCAGGTGGAGTTATTCTACTAACAGCAAGTTTATTGATTTGACCTAGCTGCATTATTCAATGTTGAATTTCCTGGGCCTTTTTTTTATTTTATACTTACCAGTAGTTACTTTCAAACTATTGTCCGTCCGTCTTTTATTACGCCTTGCTTTTTTTGGAATAATCTTCGTTTCAGTTTTAGATAATTCCAGCTCAGATTCAGGTGTCCTAGCGACATGATTTACAATTTCTCCAGGCCTATTTTCATCAGGATTTATCCATTGTTGAATTTCTTTTTTATCACCAACTTGGTTATTCGAAATAATATCCTCCTTAAAATACCACATTTCATCCTCAAGGTTGTAAGCATCATAGGACATGTCAGGGACATAGAAAGATCTCACCCCTGCCAAGCTTTGTGCTTCAGGCGAAAGGTGATCCATTACTATTCGGTTATACTTCTTATCAAAGGTCAAGGTCATTTTCGCTTGTTCCGAAAACTCGTAAATCATTCTTTTGTGAACAGTGTTTTTTTCTTTGAAAACAGGACTTCCGAACTTGACGCCATTTGAGGATATTGTCATCACATCCATTACTTTAAAATTATTTCCTGGAGTTCCTCCATCCCAACCAAGAAGAACATATTCCATTTTACCATTTCTCTCAAAAGGAATCATTTGATAATACAAGGCACCATACCAATTTTTCGCATCAATTGTGCCGATTGGTCGCTCGGAATAAGGATCGAGAACGTCAATTAGCTCGAATAATTTAACTTTTTCTTTACTGTCATCAAAATACATAACTACCCCATCAAAGGCATAGGTAAAATCAGTATATTCAATATTCCAGGTAATCAATCGTACAAGACCATCAGGGCTATCTAATACAGAGATCGTTTTGCACGAATTAAATTTGTGTTTGAGTGCTCCCTCATTTTTAAGAAAGTCTAACATTTTCACTTTAAATATTGCATTTATTTCATTCATTTCCTCGTCAGTTTTTGCTCCCCTGAGAAGAAGTAAGGATTTATTGAGTTCATTCTCTTTATCCTCCAAATCTTGTGAAAAGAAATTAGAGGAAAGTAAAACTAAAAAAGTGAAGAAAATTAGTTTCATGATCATACAAACGCACGCTGAAATAAAAAGTTACTTCAATTCACACAAAGACTGAATGGTATCTGTTGGTGAGGAAGAACTAAACACAAAACTACCTGCAACTAGGGCATCCGCTCCTGCTTGCACAAGAAGTTTTCCTGTCTCTAAGTTTACACCACCATCTACCTCGATTAAGGCTTTAGAATTTTTAAGATTAATTAATTCCTTAAGTTGTACTACTTTTTCCACCGTTGAGGATATAAAGTTTTGTCCTCCAAAGCCTGGATTAACAGACATAATCAATACCAAATCTACTTCTGTAATAATGTCTTGCAAAACGCTAATGGGAGAATGAGGATTTAAAGCCACACCTGCTTTCATTCCCAGACGTTTAATTTCAGAGAGTGTCCGATGAAGGTGGGTACAGGCCTCATAATGAACGGTAACTATATTCGCTCCTGAATTACAAAAATCCGTCAAGTAAGCATCCGGATTGGAGATCATAAGGTGCACATCTAGCACTTTCGAGGTGTGTCGTCGGATGGCAGAAAGTACTGGGAAACCGAAGGAAATATTTGGAACAAAAACCCCATCCATTACATCTATATGTATCCATTCAGCACTCGAGGTATTTAACATTTCAACATCTCGTTGTATATTTCCAAAATCACAAGAGAGCACTGATGGTGAAACAATAGTCATATTGTAAAATTACGCAATCTTTTTATGCAACCCGCAATAAATCAATATATTCATCTTCTCTCCTGTATAAGTCCAGGTGAAAAAATAAATTATCCCTTGTGGCACTTACCGTAATATACTCAACATAAATAGGAATTGACCATTTCAATGGTATACTGAAATTAATTTTCCTCACCAAAATACTATCGATAGAATCTCTGACATAAATATTCCTGTTCGTCGAACGAATGGAATCAAAATCTAATATGGTTTTTGCCAATTCAACAGGATTTTCACAGCGCATACAACCGTGGGAGAAACTTCTAAACCCTTTTCTAAATAAAGATTTAGATGGCGTGTCATGAACGTAAACGTTGTGTGAATTATAGAACTCGAGTTTAATAATTCCTAGACTATTATGTGGTCCTGGATCTTGAATGACAGTGTAAGGAAAATTCTTGCTGTATTTTCGCCAAGAAACGCTATCTGGATTAATTTCAGTTGTACCTCTATATATTCGATATTGATTTTTGGATAAATACCGTGAATTGGCTCGAACAGCTGGCAATATTTCTTTATTTGCAATAGACTGCGGGACTTTCCAAAATGGATAACAAACAATTCTATTAACCCGTGCGTGAAGTTCAGGTGTTTGATTGGATACTTTACCAATGATGACCTTATTTTTACTTTTTAAGGCCCCATCTGCAATGAAGAATAACTCAAAAGATGGTAAATTTACACGAATAAACTTTTTTTCATCGGGCTTTCTTTGCCTAAGTTTATCCAATGCAATTGAAGCGCGAACTACTTTGTTGTATGTGCTCTCATTCAATGCTTGCAAGGTAGCCTCGTCAATATTACTATCCTCATTAAAGCCACACATTCGTTTAAAGTTTTTAATTGATTGATTGAATTCTGCTTCAGATGATTTTGATTTTAAAAATCCTTTAGATATTAAAGATTTTTTGATATTTATTTCGAACAGTAATGGATCTTCCTTTTTTGATTTTAATTGAAAGGAATTGGTATCAAGGGGATATTTTTGGCAAAAATCATATAAATGTTGAGCAAGAAATTGATAATTAGTGTCAACTATACCTTGTTTAATTATAAGTTCCTCAATTGAGAGCGAATCCAATTGTTTGCACTGTTCTAGAAATTCTTTCCCGTCTAAAGGAACAATATTCCTCATTTTCTTTTGTTCAAAATCAATTAACCCATGTTTTAAAGTTCCTCCCAGCGTTAATAAGTTCGATGTCATAATAATTTCTTTCTCAATCCAATGTGCATCTTTCTTAGGCTGACACAATCTGGATTTTGGCACGCCAAATTGTAATGGTTCTGTTAAACACTTTTCTGTCATAGTTCCGAACTTACTCATGGAATTATTTGAATAATGTTTGAACCCAAATGAATTTGCCTTGTAAAAATTTATAACGGCAGACTGCTGTTGGTCATTCAATCCTAATGATTTTAAAAAACTTTTCTCAAGAGCTCTAGATAATTTCACATCATCAGGTATTGAAACATCAGTTAAAAATAATCTATCCACAGACTCATTTTTCTCCTCCTGACTGCTCTCGCAGCTGAGCAAAATTAAAAAAGCAACCAGAAAAATTAAATGTCTCAGCAACTCGTTTAAATTATTAAATTAGTACTAAATGTTTTCAATGCCACAAGGTTTTAATGTGATTTTGATTTTAATTTTTATTACGGGGTGTTTCTCCATATTTTGTTTTAATTCAGATATTCGAAAGGCCAAGTTAACATTTTTTCCTTACCGCATTAAACGAAACAACGAAATCACTAGAATAATATCTCATATTTTCATTCATGCTGATTTCCAACACTTTGCCTTTAATATGCTATCAGTCTATTTTCTTGGATCCTTTTTAGAAGATCAGTGGCGTCATGAATTTGGACCTGAGGGTGGTGCTGTTCATATTTTAGTTTTGTATTTATTAGGGGGAATCTTTGCAACGGGATATATTTACGTTAAGCAGCAAGATAATATAATGTACCAAAGTTTGGGTGCATCCGGCGCCGTCTCAGCCGTGATCTTTGCTGCCATTTTATGGTATCCTACCATGGAGCTGGGTTTATTTTTTATACCTGTACCAATTCCCGCATTTATTTTTGGACCGCTTTATTTATTAATTGAGTATTTAGCAATGAAAAGAGGAACAAGCGGAATTGCACATGAAGCACATATCGGTGGAGCACTTTTTGGTATTCTTTACGTAACTTTGTTGGAACCTACTAAATTGATCACATTTATTGAATTGATTTTATGATGTCAGTACTATACGTCAACAATAACGGAACTCTATTACCTGCCGATGCCCCCACTATACATCCAGGTAATAGGGGGCATTTATATGGTGACGGTGTTTTTGAGAGTATTCGTGTAATTGCGGGTCGACCTGTGAATATAGAGAATCATATTAAACGATTAATAGAGGGAGCGAAAGCAATTAAAATGCGAACTCCCAGCTATTTTAACTCTATTTTTTTCGAGGAAAAATTGAATGAACTATTGCAGAAATCAAATATCAAAGAAGGCGGAAGATGTAGGCTTTCTCTTGATAGAGTGACAGGAGGTGCTTATCTTCCTGATTCAAATGAGTGCACTTACTACATAGAGGTATACCCCTATGATGTCAATCACTTTGAATTAAATGCTAAAGGTCTAGAAGTTGATATTTACCAAGACATCAAATTACAAAAGAATTTTCTGTCAAACTACAAAACGAAAACAGGTTTGACTTATGTTATGGCTGCTATTTCCGCTCAAGAAAAAGGGCTAGACGACGTTTTTTTATCAAACGATAAAGGAAATATTCTAGAAACATCGTCATGTAATATTTTCATAGTAAGTAATGGTGTATTGTATACTCCGAGTCTAGATGAAGGATGTTTGGCAGGAACAATGAGGATGCAGATTGTAAATTTGGCAATAATGCATGGCATCAAAGTATACGAATGTGCAATCCTTCCTCAAAACATACTCGCTGCTGATGAAATTTTTGTTACCAATGCAATTAGAGGTATCAATTGGGTTGGCGGCTACAGAACAAAAAGATTTTACAATAACATGTCGAGAAAATTGGTAGTGTTGTTGAACGAATTCTGGGAAAAAAAATTAGGTTTATGACTCAAGTCATTGTGGTAATCTTAATAATAACCTTAGCCGTCGGATACCTGGCCAAACTATTCTATGGGAAATTTTTAAAAAAACAACCTCATTGCGATGGCTGCGCATTCAGTAAAGGAAAGTCTCCGATTAGTTATGAGTAATTGTCAGTTATACAAATATAGTAGTGCCTTTTATTCCATAAACGAGGAATCAAGCGAGTATTTCTTACATTCGTTTTCAAAAAATGATGTGGATGATGACCACATTTGTTGGCTAAACTATCACGGGTTAGAGGATAGGCAATCCATAGAGCATTTGGCACAAAATCTAGGAATTGATAAGTTAATTATTGAAGCACTTTATTTTCCTTCAAGGCGACCAAAGGTGGAGGAGTATCCTAACTTTTTATATTTTGCCTTAAAATCACTTTTACCAAGCGGTCTTGGCGAAAATACGTTGATTGACGAAAACATGAGTTTTATCTTACACAAAAATTACTTAATTTCATATCAAGATAAATCCTCAGACCATTTTGCAGATGTTCGCGACCGAATTGTGAAAGGACGTGGAAAAATTAGATCCAAAGGAACAGATTTTTTATTATTTCGTCTGCTTGAGGCCATCATTGACAATTATTTTGAAGTATTGTCAGATTGTATCAAAAATATTGAATATATCGACGATCAAATAAATGAATATCAGAGTAAGCAATTATTCAGGGAGTTAGAAACTACAAAACGTAAACTAATTTCTCTTCGAAAGGTCGTTTTACCGATGCGTGAAATTTGTAACGAACTATTATCTACAGATAGCAGATTTATTGAAAAAGAGAATAATCGCTATTTTCAAAATTTATACAAGTCATGTTCAGCAATTCTCGAGGAAATTGAGGCAAATAAGCAAATTATTGAAGGAATTGCCAATTTATATTATGCAATTCAGGGACAAAGAATGAATCAAGTAATGAAAACTTTAACGGTTGTATCGTCTATTTTCATCCCGCTCACGTTCATTGTTGGTGTATATGGCATGAATTTCAAATACATTCCAGAATTAGATTACCATTACGGGTATTTCGTAGTTATTGGCTCGATGTCATTATTGTCTGTAATTCTTATCATCTATTTTCTTAAAAAGGGCTGGTTAAAAAGAGATTAACAGAGATAATTATTGAATGTTAATGAAGTGTTAAAAAAAACCATTTGCTTTAACAAGGCCCTATCTTTGTTAATATAATATAAAAAACTAAGAACCTTATGAAAAATTTAATATTCTCCTTTGCATTTTTAATGGCAGCATTTGTGACTGTCACAGCCCAAGGCACACCCGTTCAATCAGGCGCTAAAATTGAGTTCTCTAAGGAAACTCACGATTATGGCAACATTAAGTATGACGGTGAGCCCTACTGTTCCTTTGATTTTAAAAACACCGGCGATCTGCCTTTGATTATTTCCAATGCTAAAGGGTCATGCGGTTGTACGGTGCCTGAATATTCGCAAGAACCGATAGCACCAGGAGCCAAAGGTACAATTCGTGTTAAATATGACACTAAAAGACCCGGCCCAATTAACAAAACGGTAACTATTACCTCTAATGCAGTGAACGTCGAAGGAGGAATCTCCATTCTCCGAATTAAGGGAGAAGTTGGTCCCGCTCCAGAGAATGGTACACCTGTAAATAATTCAGGAGCACCCACTAATAATTAATTTCATTGAGGTATCGATTAGCGATCTTCATATTTTTCTTAACCGCCGCTGTAGTCGCACAGTCGGCGGTTTTTTATGTCCAGCATAAAACTGTAAAATTTCCTAGAACACAAGAGGGAGAAACAATTCACCAAACGTATTTCGTGACCAATAGAGGGAAAGTACCACTCATGATTTATTCATCTGAGACCGAATGCACATGCACGAATGTTATATTGCCTACAGGCCCCATTGATCCGGGAAAAACTGCTAAAATTGATGTAACCTTCAATACAAGTGGAAAGTATTTTTTCCAAGATAGGATAATAACCTTGAAAACTAATACCCGAAAGAAAAAAGAAATACTCCATCTGAAGGTTTTCATTATTCCGAAAGAATGACCAAAAAAATTGATTCCTTTTTGGGTACTTAAAGTTGATGGAGCAGGTTATTCACCTCATTAAAGTCTTTTGCCCTGTAGGTTGAGGTGCTTGATGAGCCCTCTTCACGCAGAATATGGATTGTTTTGAATCCCGCTTGACGAGCTGCACTCAGTTCCTCTTGAATATCTGATAGAAAAACTATTTCGCTTGGATCTTGGCCTATTCCTGCAGCTATTTTAAGGTAGGAATCCTCATTTCTTTTGTGTCCAATAGTTGTATCAAAATAACAAGACAACCACTTGGTTAAATCACCTGCTAATGAATATTTGAAAAGTAACTTTTGAGAGGTAATTGATCCGGAGGAATATATTCCTATTTTCAATCCATTCGTTGACCATTTCTCTAAATTAACCGATACGTCGTCATAAACATGTCCTTTTAATTCACCAAGTTGATAACCTTTATTCCAAATGATTCCCTGCAACGTCTTCAACGGTGTGAACTTTTTGTCTTTAATACTCCATTCAAGCAATTTCTGCATGACTCCCTCACTTGTAGTCAAGATAACACCTTCCTCACGTTCGCAAATACCTATTACCTCCGAAAAAGCTTCCTTTACCTCTGCTAAGTGAGCAAACTGCGTGATTTCAAGAATGTGTTCTCTAAAATAAGGAAAAAGAACATCGTAAACATAGGAAACAGATGATGTTGTCCCTTCAATATCAGAAAGTATAACTCGGCAACTCAAATCCATCTATGGCATTTTGAAGTGAGAATAAGACTTTTCTATTTGAGAATCCGTGTAGTGCGGTATCCAACCACTCGTGTCAATAAATATTCTTATTGCCTTGACAAACGGTTCTTTTTCGCCGGCATCAAACCAATGTCTGATCCCTGCTGGTACCGAAATCAAATCACCTTTTTCACAAAGCAAATTGAAAATGAGATCCCCCTCCATATTAAACCAAAACAAGCCTTTACCATCCACAAAAAAACGTATTTCATCTTCGGTATGAATATGTTCAGCTAAAAATTTTGCTCTAATGGCATCATAATTTTCCGTGGATGAATGAATGGAAATTACATCTGCTGTCTGATATGCGCCTTTTTTCATGAAAGGAATTAAGTCTTTCTCATAGGCTTTAAGAATATCTTCTGACGACGCTGAATCCGAAAATTCCACATCGCACAACCATTGGTCGAAGAAAATGCCACGAGCATTAAAAAAACTTCGAATTTCAGATACATTTTTAATTTGCACACCACTTTCAGGAATCGATAAAACTGCCATTATTTGCTATTTAAAAATTCGCATTGACAAAGATACTCCAAAGTTTCCAGATGTTTTTTTGCGTCTAAAAGAGTATTCCCCCATGCATAAATCCCGTGTTTTTCGATAATAAAACAATTATTGTTTAGTTGTCTTTTTCGTTCCATCAACTCTTTTTTAAAATACTCCATATCTTGGTTATTACAAAAGACTGGAATGATGGATTCTGTCTGATGGGTTTGGTGATGTGGAAATCCTTTTTGTAGCTCATACCCCTGAATTCTAAATTCAGGGTATACTCTCGATGAAATTAGAACAGGAAAGATTCCATGGCTATGCAGGATAAATTTGGTTTCAGGAAACATTTCGTAAAGCACACAATGAATGATAGATTCAGCTGATGGCCTGAGGTCCTTATATTCTCCTATAGATTTTCCTTCACTTGAAATAGTGATAAAATCGTCCACCCTAATAATGGATTTATCAATTCCAGACCTTGTTACCCAAATTTGATTATCGTTATCTTTAAAAGAATAATTGGTCGATGTGGCAGGTGAACAACCTTTATTGTGTAGATTATTAATCACCATAACCATCTCATTTTTTAGTTGGTTAACGTTCATTTTTCAAAGATAAAAAAAACGCACCTTTCAGTGCGTTTTCATTATGTGTTTGTTATTTGTTTAATTTGTTAATGCTCCCTTGACGAGTTGTGCGATAACCTTGCCGTCTGCTTTTCCGGCAAGTTTTGAAGTCAAAATACCCATTACTTTACCCATTTGTTGTGGCCCTTCTGCACCTATTTCTCTAATGACATTTATAACTTCCTGTTGAATTTCCTCTTCACTCAACATTTTCGGAAGGTACTCCTCAATGACTTTTGCTTGAAAAAGTTCATCAGCAGCCAGGTCGTCACGGCCCTGAGTAACATACAAGTCATATGTTTCGATTCTCTGTTTATGTAATTTCAAACAGATTTTAACTGCTACCTCATCGCTTACATCACCACCGCCACCTGAGGTAGCCTCGAGTAAAAGCTTTGATTTTATATCCCTCAGTGCAGCAAGTCTATCTTTCTCTTTAGCCAACATAGCTTGTTTAATGGCGTCGTTAATTTTCACTGCCAAGCTCATTTTAATCTACGTTATCGTGAAGGAAATTATTATTTTTGAGGGAGAATTTTCCAGTTCCGTCATCAGCTAAGCCAAATCTCGAAAAATTTTCTTCAGTACTCGGTGTAGACGTATTTAAATTGATATTTCTTCTTACAAATGCTGGTTCCTTCTCAAATTCATTAATTCCATCTGCTTTTTTCAGTTTGGAAGTATATTCCTGAATTTTCGATACGCGGTCATTTGTTCTCTTTTGTATATCCTCAGCACTCATTGAACTTTTTTCTTCACCCGACGTTTCTGAAGTTGAAATTTCATCATCGAGTAAGTGTTTTACGACTCCCTCATCAGAAGTTATTTTTATTTCATCTTCATTTAATGAATCTTTTTCATTCTCTGTCGTCAATTCCCATGTAAATGCTTCACCTGACTGCTCAATAAATTCTGGTGATTCCGTATTTTTATCCGTAAACTCATTATTCTGGGTTGTATCTCCCGTTTCACTAATTAGGGCATCGTTCCAGATTGGCGTAACTTGACTAGATTCATCTGTTTCCTCTGTAGTATCGAATAAGTTGTATGATATTTTTTCGACCGAGGAGGATTCCACCGATTGGTCCAGAGATGCATTGTTCAAAGGAGCCTCATTTTCGACAACATTTGATTCATCAGTAAACAACGAAACGGTGTCGTTTACATTAGGCATATCACTAGGGAATTTTGCATTATTGATTATCGGTTCATTAATATCTACCTTCAAAAAAGGCTCTTGTTGAAGTTGTTCCGAAACAGTTGGTACTGATTCAGTTGAGTTCAAAGCTTTCGAGCTTACGGATAATGGTGATTCAAGAGGGTTTAATAATTCTTTTCTAGATTCTTCGTCTAAGGACACCACTTTACGCTCAGGAGCTTTCTCAAATCCTGTCAGAGGTTCGGAGCTAAAACCCGTCGCAATTAAAGTGATGTTTAATTTATCTCCTAACGCTCCGTCATACCCGTGACCCCAGATTACATCTGCTGTGGCACCTGCTGCATCTTGAATGTAGTCGGTAATTTCAGTAATTTCATCCATCATTACTTCCTTATTTCCATAAGTTATGTTTAGAAGAACATATTTAGCTCCAGAAATATCATTATCGTTCAGTAACGGAGATACCAGTGCATTTTGAACGGCATCTAAGGCTCTATTTTCACCTTCCCCAATGGCACTTCCCATTATGGCCCTTCCTGAATTACGAAGGACAGTATTTACATCGTTGAAATCTACATTTATGATTCCTGTAACAGAAATAACCTCTGCTATTCCTTTTGCCGCCACCGTTAAAATGTTATCTGCATGACCGAATGCTTCAGAGAGCGACATATCTTTACCAAAATCGCGTAATCTTTCATTATTTATTATCAGAAGCGTATCAACATTCTCTCTCATTTTATTTAATCCATCTTCGGCCTGCTGACGGCGCTTTCTACCTTCAAAATTAAAAGGAACTGTTACTATACCCACAGTTAGAATACCCAAGTCCCTAGCTGCTTGTGCAATCACAGGCGCAGCACCTGTTCCAGTGCCACCACCCAAACCAGCAGTGACAAAAACCATCTTGGTATTTTTTGATAGTAATTCTCTAATTTCTTCGATATTTTCCATGGCAGCATTCATACCTATTTCGGGTATCATTCCAGCACCTCTACCCTCTGTTAAAGTGGGTCCTAGCTGAATTTTATATGGTACAGGGGAAATATCCAGTGCCTGGCGATCTGTGTTACAAACAATAAAATCGACACCTGCAATTCCTTGGTTAAACATATGGTTCACAGCATTACTACCGCCACCACCAACTCCAATTACTTTGATAATGGAGTTATTTTCTTTCGGTAAATCAAATTCTAATGGCATATCTACACTATATTATTTTGTTATTAATTATCACTGTCATCAAAAAAGTCTTTTACTCTCGGTATTATTTTGTCGAAAAATCTACCCCTCTTTTCTTTAACAGAGTGTCCCACAACTTCAGTTTTTGTATACATCTCCTGAAGCTCTGGCTCCGTTTTGAATTTCTTTTCATACTCTTCAAATCCTTTTAACACTAGACCGATTCCAGTGGCATACATCGGACTTGATAAATTTTTTATTTCATTGGTATTGGCAAGGTGCTCTGTTGGATATCCAATTCTTGTATCCATTCCTGTCATGTACTCAAAAAGTTGAGTTAGATGCTTTAATTGGGCTCCGCCGCCTGTGACTACAATTCCCCCAATTAATTTCTTACTAAAACCTGAATTTCTTATTTCGTAATTGACTAGTTCAATAATTTCTTCCATTCTTGCTTGAATTATACTTGCAAGATTTTTAAGCGTAATTTCTTTGGGCTCCTTTCCTCTTATTCCGGGTATACAAACTACTTCGTTATCTTTACTTTCTGATGCCAAAGCACTACCAAATCTAACTTTCAATGCTTCAGCATGTCTCTGCATAATTTTACAGCCCTCTTTGATGTCTTGAGTGACTATATTTCCTCCATAGGGAATAACTGCAGTATGACGAATTAAACCATCTTGAAAAATGGCAATGTCTGTTGTTCCTCCTCCAACATCCACTAACACTACACCAGCTTCTTTCTCTTCTTCACTCAAAACCGCTTCCGCAGAAGCTATAGGCTCAAGAATAATACCTTTGGTGTTTAGGTTAGCCCTATCAATACATTTTTTAATATTCATTACATTGCTCACTTGGCCAGTAATAATATGAAAATTTGCCTCAAGTCTTGTGCCTGCCATACCAATTGGATCCTTAATTTCAGGTTCTTTGTCAACAATATATTCTTGAGGAATTACATCAATGATTTCTTCTCCAGGATTCATAACTAACTGATACATGTCATCAATGAAATTATCAATATCCCGTTGAGAAATCTCTCCATCTTTTGCTCTCCTTGTGTAAATACCTCTGTGCTGTAAACTTTTAATGTGTTGGCCGGCAATACCAACGAAAACATTTTTTATAACAAGATTTCCTTCTTTACAATTCTGAGCCCCTTGAACTGCACTGGTTATAGACTGAATAGTCCTCTCTATATTCGAAACCACGCCGCGCATTACACCGAGCGACTCGCTCATTCCCATAGAAATAATTTCTATTTTCCCATATTCGTTTTTTTTGCCGACAAAACATGCAATTTTTGTTGTTCCTATATCCAACCCGATAATTACTGGACTCTTAGTAATTGACTGATTATTTATGTTTTGTTCTGCAAACGATTTGTCCGTCATAACTTAAATTAATTTGATCATACTTGTTCCAGCCTTCATAAGGTAACCCCTGCTGATAAAACACCGTTAATCGTTCAAATTTTTCAGCAACTTCTTTATCAGAATTTGCCTTACCAAAAAATATATTTGCTCCATCGGCTATTGGAATCATTAGAAAATTGCCTGCTTCATCAAGGTGTACTTGAGCAAGCAAATGATACAACAGCGGATGATTACAAACATAGTTTGAAATACGGTAGATATCGTCTAATTTTTGGATACTTTTCAAGGAGTCGTTGTTAATAATATCTTTTATGTTTCCTTCAAAAAATTTATCCTTAATATTCCCAGAAAACACCAAAGTTCGTGCAACATGAGAATCCAGTCTATTCATAAGAAATCCATCAGAGTCCATGTAAAATGATTGGCCGTGCGTGTTGAAAATTCGAGCAATCGGTTTTCTTAATTCTAATTTAATATTCCAAGTACTACCTATTTCACGAAATACATTTGCACTTCTCACCTCCGGCATTTCTTGCAATGCTTTTTCAATGCCAGGGATATTCAATTCGCAAATTTTTTGACCGGTAAATAGCAATCGTTTTTTAGTGAGTCTTGATAGCAACTCGCGTTCCGTCAATAACACATTTTCACCTTGGTATTCTATTGCAATATTTGGAGGATCAACCAACTTGTTTTGATCTAGAGTATTTGCAAAGTAGAAAACGACTGTTACACCCACGAGCAAGAGCACCCAACTCATTATTTTATGCCATAATTTCATTCCGTCAAATTAGTTTCTAATATTTCCTTCAAAGGCATAACAAGCCTATCAATATCTCCTGCACCAATAGTCACTACAACTCCCCTTTTTCGATCTTTGAAATGATTAATGACTTCAGCATGCGTTTTCAATGATTTGTAATCTAGTTTTACTTGCTGCAACAACCATTCGCTAGTTATCCCATGAATAGGCTCCTCACGCGCGGGGTAAATTGGCATCAATACCAATTCGTCTAACTTCGCTAATTCGTTTGCAAAACCTTCTGCAAAGTCTCGTGTTCGTGTAAAAAGATGTGGTTGAAATATGCCAATTACGGGGATTCCTGGGTATAACATATTTAAGGACGAAATGAGACTTTTTATTTCTTCGGGGTGGTGTGCATAATCATCTAAATATACCAAGTGATTTGTTCGAATGTGATACTCAAATCTTCTTTTTACACCCAAGAAACTTGCTAGCCCTCTGCGAATATCTGATTCTGACATGCCTAGTTCACTGAGTAAGGCAATACACGCTAAGGCATTTTCTGCATTATGAAAACCTGGTATACCAAGTTGTACATTAGAAGCACTAAATTTTTTACCTCGAACATCAGCAAATAAATATCCTTGACTCCAATTTAAATTTATAACAGTATAGTCTGCCGTTGAAGAGAATAACGCATATGAAATAACTTTTGATAAACTCGGCAAGTTAAGCCCTTCTTTCTGGACTGAAAAACCTTTAATATCAGATTTCATTGCAAATTGCCTAAATCCATCAAGAAATTGCTCTTTGCTACCATATATATCAAGGTGATCTGGATCAGCAGAAGTAATGATACTGCTATTAGGACTAAGTTGTAAAAATGACCTATCGAATTCGTCCGCCTCAAATATTGTCCATTGACTGGCTGAGGAAAGTATTACGTTTGAGTGAAAATTTGAGGCAATGCCTCCCAAAAAAGCATTACACTTCCATTCACTCTCATTTAAAATGTGAGCAAGCATTGCACTTGTGGTTGTTTTTCCATGAGTCCCCGCCACACACAATCCCATCGACATACGCGAAATCAAGCCCAAAACCTCTGCTCTTTTAGCGACATGAAAATTAAGAGATTGAAAGTAATTCAATTCTGTCATTGATTTCGGAATTGCTGGAGTATAAATCACGAGAGTATTTTCGATTGAAGTAAAACAGGTTGGGATTTCCTCAATATCATCCGTATAATGAATCCATGCCCCTTCCGAAATCAATTTCTCTGTCAACTCACTCGGAATTCTATCATACCCCCCTACTTTTTTGCCAAGGTTTATAAAATAACGCGCCAATGCAGACATTCCGATTCCTCCTATTCCGATGAAATAAACAGATGAATACTTAGCCAAAGGAGTCCTGATCATTTTCCTACTAATTTTTCACATTCATCAACAATAGCCTCGGTGGCAAGAGGTTTTGCTAGGAGAAGGCAATTTCTCTCTAGTTCGATACGTGCCTCGTTATTCGCCAGTAATGCTTTCGCTTGGTTAATTAAGTTATTGCTCAATTCAGCATCTTTAATCACGACTGCGGCATTTTTCCTAACTAATGCCTGTGCATTTTTCATCTGGTGATCTTCTGCCACATTTGGGGATGGTACCAAGATCGATGCTTTGCCTACTAAACATAATTCTGAAATGGATAAAGCCCCGGCTCGGGAAATAACAAGATCAGCAGCAGAATATGCTAAATCCATTCGCTGAATAAATTCAAAAAGAAAAATATTTTTTGCTCCCTCTACTACTACCTTATTTTTTAAATCTTCGTAGTATAGTCTTCCGCATTGCCAGAGAACTTGAACTGTTCCATCTAGGGATTTCCATTTCGACAATTCCTCTAAAAGTACATTATTCAATGCTTGAGCTCCCAGAGATCCGCCAATTACAAGAACAATTTTTTTCGAGGGGTCCAGCTTAAAAAATTCTATGGCCTCAGATTTTGAAGCTTGAAACTTTGCTATTTCTTTTCGGACAGGATTTCCTGTAATCACGAGCTTATTCAGCGGGAAAAATAATTGCATTCCTTCATATGCGACACATATGATATTGGCTTTTTTTCCCAAAATCTTATTAGTTTTTCCTGCGAATGAATTTTGCTCTTGTAATAAAGTGGGTATTCCTAATAAATTCCCCATTTTCAGCGTCGGGCCACTGGCATAACCGCCCACTCCAATTAACAATTGTGGCTTAAAATTATGAATGATTTTTCTTGCTTTCCAAAGACTTAGGAGTATTTTAAAAGGCAGAAAAAAATTAGACAAGGTTATTCTTCTTTGGAGTCCTGATATCGGCAATCCCACAATAGGATAACCCGCAAGAGGAACTTTCTCCATTTCCATTCTTCCTTCGGCACCAACAAATAAAATTTCTACTTCTGGGTTGCGTTTCTTTAATTCATCGGCAATAGCTATTGCTGGGAAGATATGTCCACCCGTTCCTCCGCCAGATATGATTACCTTTTTAATCATCCGCCACTAATTGTTTGAAAGGTTGTTTCGCTCTGCATTAATTTTCTTTTTTGTAAATTAAAAGCAAATGATTGTACTATACCGATTGAGGCACACGCCATAATTAAAGCTGAACCACCCATTGCTAAGAAGGGCATGTTTTGTCCGGTCACTGGGAAAATACCTGTACAAACTAACATATTTATACTTACCTGAGTGAGAAGGTGTATTCCTATGCCCATACAAACATATGTTTGAAATAAATCATCGGTTTTTAAGGCTATTCGGATTATCCGAAATAATAAGATTAAATAGATTAAGATTAATACAATGGCAGAAATTGAACCAAATTCTTCTACGAAACTTGAGTAGTAAAAATCTGCATATGCCTCTGGAATATACTCTTTTAGTTTGCCATCGCCAACACCCTGTCCGAGAAAAGAACCGTTATGAATTGCTAATTTTGCATTATTTGACTGAGCATTTTTTAATATGTCTGCAGAAGACTCATCCATCTTCGAATTATATCGACTTACCCAAGTGTCGTAGCGTGGGAGAATATTTAGTTCTGGGGCAGCTTTATGAATGCAGATAATTAAAAAAACTAAGACAAAACCAAAGCCCAGCATGGTGAAAAGTTTTCCGTAAGGCATTCGACCAATGAAAAGCATGGCAAGGCACAACATGAAGAGCATTGCCGCTGTTGAAAAATTGTCTTTTAAAATTAAAAAACAGATGACGATGATTGGCAGTACAACCGGAAAAACCCCTTCCCTCCAACTATTTAACTTCTCTTTCTTCTTAACTAATAACCTCGATAAGTATAGAATAAGGGCCAACTTGGCAAAATCTGAGGATTGAAAGGTAAGCCCGATGAATGGAATTTTAATCCAACGACCGGCATCATTAACTTGAGAGCCGAAAAATAAGGTAAATAACAATATTAGCACTGCCATGTAGTAACTAAATTTTGACAATTGACTGATATATTTTGAATCCGCACGATGAATTAAAAACATAATAAAAAATGCAATGACAACGTAAAAGAAATGTTTCAAGAGGTATTGGAGGGGCGATCCTCCTTCAATTTTAACGAGTATTGGCACAAAGCTGTAGACTGTTACGAGCGAAAAAGCCATTAATAAAATAGTAATAATCCAAATCACTGGATCTCCTTTTAGGTATTTTAGGTAATCTTTCATTTGGTCTGAATCAATTGAATGAATTCCGAAAAACCACGCATATTAAATTCTGTATTGCTTGTAGAGCTTGTGAAAAGTAAAATACCTGGTTTAAACTTCATTTTTACACAGGTTTCTAATGCCCAATTCACATCGTGTCCTATCTCATCATTATCGTAACAAATTACATGAAGCTTACCATGTTCAATATTTCCCCTACTGAGAAGAGCGTGTATTTCAGGAGGATTTCCTAACCATAAAACAGAAAATGGGAAAGAAAGAATGGTGCGTTCCAAGATTTCAATAGTTGGATATTGCCAGCTAAATGCGTCCATCTCTAACACTTTTCCACGTGCAATCAAAGTACTACTTCGATCAATAAGAAAGCCATTTGGCTTTGCTTCCGAAAGTTGATTTTGAATTTTTTGAAGTTCTTCTTTATTCATTTCACAACATTCTTACCGCCTGTTTAAATTGATTGCCACGGTCCTCGTAATTTTCGAACAAGTCAAAACTTGCACAAGCCGGCGACAAGAGAACGGTTTCATCTTTTTTAGCCAACCTGTAGGCATGGGCCACTGCTTCAACTGCAGAATTTGCCTCTACGATTTTTTCTACAATTGAAGAAAACGATTCGATTATTTTTTGGTTCTCATTTCCAAGGCAAATTATTGCTTTTACCTTATCTTTCACCAAATCAATTATTTCATTGTAGTCATTGCCTTTATCAACTCCACCAACGATCCAAACTACCGGTTTTTCCATACTTTCTAACGCGAACCAAGTAGAATTGATATTGGTTGCTTTTGAGTCGTTTATGAATTCAATTCCATTGACTTTTGCAACAAATTCTAAACGGTGTTCAACGTTTACAAAATCTTCAAGACTTTCTCGGACCACATCTTTACGAATTTCTACAATTCTCGCGGCAATTCCTGCTGCCAACGAATTTTGGGTGTTGTGCTTACCCTTTAAAGCTAAATCATGAATGGACATAGTAAATTGATCTTTTATGTTTATTGTTAGTTGTTCCTTGTTCGCATACCCACCAACGGCAACCTCTTCTTTAAGAGAAAAAGATGCTGTTTTCATAGGGAGATTTCTTTGGGCAATTTCTGCATGAATAATAGGATCATCATAGTTATAGATAAACCAATCCTCATGTGTTTGATTATTTAAAATTCTAAATTTTGCATCGATATATCCTTGCATTTCGTAACCATACCTGTCTAAATGGTCGGGTGTAATATTCGTTAGAATCCCAATATCAGCTTTAAAATCAAACATATCTTCAAGTTGAAATGAGCTCAGTTCAATTACATACCATTCGTGATCTCCTTCTGCCACTTGTTTGGCAAAACTTTTTCCTATATTTCCTGCTAATCCCACATCCCAACCCGCTTTTTTCAGAATGTGGTGTGTAAGCATGGTGGTGGTCGTTTTGCCGTTACTTCCTGTGATGCATATTTTTTTTCCTTTGGTATAATAACTTCCAAATTCTATTTCCGAAATAACAGGAATTCCTCTATTACGTAGTGCTACAATGAGTGGAACAGTATTCGGTATTCCAGGCGATTTTACAATCAAATCACAGGATAAAATCCGTGTTTCATCGTGCTGACCTTCCTCCCATTCGACATTTAAATTTTGAAGATCAAGTTTGAATTCATCTTTTATTTTACCCGCATCAGAAACAAAAACATTCCATTCTTGCTTCACGGCAAGAATAGCAGCACCGAGTCCGCTTTCTCCGGCTCCTAAAATGGTAATATGCTTTCCTTTTCCTTGCATCGACTATCTTAATTTGAGCGTTACGATGGCGATTACTGCCAGAAGTACACCAACAATCCAAAATCGGGAAACTATTTTTGCTTCGTGTAAACCTTTTTTCTGAAAATGATGATGTAATGGAGCCATCAGAAAAATACGCTTCCCTGCACCAAAGCGCTTCTTTGAGTATTTGAAATACCCAACTTGAAGCATTACGGATAAATTTTCAATGAGGAAAACCCCACAAAGTACCGGAATAAGCAACTCCTTTCTGATGGCAATAGCAAATACTGCAATAACTCCTCCAATAGCCAAACTACCGGTGTCTCCCATAAAAACTTGTGCTGGAAATGAGTTATACCACAAAAATCCGATACATGCTCCTACAAAGGCCGCGATAAAAATTACCATTTCCTCTGCGAGTGGGATGTACATTACATTTAAGTAATCTGCAAACTTTGCGTGAGAGCTTACATATGCTAAAACTGCTAAAGCCAAGCCAATAATCGCAGAAGTACCTGTTGCCAAACCATCTAATCCGTCGGTCATGTTCGCTCCGTTCGAAACAGCAATTACAATAAAGATGACAATTGGAATAAAAAGCAACCAGCCATATGATTTATCCATGTCACCAATGAGCCAGTTATAATTAAACTCATTTCCTTTGATAAAAGGAATTGTGGTGGTCATGTCGTCGGTTTTGATCCACTTATAGTTCTCACCTTCATTTTGAACATGAAGATGTGTGACAAACTCTTCGTCGTTTTGTAATTTGTAGTCTAAACTAACTCTTTTATGAACCGTTACATCATCAGAAAAATACAGTATACAACCTACTATCAAACCGACTCCAATTTGTCCAATTACTTTGAAGGAACCCTTAAGACCTTCTTTGTTCTTTTTAAATACTTTGATATAGTCATCTAAAAAGCCAATCATACCCAACCAAATTGTGGCGATTATCATGGTGATGACGTAAATGTTATGCAGTTTAGCAAAGAGAATCGTTGGAATTAAAATAGCACTAAGAATGATGACCCCTCCCATTGTAGGCGTTCCTGACTTCTCTATTTGTCCTGCAAGTCCGAGATCTCGAACGGTTTCACCGATTTGTTGCTTGCGCAGGGATTGAATGATTTTCTTGCCAAAAACAATTGATACAATTAATGAGGTGATCAATGCCATGGCAGCTCGAAAGGAAATAAAGTCGAACAAGCCTGCTCCTGGAAAATTTAGTTTATCTAAGTAATCAAATAAGTAGTACAGCATTATTTCTTCAAATCATTGGTTAATTCTTGTGTTATCTTGAAATCATCAAAATCGTATTTAACTCCCATGATTTCTTGGTATTTTTCATGTCCTTTGCCAGCGATTAAAATGATATCACCCGGTTGTGCGAGTAGAATCGCCGTTTTAATAGCCTGTTTTCTATCTAGAACTGAAATAGATTTAGTTTGCAGATCTGAAGTTAACCCTGATTCCATTTCCTGTAAAATTCGAGCCGGGTCCTCCGTTCGAGGGTTGTCAGAAGTTATTATAACTTGTTGACTCATTTTAGCGGCTATTTCAGCCATCAACGGACGTTTCGTTTTGTCACGATCTCCACCACATCCTACAAGTGTGATGACTTTTTCTGTCCTCTTCTTAATTCCGTTAATGGTTTGGAGTACATTTTCTAATGCGTTCGGCGTGTGTGCATAATCCACAATTACTGTCAATCCGCCTTGGCTTCTGTAATATTGAAATCTACCATCTACTGAATTTAAA
>Ga0194116_10001466_pt1 | contig 33574 bp, 51 predicted proteins | sample TA2MahsurfametaG_4_FD_148617 | JGI IMG/M metagenome (GOLD analysis project Ga0194116, IMG submission 148617) | Freshwater microbial communities from Lake Tanganyika, Tanzania - TA2015008 Mahale S9 surface | ecosystem: Environmental > Aquatic > Freshwater > Lake | place: Tanzania: Lake... | reverse complement strand
CCCAAGCTATGGCTGTAAATACCGATTATATCGCAAATAACGCAGCTCTAGTAACGTTGACTTTACCAGCTACAGCAGCCCTAGGCACAGAAATGAGCGTGCTATATAAGGGTGCAGGCGGTTGGTTAGTCGCACAAAATGCAGGTCAGACAATCCGTTTTGGTACATCCACAACGACAGCAGGAGTGGGTGGCTCTTTGGCTTCTTTTGCTGCAGGAGATTGCATAAAATTTAAATGCATTACAGCTGATTTAGATTTTGAAGTGTTTAGTTCACAAGGAAACATCACAGTAGTTTAAGGGTAAATTATGCCAACAAACAATTCGATCAATACCCCCAAACCCATTGACGTTTCTAGCGGTGGGACGGGTCAATCAACGTTGACAACGGCTAACGGTATCCTTGCAGCAGGGACGACCGCTACAGGGGCTATTCAAAATATTGGTACTGGGTCGGTAGGCCAAGTTTTGACCTCAAACGGAACCAGTTTACCAAGCTTTCAAGCGGCTTCAAGCGGTGCATTAGTTCTGTTAAGCTCTCAAGATCTTGCAGGGTTAAACACTGTAACATTCAATAACTTTGTAGATAATACCGTTTATATGGGTTATACCTGTAAATTATACGGTACAGGCCCGACAGGCGGCGGCCAATTTTTGACTATGCAAATATCAACCGATAACGGAGCAACGTTTCTATCGTCTGGATATGACACAAATTCTTTTCAGTTTAGTTATGGTGCTTCTAGTACTCCTTTCAACTGGATCAGCAGTACAACTGCAACGGAAGCAACTCTAGGGTTTTTTTTTACTAATTATATGTCAAATTTTGATATAGAATTGTTGCCTTTTGGAGAAAATACATATACCGCAGTTAGATCAGCAGCATCAGGAAGCGCTGCTCAAGTTTACGCAGGTTTTCAACACGCAACAGGTCTTGCAAACGCTTTTAAACTAAGTGTTCCAGGAACCATAACGACAGGAAGAGCCTCAGTTTACGGGTATAAAAAATAAGGATAATCTATGCCAACTATTAATTCTTGGGCTAGCCAAGACCCCGCCGAAGTTGCAAAAGGGGGCACAGGCCTTAATAATGCAGGTACCGCTTACGGTGTTCTAGCAGCTGGGACAAGTAGCACCTCTGCATTTCAAAATATAGGTACTGGGGCGGCAGGCCAAGTATTGACCAGTAACGGAGCAGGAGTTTTACCAAGCTTTCAAGCATCTGGTGGCGGTGGTGGTTTCGCATCGATAGTTACCCAAGTTTTTACCGCTTCGGGTACATATACCCCAACAACAGGCCTCTCTTACTGCACAATCGAAGTCGTAGGAGGCGGAGGCGGTGGTGGGGGTTGTACTTCTTATTCAGGAGCTGGAGGAGGCGGAGGCGGTGGTTATGCTCGTAAAACTGTTACAGCAGCGACTATCGGAGCTTCTCAAACGGTAACGATTGGTGCCTTAGGTGCTGGTGGTTCCTCAGGAAACAATCCAGGAAGTACAGGTGGGACAACATCCGTTGGAACTATAGTTTCTGCTACTGGTGGGGCTGGAGGATCAGGTGGATCGACTCCTGTTTCTGGATCTTTTTCAGGTGGTGCTGGGGGTGTAGGATCGGGGGGAGATTTCAACTTATCGGGCGGTGGTGGAATGGCTGGAAGTTCTGCCGTAAACCAAAACACCCATGTTTGCGCAGCAGGTGGGGCTGGTGGTTCCTCTTATTTTGGAGGTGGTGCCGTTGGCGTTCAAGGTCTGAATGGTGCAGGGGGTAAAGGCTTTGCAGGTAACTACGGCGGAGGCGGAGGCGGTGCAGCTCATGGCGGTATCGGTACAGACTCGGGCGGAGACGGATCTGCTGGAATCGTTGTTATCACTGAATATGTAATTTAAGGTAGGTTATGCCAACAAACAATTCGATCAACACACCCAAGCCCATCGACGTTTCTAGCGGTGGGACGGGGTTAAGTACAGCGACGACCGCTTACGGTGTTCTAGCAGCAGGGACGACGGCTACAGGGGCGTTTCAAAACATTGGAACAGGCAGTAGTGGCCAAGTCTTGGTAAGTAACGGAGCAGGCGTTTTACCAAGCTTTCAGGCGGCTGGTGGTGGATTTAGCTCTGTAGTTACTCAAGTTTTCACCTCGTCGGGTACATATACCCCAACAGCTGGACTTTCATACGCAATCATTGAGGTTGTAGGCGGAGGAGGCGGTGGGGGTGGAACTGGAGATATTGCAGGAGCTGGAGGAGGCGGTGGTGGGGGTTATGCTCGCAAAACCGTCACGGCTGCTACAATTGGAGTTTCTCAAGCAGTAACGATTGGAACTGGTGGAGCTGGCGGTATCGGTAATAGTATTACTCTTCCTTCGGCTGGAGTTAACGGTAATGCATCATCAGTCGGCTCCATACTTTCTGCTAGCGGAGGAACTGGAGGCGGTGCAGCTGCAAATGCTCGTGTCGGACTTGGTGGACCTGGGGGAGTTGGTTCTACGGGAGACGTAAATATAAATGGACAAGGAGGGGGTTCAGGGGGAACAACTTACACTGGTAGTGTTTTTGATAACGGACAAGGAGGGGCTGGTGGTTCTTCCTACTTTGGAGGAGGAGCAGCAGGCGTTGTTGCTAACGGTTCTCCTTTTCCCCCTGTAACCAATGTTATAAATGGGTATGCAGGATCAGATTTTGGCGGTGGCGGAGGGGGTGGGGCTTCTGGTACTACTTCAGCTCCAGCAAACGGCGGTGCAGGTGCAGCAGGGGTTGTTGTTATCACTGAATTTGTAATCTAGTAGGTAATGTTGCTTGATCCCTTTTAGTTTGTCTTTATACCTACGTAAGACGGCTCTCATGTGATAGCTAGCTAAAAGGGGCTTTTCTTAAAATAAAAAACCCCCAAGGTAATAGGGGGGTAAAATCATGATGGAGAACGCATCAGGCTTCAATTTGATTTTGTTTCCGACTCTACTTCATAAATGAAAAATTGTGCAAGTTCTTTATCAACATTGCTAAGTTCATCAATCTTCGAACCCATCAATAATTTAATTGATTCAGAGGCACATTTTATATTTGAAAAATCTCGATTGTATATCAGTCTATCTTGCTCAGATAAACGCAACTCTAAATTGTGAATGTAGTCGATAATATTATCAGCAAAAAAGACAGCCAATTCAGCCCTCAGCCAAGCCTCAGCAGATTCAACCTTATCTAAAGGTTTAAATTTGTCTAATTTTACAATTTCTTCGATTTTATCTATATAGCACGGAAACTCACCCATTTTATTTGGCTTAGGATTGTTTAATAGGAATGAAGTAGATAGATGACCTAGCTTAAATGATTTAGTCAATCCTGAATCAAATAAAGGGCATTTGCTCCCATTTTTTTTAGGATCTGTTTTTTCGGGTGATTCAAAAGGGATTTTTTCGGGGAGTTTGTTAAAATTAAAATGTGGATCGATCATATGTAACGTACATGAATGCAAAAAAAGCAATAAAACCATTTTCATAAAGTCCTAAAATTGTTGTAAGTATTCAAAAAAAGTCTAATTTTTTAAGTTAGTATTTTAAAGGGGATTCTATGAAAAACTTATTTGATAGAGAAGATAGTTTTGTTTTAAAAATGGGTTTAGTGCTTTTAGCAATAATAGCAGTGGGAATTTTTTACTTAAGTATGACTTCTTCTAAATACCCACATGACAACCCAATTGAGGAGTTTGTTGAGAAAATAATAGAAAAAAAAATTGGTGTTGATATCGATTTATCACCCGATTCACAAGAAGAAAAATAGATTAGAAATAAAATTTGTTTCTTTTTTAAACCGAATATTAATAAAGTATTTAGTTAAAAAAGGTAGCAATATGATTTATCCTAATTTTGACTTAGAAAACGAAATTAAACTTATCGAGATTGAATATAAATTATTGAAAGAAAGTATCTTAAGGAATTACATTTATTAGATTACTTTTGGTGTTGGGTAGGCTATAAACCTACCCATATTTTTTACCAGGGTATTTCTTGATCTAACTCTTTTTGTTTCACTTGTGGCTTAGAGATCAATTTGATGCTCTTAACTTGACAATGAATTTTAGGAGCTGGTTCACCTTGTTTAGTAGTGTATGCAGAGATTGAAAGATCTCCAAATATTAAAACTGTTGAGTCTTTTTCTATAAGAGATGCGTATTTCAAAATCCCTTCATTTACAAAACAATCAACGTAAATATAAGAATTTTTGCTTTGACTTACTTTAACTTTTAAAGAGTGAAAGGTTTTTTCATTGTGTGTTCTTGTTTCTACGGCTTGAAACACATAGCCGACTAAAGTTACGGATAACATTTTTTATCTCACTTTGTTTCTTTAAAATCCCAAAAAAAGGATTCTTTTTTATAGGGTTCAATGTTGCATTTATAATCTTCGACCATTTTCTTATAATCGTAAGTTGTTCGATAGATTTTTTTGATCGTTGTTTTATATGTCTTAGTTTCTTTATCCCCGACCAAAGCAAGAATTGCAGCTTTTAACTTCTCTTCTTTGTCCTCTAAAACTTTAACAAGCTCTTTTTTCTCTGCTCTGAATGTTTGCAGCTTTTCAAAGAGTTCGTCAAGAAGAGTGTTTTCTTCGTATCCAAGAGCGTAACTTTCTTCATCTTGCATACACTCATAGAACTCTTTTTCGCTTGCTATGAGCGATTTAAGATAGCTTTCATCACGTTCTACAATAACTATTGCAATATCAAGATCACGATAAGAGCAATAGATAATGCTTTTAAGATTAGAAACAAGCATTTGATGTTGAAGTTGGGCATAATACTTTTCGGGAACTTTACCACTCAGAGCTAATTGATGATCCGCTAAGTTTGGAACTTTGATTTCGCATGCAACATTTGCCTCCAGGTCGTAACCATCATAGCTTGCAATCATGTACTCATATTCATCAGATTGACAAACAAGAGGCTCCATTTTCAAACCTTTCTCTGCATTCAATAAAGAAAGTGCATAAGGTTCTAAATCTTTACCTGCTTGGATTCCTGCATGCATAACAGTAGAAGAAACACCCGTTCGTTTTTCATTTAGAAGTTGTTTAGGTGATTTATAAGGAGATACTCCCATGATGATTGGGGCATCACTCGCCCCAATCTTATATCTTCGAAACTGAAGCCAATCAGAACTATTTTGTTCAAGCTGTAGTACTCTCATTTGAAACCTCTTCTTGTGTTATCTCAATACTTGCTCCTATAGTAAAACAATAGTCCGCTAAACTTATCTTACAAGCTGTAGTGCAACTTGTTAGCAATAGGAGTGCTATTGTGCTAATTATTAGTTTCATTTGCTTCCTTCTTTTGTTTAATTATTGTTTTAATCGCTTCAACGTTTTCAACTGTCCAGTTTTCTACATTTAGACCACAAAGTTTATTTACTTCGTCTTTGAGACTATATTTAACAATGTAAGGTATAAGTTTTTGTTTCAGATCTTTTAATTGCTTATCTTCTTCGCTAATTTCAATTTGTTGTTGTGGCTTTTCTTCTTCGCTAATTTTAATTTGTGGAGACTTAGGTTTCTTAGCTTCAATTTTTGGCTTATTAGATGCAGCGCCGTCGTCGTCTTCCTCTGCACATAAATTAAACAAAGCGATCAAGTTGTATCGAATAGCATATGTAGAAGCTGAACCCAAGTTTTGCATGTAGTTCAATTTATTACTTAGCTCTACGTCTAGTTTAATCTTAGTGCTAATGTATTCTCCGCTTGTGTGATACACATAGCTAGTTAACTCCATCGTTTCGATGTTTCGATCGTGTACAATAAACAGACCTGCTTCTAGAAGGGGCTTCTCTATCTTGTCTAAAATCTCGTCGATTGTAGCGTAGGTATAGCCGTATCCAGACTTGTTTTTATTGATCGTGCCGAATTTTTGTTTTGCTGAAATAATTGCAGGAAGTAGATTTACGATTGATTCTGATTTAATCATGTTTTACCTCATTTTACGGTAAACTTAGTATACAAAAGATGAATAATATTATGCAACAAAAAGAATTCGATTATGATTATTATCAAGAAATCGAAAAAAAAGCTTTAAACAAAAAAGTTCAGTTAAGAAAAAGAGAAATCGATAGATTGTGTTTGAAGATACGTAGAGAACGACACGATTTAGAAGAGATTTTAAGATTAGAAAAGTTCGGCAAGTCTAAAAAATTGGAAGAGATGCGAAAAATAATTATACGATGTCAGAAACAGACGTTTGTTTTACAAAAATTGATTCGAGAATATCAGCTAGCAAGAAGAGAATTTATCGTATGATTGAAGAAGAAGCAGAAAAAAAAAGAGAGATGATTGAGAAAATGTTCGGTACTTATCAATTGTATCTTTCGGAAGCTAAAAGTTGCTGTGATGCTTTAAGAAAGGTGAATTGTGAGAAATGGCCTGAAAGGGTGTTAAAGGCTGATGTTGATGAGTTGAGGGGGTCAATACTTACAGCTAGAACTAAGTTAAAAAATTCAAGAGTGTTGTTAGATAGTTTGATTGAAAGTTATCAAGTTTATAACTATGTTTTCCCCGAAGAAAAACCAGCAATTCAGCCACAGCCTCAGCCTAAGCCCTCAGCCGAACCCAAGGACTTAGAACAGAAAATTTAATTACTTCTTGGTTTTTTGTTTTAATTTTTGAATCGAGTCTTCTAAAGAAGTTACACGCATATTTAAAGATTCGATCATTTCTCTAACTTTAAAATCAGTTTTTGCATACATTTCAAGTAAGTATTTAGTATCACTTTCAATGTCTGTCATTTTAAAACGCGTAGCGAGAAAGAAGAAAAAATAAATTAAGGGTAGGATAATTGATACTATGTAAGTAACAGTTACAAAATTAAAATCAAACATTTTTTACCTCTTTTTTCTTCAAGTCTTGTTCCATCTCCGAAACTAAATCTTGTATTAAAGTAATTGCTTGTGAGTCTGTAAATTGATAAACAAACATAAGACCCTGAACGATTCGAGACAATGAATTTCTTGTCTCTTTAATGATGATAGCTTTTTCCGCGTCGTTGTCTAAATAAAACATTATTCCTCGATCTGTGCACAATATTGTTCAAAGAATTGATCAAAAAGACTTTGTACTTTGATATCGTTTTTTATACAGTGTATGCGAAATTTTTTATATAGATCTGGTCGCACGTAAACTAACATTCTCGGATCATCTCGACGGGATTTCTTTTGTTCTGTCATTTGTTCTTTCCTTTTGTGTTGTACCCCCCAAAGAGGGGGGCTTAGTTATTCTTCGTTGGTTTTCTTAATTTTTATAGTCTGGTGATTGGTGCTTCTTGAAATGCATCATAAAAAAAATCAACTAATTTTTCTCTTTCTGGAACGTCAAATAAATCTTTCAGCGTATCTTCTTGTTTTACTGTATAATATTTTTGGTTAGCACTTAAAAGAGCCAAAAAACAACCAAAAAACTCAGCAGGGGTTATCTTGAATTTTTCTTTTCCTTTTTTAATAAAACGCGATAAACCTGAATTCACTGTAGTTAAGAAAAATGCCATTATTTGTGTTTCGCGATCAGTATTTTTATTATTAGTCATATTGTTTCCTTTTGTATTTCCTTTATTCTAATTGTACGCCCCCAAGAGGGGGGCTTGGTTATTGGCTTTAAGATACTAAGCTTTTGAGTGAATCGAGATATTCTTTTTTATGTTTCCAAAGTCCGTCTGAATATTCTACAGTGTTACGAAAAATTTCAGGTTCATCATAATAGTCGTCGTCGGTCGGTCCGGCACCGTAATAGTGTTGAAAATGCTCTACAAAATTGATGTGATACGATGGGCACCCTTTGGAATAATTTTTGTATAAATAATTATCTACAGCTTCGGAAAAAGTAACGATAGTGTAACTTTCGTTAGGATACTCTCTACTTTTGAAATGTTCGTAAATTTGTTGAATGTCTTTTAGAATTGGAAAATTCGCCCACTCAAGTGCATATTCTAAAAGATTAGGGTCAATTAGATCATATCCAGATTCGGGATGAAAAAAATAATCTTTTAGAAGTTGTCGCCCTGCTTCAGTGTCTATGAACTTTGTCATGATGCTTCCTTTATTGTAATTGTACCCCCCAAGAGGGGGGCTTAGTTATCTATAGAACTGATTTATAAAATTCTTTCGCGCTTGAGTGTACAAGTATTTCAACGGTCTTGTAATTTTTTTCAACAAGGTAAAAATTTATAAGAATGGAATAGTCATTTGAAATTTTGCACTGGAGAATTTTTGTTCCTTGTCTATTCTCAAATATTTTATAACAGTTCGAATTTATATTACGACCTATAAACTTAGAAAGCCTTTGGTAAAAACCTTCTAGATTTTCGTAACCATAGTCGTCGGATATTGATTCAATTTCGAAAACTTCTTTCGCAAGCTGGAAAACGTCGAATTGACCGTTTACTTGTTCCTCATACTCTTCTAAATAAAACTCAAGAAAGTGGGTAAAATCGCCTTTTATTTGTTTAATGAGTGAAGCTATCCATTTCTCTTCATCTGTCCAAGTTTCGTTCATGTTGTGCTTCCTTTTTGTCTTTAAGTTGTTTGTAATCTTTATAACATCAGTATGACACAACGCTTACATTTTGTGCAACACATTTATTTTTTTTTCTTGTGAAGACTAAGAAATTTAATTTTCTAGAAATTTGTATGACAAGAAAATGATTGATTTTAAAAGTCGTGGAGAAGATGATAGAAATAAAAAAACCCAAGTTTGAGGCTTGGGCTTAGAACAGTCGCTAAACTGTGGGGTTTTGTTAAAAGAATTTTACTCAAGTTAGATTTATAATGAAGCCTTTTTTTCTGTAAAAGTGCATTAAATTTAACATACATTCGTTTTTTATCAAATACGATAAATTCTTTTAATAGAACCTAATTAAAATTTTAATTAGAGGATCTATGGAAAATCATTTCAAGCCAAATTTTACTCAGACGCCGAATTATTTTTATGATGTTCTTTTGAAAGAGTTGTCATCAACAGAGGTTCATGTTTTGTGTGCGATTATTAGAAAAACATATGGTTGGCACAAAGCAGAAGATAGAATTTCTTTTTCGCAACTTAAAAAAGAAACAGGACTTGCTTTAAGTACTGTACAAAGTGCAATCAAGAAATTAGTTGATAAAGGAATTGTTATATCGAAAATTGTGGACGGTATTTCTTGTTACACGTTTTTAGTCGAGAGAGAAGAGATAAAAGAAGATCGAGAAGAGGATTCAAATAATTCTTCTATACCGCCAAACGGTATGGATATTGTTCAAAGTAATTCTTATATACCGCCAAACGGTATACCCCCATACCGGGAAACGGTATACCCCCCCTACCGCGAGTCGGTAACACAGAAGTCTGCTGTTAAATATACGCTTAAAGAAAAGCTGAAGCTAATTGCTGGCTTTTTAGATAAAATTAGCTTTAATTTTGATACTAAACAGTTCGAGAATACAGACGAGCTTCAAGAGTTTGTAGTACGTGAGTATTTAGAGAGGATTAAGCATTTTGGCTTTGATGCTCAAAAGATCTACGATGACGCTTGTGAGACCATTGTAAGGAGGAGGGGTACGAGGCACGAGGTTAAGAAACCTGGAATTTGGCTATGCAATCTGTTTAAAGACGCGAGCTTCGGGAATGTGTACAAGTACGGACATACTTCAGAAGTTGAGAAAAGGAACTTTGAAGTTAATTACCGATTCTTTTGTTCGCTTGAGAGCTATGAGAATATACGAGTAGAGGGTAGGTTTCTGATCTATAAGAATCGTGAGTTTAGTTTTTATTCTTCGCATGAAGTCTTTAGAGCTTTCTATGAAACTTAAGCAAGAAGTTATTGCTATCGATTCTAGCGTGTTAGAAGAGAATCGGCGATACATGAGACGTTTACAAGAAGTTATCGCATCTAAGAGCATAGAAACACCTTTTTCAGTTGAAGAGTATTGCGTTATAGTTACAGTCAGACGAGGCTATAGTTACGTGATCGAGATGAAAGAATCTGATCTCAAGGCAAAAATACACATAGCTATAGAAACGTTGATAAAGCATAGAGTCGAGTAGATTTAGGAACCCCCCCCAAGGTTCCGAAAATCCCCCCCCCTTTGGGGTTAATACAGCACATAATTTATAATTTGATTGTCTTGATGCGATTCCCACAAAATTCTATTTATGTATGTATCGAAGCAGATTTCTTTATCTGTAATTGTGTGAACTCTTACAAATTCGACGTAACTTTCATTTTTTAAATCTCTTAATTCAAAACGTATAAAATCGTTAACTTTTACGTCTGCAATATTGAACGTGCAATTTCTTGAAAATGTATATTCGAGGGGTTTGTGAATATCGTAATCACCAACTGCTCGCGTTCTCTTACCAAGTGAACCTTTGCATTTATCTAAGTTTTTTCTTTTGTGTCGAGCAAGAGGATTTTTAAAGCGATTGTTTTCTATCTTTGTTTTGATGTAGCTCATTTTATAGCCTCAGTTTTCTTTAAGTTAGTTGTAATTCTTTTGTAACTTAACTTTAACACATTTAATTATTTTTCTGCAACAAAATAAAACAAATTGAATTCTTGCAAGTGAATACTAGTGTTTATTTTATTTGTAAAAGTCTTTGACAATAAAATTATCGTCTCTATATAATATATACACGCACGAAAAGGAAAAACATGGACACACTCACGGTTAAAATAGAATCTGAGCTTTCAAAAAAAGTTCGCATCTTCTGCATATCAAACGAAATAAAGCTTAAAGACTTTGTTACAGACGCATTAATTAAAGAATATATTTTAAGAAATCAAGAAAAAGAATGATTGATCTACTACTTAATCAGCAGTGGCGTCTAGAAAACTTATACAAAATTATCGACAAAGAAAGTGAAAGCAGATTCTTTAAATTTAATAGATTTCAAGAAGAAATTTACAAGAATTTACACACTTGTAACATAATCTTGAAAGCTCGACAGCTAGGGATTAGTACTTTCTGTTGCTTGTATCTTCTTGACGAGTGTTTATTCAATAAGAACTTTACAGCAGGTATCATCGCTCACACTCGTGAAGATGCTGAGTACTTATTTAAACGTGTCAAATATGCGTATGACAATCTCCCATCCGTCGAGACGTCTCACGGCATTATCGATCTTAAAGAAACGTTCAAGGCTCGTTCAGATAGTGCTAGAGAGTTATCGTTCATCAATGGCTCTATGATACGAGTCGGCACTTCGATGCGATCAGCTACACTAAATATATTGCATCTCTCAGAGTTCGGTAAAATCTGTGCCCAATACCCTTCAAAAGCTCAAGAGATAATATCGGGCTCTCTAAACACAGTCGCAACAGGTCAAAAAATTATTATAGAGTCAACAGCAGAGGGAAGCTCTGGACACTTTAAAGACATGTGTGTTTTAGCTGAAGAACGATTAAAAGATAAGATGAAGCTATCAACGTCTGAGTACCGCTTCTTTTTCTTTCCGTGGTATCTAAATCATGAATATCAGCTTCGAGAATCTGTATACTACACTCCACGACTGCTTGAATACTTCGAAACTCTCAAAGCAAAGAACATTCTCTTAAGCGAGTATCAAAAAGCATGGTACGCCCAAAAGTATGCGATACAAAAAGACGCCATGCTAAGAGAGTACCCTTCTACTTCTATAGAAGCGTTTCAAGCATCAACTGAAGCACAGTACTACACACGCTATATTAATCAAGCACGAGACGAGAACCGCATTGGAAACTTTCCGTATGACTCTTCTTCACCTGTTCACACTGCTTGGGATTTAGGTTACTTCGACTCTATGACAGTCTGGTATTTTCAAGTCATGCCTTCTCTAGATCTTCGTATAATCGACTATCACGAAACAAGCGGACAATCACTAGCGGACAATATACGCATCGTTAAATCTAAACGCTACATATACGGAGACCACTTTGTACCGCACGACGCCAAGGTTCACGAAATGTCAACAGGTCTTACACGCTTAGAAATAGCATACGATCTTGGCTTAAACATGACAGTCCTTGACAGGCTACCCGTGCAAGACGGTATTGACTTAGTAAAGACTTGTCTCGAACGCTCTTTCTTTAACGAAGATAAAACAAAAGTCGGTATAGATCACCTTGCTAACTATTCAAGGGAATGGAATTCATCTCTAGGAAGACCAGAAGAACGCCCACGACATGATGAGCATAGCCATGCATCAGACGGCTTCCGCTATCTCTGCAATGCATATAAAAAATATTTTACAGACATTCGAAAAGAAACAGAAACTAAAACGATGCCCGCGATCTTTGATACTGAACGTTACCCATTGGGTCAACAACTGTTTTAAATTAAATGTTATTGTTGTATTCTTTGATTGGTTACATTACAAATATTTTACCACTCTTTAGCTTTAAGTAACCAAAAGTCGCCGATACATTTCGGTAATGGAGTGGGTTTTTTTTCAGTCATAGACAGTTCTTTCTAAAATTTGCTAACTTATAAAAAAAAGTTGGTAGTGAATGTATAATCTTTCTGAAAGGCTACAATCTCGATTTTATAAAAGCGGTGATAAAACGGATGTTCTAGATCGTATGGAGCGATCGTACATGAACTATGTTGTTGTTAATCAAGCATTTCAAGCGGAAGCAGATTTAGACACACGATTCTATGCAGGGGATCAAACGCTATGGTTTGAAATCTATGGTAATTCGCCGTATTGGGGTCAAAAGCGTTATTACTTTAACATTATCAAACCTGCAATTGAGATGGTTACAGGCTATCAACGACAACACAAAAAAAGCTTATCCTGCTCAGCTCTTTCAAAGAAAGCAGACGTTTCCGCTCAACAACTTTCTAAATCGCTTATATGGTCATTTGATAACGCTGGAGGCCATGAGGTCATCTCAAAAGCATTTGACGGTGCTTGCATTCAGGGACTCTCATTTATTGACATAGATATTTCTTACGAAAACGATCCCGTCAATGGAGACATTATTCTCTCAAATGTACCGTACAATTATTATTGGATTGATCCCTTCTACAAAAACTTTGATATGTCAGATGCAGAGTCGGTATGGCGTCGTCAAGCACTGACTAAAGGCCAAGTCAAAAGGATGTTCAACTATCAGCGTTGCGAAGAGATAGACAACTTACAACCCGTGTATCAAAAAGACGGTAAGTTTATCTTCATGCCCGAAAACTACTACATGCGAGATATTGGGCTTTACACCGTTGACGAGTATTATTATAAAAGCTCACGTCAAGCGAAGTTTATTGTCGATGCAAAGACAGGGCAAACAAAAGAATGGACGTCAGCAAATCAAGAGGCTTTAGGGGATCTGTTAGCCGTTTATCCTGAACTTGATATTGTTGAAATGGATGTACCAACCGTGGTATATAACATCGTCGTCAATGGGGTAGTATTCTATTCGGGTCCGCACCCGACTGGCCTGGACTGCTACCCCATGACCCCTTGTTACGGATTCTACAATAGCGAGCTAACTAACTTCGCCCTACGTCATCAAGGTTTAGTCAGGGGTATGCGCGATAGCCAATTCCTCTATAACCGTGTTCTCATAAATACAGCCGATCAAATCGAGTCTCAAGTAAACTCAGGTTGGAAGTATAAAGAAAACGCCGTCGTTAATCCTGAAGATCTTAAAAAAGGTGGAAACGGTATCAATGTCAAAGTTGCTAAAAACGCAAACATGTCTGACATCGAGAAGATCCAACCCACCTCCCCGAACCCTGGTCTTGCAGGCTTACAAAACGAACTTAAAAACCTCGTCTATCAAACTGGTCTAGTAAATCAAGAACTCATGGGAATGGCTAAAGATGACGTCCCAGGAATCCTTGCTATGGTGCGTCAAGGTGCTGGTCTTACAATGCTTCAACGTCTTTTTGACCAACTTGACTCAACGCAAAAACTAGTCGGGGAGAAAATGCTTACTTGCTTACAAAACAACTGGAAACTTGGTAAATATGAAGATGTGATTGGTGAAGAAATTGACCCGATGATTCAGAACAAAACATTTACTAAGTTTAACATTGTTGTTGATGAAGTTGCCTACACAGACAGCCAAAAGCGTCTACAGTTCCAGCAACTTGTACAACTTGGTCAATTGGGCGTTCCTGTACCTTCAAAGCTCTTTATCGAAAACTCCCCACTCATCGACAAAAAACAACTTACCGACGCCGTAGCAGAACAAGAGATGATGGCACAAAGAGAAACACAAGTTCAGCAACAGCTACAAACACAAAGACAGATGATTGAAAACGAGAACTTGTTAGCGGAAGCTAAGTCAAAACAATCATTAGCAGCGGAAAGATTAAACAAAGTTAGCCTTGATACTGCACTATCAGCAGAACGTATCACACAAGCCCAAGCAAATAAAACCAAAGCTAACCTTGACCTTGTCGAAACTGCTCTTCGTCTTCAAAGCTTAGACCTATCAAATCTAAAAGAGCTGCTTTCGGTTTTAGAGACAATTAAAACAAAAATTGAACCAGAACAAGATCTAGGGGTTGAAAAAATAAACGAACAATTGTCAAATGTAGTTAGTCAAGTCCCTGGCCTCGCCCAAGGCCAACAACAAATAGGTACATTATGAAAATGTTCGCAGATCATGATGAATACGCCAACATGCCTCAAGACGTAAAGCGTATGAAGGTAGGTCGTGCTGGAAGTAGAGGTGGGGATTCAGCTTACGCTATCCCTGATGATACTTTTGAAGAAGCTGATAAAATTGTCGCTTACTCATCAAATCAAATTAGAAAATACGGTACTTCTCAGAAGTAACCATTTGCTTAGCCTAGTTTGTTTGCTTCCTTTATGAACTAGGCGAAGCTTTGAGGAATCCTTGAAACTTCTATTCGAAACATTTGTTGAAGAATTACCAAAAGCTTGGAAAGTCCAAAGATCTCGTTTCATTTTCTATAACGTTAATCAACCATACATCGATCACGTGAAGAGCCTTATAATTGATAGATTTCCGTTTCCGCCTGTCAAAAGTCCAATAAGCATCGAGTTCGAACATATTTTACCTTATCCAGTCACCATATTGAAAAAGGTATTAAAAAATAAGCCTGTACCTATTCCTTATCATACTAAAAGACCTGATACAACCAATCTTAACAAACAGATGGAAGACATATTAAGCGGTATCATATATCTTGATGACAAACAAGTTATTGAAATAACTGGAAAAAAAAGATACGGTATTGAAGTAGGTACGAAAATAATAGTTTATGAACATTGATATTAAACAACTTACAGAGGATCTATACCTTTTTGCAGAAAATCCTTCGATGTTAATTATTCGTGAATTCATAGCTCTCAATAAACTATCTCAAAACAAATTTACGCAGCTTCTCAGCAAAAATCCTGAACTACTAGAGGCTTACAATTACGCACGATTACAAATTGGTATACGTCGTGAAAAGAAAGCTCTAGATAGTGAAATCAACACATCGGTTTATAAAGAAACAGCACCCCTTTACGATGATGATTTAAAAGAATGGGAAATGGAAAAGAAAAAAGGGACGCTGACAGTAAATGATGGTCTATCAAAAATAGACGCTATCTTTGCAAAGGCACAAGATTATATTACAACTCAACCCAATCATATCGATGGTGACTCCTAAGGGTCACGGTTACGCAAACTTTCTCATAGACTCAGGAGAAGAAGGGGATCTTTATTGGGTCGTCTTTTTAGATAATTCAGAAATTTGGGTATTTAAAAATTCCGAAGTTCGATTATCAAAAAATATTACTTTAGGTCGTAAGTAGATATAAACTAAATAATTTAATATTTTGTCTTAAGCAAGCTTGAGGGTTTATGATTGTTTTTCCCCAAAAAAATAAACCTATACTTGTTGTAGATAATATAAAGGTTCTCTATGGCAAGGTAGAAAAAGATGGTGAAGGATGGATTTCTTTTTCCATGTATTGTCCGATACTTTTTGATCTGGTAGAAATATCTACAACCGATAAATTAAAATTTAAAGCTTGGTTTAACGGTAAGATTTGGGAAGGGTACAGAATTAAAACCCAGCCTCCAGTAGTTAAATGGCGAAGAATACAGGATCGTTAGTATGAAAGAAGGGTTTATGGACCGTCTCAAAGAGTCTTTGGGTATGCGTCACAAAGGCAAAAAGAAACAATCATTAAAAGCGAGAGCGCATGAGTCTGAAGGAATGGAAAAAAAGTCTTCTAAAAAAGCTTTCTCTAGTGTATCGACGATGGATAAGAGCAATAAAAAACTTCCTGGAGTGAGTAAAGAACACGCCAAAGAATACGCAAAATATTCTCCAGACAAATTGAAAAAACATATGAAAGGCGAAAAAATGCTTCTTGGTATCAAAATCATGGCAAAGAAGAAAAAATAATATGGAAAAATTTATTCAAAAAGCACTTAATCCTAAGTCAAAAGGTAAACTCCATAAAGCCTTAAAAGTACCAATGGAGAAAAAAATACCTGTTGCTAAACTTAAATCAGCCGCAACTAAAGGCGGTAAGATTGGTAAAAGAGCAAACCTAGCTCTAACCCTCAGGAGCTTCCAACGTGGCAAATAGTCCAAAACCAACAAACCCCTCTTTGTATGCAAAAGTTAAAAGTGAAGCTAAAAAGAAATTTAAGGTATATCCGTCGGCTTACGCTAACGCTTGGCTTGTAAAAACATATAAAGCTAGGGGTGGTGGTTATGAGTCTTAAAAAATGGTTTTCTGAAAAATGGGTCAATATTGGTGCAAAGCGCAAGGATGGGTCTTACGAGCCTTGTGGTCGTTCAAAAGCAAAACTTGAGTCTAAGGGTTATCCCAAGTGCGTTCCTCAATCTAAGGCTCAGCAAATGACCCCTTCAGAAATTAAATCAGCAGTTCAACGCAAAAGAGCGGTTAAACAAGGTGTACGTGGTAAGCCTACAAATGTGAAAACGTATGCATCTTCTCGCACTAAACCATCACGCTAAACCTTTTGGAGAAACACCATGGCAAAGACACCAGCTTGGCAACGTAAAGAGGGAAAATCTAAATCAGGGGGTCTCAATCCCAAAGGAATTGCTTCCTACCGTCGAGAAAATCCAGGCTCTAAGCTTAGTATGGCTGTAACGGAAAAAGACCCAGGACCAAAAAGATCGGCTCGTAGGAAGTCGTATTGCGCAAGATCAGCAGGACAAATGAAGATGTTTCCAGAAGCAGCAGCAAACCCAAAATCACGTCTAAGGCTAGCTCGTAAGAAGTGGCGTTGTTAAATAAAAAGGGAGGCCACGTAACCTCCCTCACATTCATTCAATACCCACAATACGGGTAATATGAATATAGGATTTAAATAAAAAAAAAGGAAGGTATTTTACACCTTCCTCAATCTAGAACTTAGATTTTTTACCATTTTTCCGAATGATAAATTGAAGATAAAATATAATGTAATTTATTAGAAGAAAAAAAAGAAATGTACTGCTTGGGCCTATTTGCTGTTTATGCTTTAGGTAAACTCCTAAACTGAACATTTTTAAACAATTAATTTTACCTTAGATGTAGCATCTCTTTTTGGTTGCGTCAAGTTTTCTGTTTTTTTTCCTGGAGCATCCCAATTAATCAAAGTACCGTTAAACATTGCATCTATCATATCCATCATGGGCTGTATCCAATCGGGCTTAAAAAGATCCCAGTTCTTTTTGAAATAAACCGTATCCTCTTGTTTTGGTAAGCTATAGATAAAATACAAACATTCTTTTTGGTTATCATAGTAGTAAAGATCTTGGCTCCAATCTGGCTCAGGCTTTGTTGACCTCACAAAATACCGAGTTTTGATAACGTTAGTATTGGTGTAGTCGTTTTTGCTTATCACCACGATGTAATAACCTTGGGGGTCATAGTTTCGATGTTCAGCAATAATCTTATCCATCATCTTTTGATGATTCTTTTTTTTCTCATCTACTATTTCTTGTACTTGCAACCGTTCTTGAGTCGAATAAGCATTTGCTGATAGTTCAGAGATATTGATTTCTTTCGTGTTTTTTCTACCTTTTACAAGATCTATTTCTTTCATGATTTCCTTTAAACTAAATCTTTATATAACAAAAAATTGACATAAACAGAATTGAAAAACTATCTTGAGAGTACTATCGGCTAGGCGCATCCTAGACTTATAGGCAGTAAAATCCATTCGCCAAGGAAAGCTCATGAATGACGAACAACCAATTGATGTGTTAGAGCAAGAGGTATCACATCAGCCTCAAGAAGTTCAAGAGCCTACGCAAGAGGCTCAAGTTCAAGAATCTAAACAGGATCGGAACTGGAGAGAAATGCGTAAAAAACTCGAATACTACGAGCAGAGATTAGAAGATTTCGAAAAAAGACAGCCCCCAGCCGTCAGCCGTCAGCCTCAGCCAGAAGAAGAGGATGTTGCTTTAGCAGACGATGATATCGTCACAGCGAAAGACGTAAAGTTTCTCGCAAAAAAAATGGCTAAAGAACTCTACCAACAAGAGAGGGTGAAGTTTGAAGCAGAGACAGCAGAGGAAAGGCTTAGATCAAAGTTTACTGATTTTGACGACGTGGTAAGCGAGGATAACGTTAGAAAACTCATAAAAGATGAACCAGAACTAGCGAAAGTCTTAAGAGCTACTAGCGATCCTTATGCGAAAGGAGTTGCAGCGTATAGGTATATCCGCATGATGGATAGGGCACATCCTGAACAAGTGGATAAACAAACCATACGGCAAAACCTACAGAAACCGAGAACAACCTCCTCTTTAAAAGAAAGTGGACTTGACCACGCAGAAGAGTTTGCCTCGGGAAGAATGACGGCAGAAATGCGTCAGAAATTGTATGAGGAAATGCGAGCATCTCAAGGACGTCGCTAACCAATAAAGGTTAGATATGTCTATTACAACAACATCTACTTTGCCTCCACAGGTTCTTCTATCATTTTCGATGAAATTGCTCAGTACTCCTGTGCCTTATTTCATCCATACAATCGGCGCGGATTATAGAACCATGCCGGCAAATGGTGGAACAACTCTGAGGATGACCAGGTATAATCCATTGGCAGCAGCACTTGTGCCAATCGGTAATTCGGGACAAACTCCCCCAGCTCAACAATTAACCGCTATTAACATTGATGCGGTTGTTGGATTCTATGGTACTTACGTAGAATTAAATGAGCAGGTAACACTACAAAGACAAGATCCTGTCCTTAACGCAGCTGCGGAAAGGCTTGGAGTGTCATTGAGACAAACAGAGGATGAACTTACAAGAGATCGTCTTCTATCTACCATGTCACAGGTAAACTGTACTGGTGGTACAAACGGTGATAACCCAACTGAACTCACATACTCAGATATAATCGAAGTCATTAAAGGTCTTCGTTCAAACAATGCGTATGAGTTTATGGATGGTATCATTGGTGAAAATCGTTTTGGAACAAGTCCAACAAGAGATGCGTACCTAGCTATGGGTTCGACTCAATTGCAAGGTCAATTCGAAAACATTCCCCAGTTTACCTACAAATTTAGCTACCCATCCATGCAATCCACAATGCCATCTGAGTATGGCGCAGTTGCAAATGTTCGCTTCTTGCTCTCCTCAATTGGAGCCAAGTTGCCAAACGCCTCTGCAAACGGTGCGGATGTGTATCCATTAATCGTAATCGGTAGAGAGTCCTACTGTATCGTTGAACAAGATCGTTATAGCTCTTCGTTCATCTATAGACCACCAATCTTCTCTTCACCACTTGCACTCAATGCAACTGTTGGATACAAGATGGCCTATGCTGGTGTTATCACCAACGATGCTTGGGTATTCCTACTTAACTCAACGCTTTCATAAGGAGATAAAATATGTCGGAAGTATATGGCAGCTTTACCTCTAATGGAGTATCCAAACTTTTGGATATTGTTTCGGGAGCTAAGTATTTAAAACTAACAAATTCAAGTGCAGCAGGACAATTTGAATGGTACGAAGGCTATGCAGCTGGAACCGCTACAAATATTAGTAATGGAGCAGCAGTTGCATCTAATGGTGTAACAGCATTTACGTCTGCTGAAAATGTTTTAGGGCCTGAAAAAACAGGAACTGCAATCACAAATGCGAACCCAGCAGTTGTATCTATAGTTGGTCACGGTTTTCAAAATGGTGATATAGTGAAAATCTATGGCACAACTGATATGAGACAAATTGCAGGAATGTTTTTTAAAGTCTCTGCTGCTGCAGCTAATACTTTTGAAATTGGCTTGAGTGCAGGGTCTTTTGCAGCACCAGCAACAGCAGTAAAAGCAAGAAAATTGCAAGTACCGCAATTGTTCGAACCTAGACAAAAGTTTATTAAAGCGATTGGACTTGGTGCATCTACAACGATTACAACATCAGTTGATCACGGATATTCAGTTGGGCAAGAAGTATCACTTCAAGTACCAGCAGCCTTTGGAACTGTTCAATTGAATGGTTTGAGCGGTAGAATATCATCCGTGCCAGCAGTTGACCAATTTGTGGTTGATATTAACTCATCCGCAGCGACAGCGTTTGCATTCCCAACTTCTGGGTCTGTACCGTTTAGTTTTGCTATGGTAGAGCCAGCAGGATCACGAACAACACTAGCACAAGGAAACGTAACACCTGGCGCATCAGTTAATGATGGCGTTAGAGGTTTACTCTTGGGTTCAGCTGTGATTGGTGCAGCAGGCAACGTAATTTATTACTATGCAACATATTAACAAACTAGGGGGTGGGAAACTACCCCCTTTCAACTTATAAAGGAGACAATATGACAGTTTCGGCAATCGTACACAAAGAACCCGAAATCATCGTTAAATCAAACGCTAACCCTCTTCCTGATGACGTTAAGAAAAGAAAAGAAGAGCTAAATAAGCGTATGCAAGAGGATATGAAAAAATTCCGTTGCCGTTTTATTGATCTTCAAGCACCTATGACAGGATCAATCCAATACACGTTAAAACTATATCCAAACCAACCTGAAATTAGACAAAAGCTTTTATCGGGGAGAACTTACGAACTAACAAAAATGGAAATCAAACATTTGATGGATAGTAAAATTCCAAAATATGATTATGTATCAGACCCTGTTAGTGGATTACAAGTACATAAACAGGTAGGATATGAAAAAAGATTTTCTGTGGAAATACTTACTGAGGGGCTATGAGTGCAACGCTACAAGACATAAGGACGAAAGTTCGTAGGATTACAGCTTTAGACACTCCAGCTAAACTGAGTGATGCGAATATAGATTTTTACGTAAATACGTTTTATCTCTATGACCTCCCCGAACAAATGAAACTGTTAAATCTCAAAGAAACGTACCAGTTTTATACCGAGCCTTTTGTTGCTAGCTACTCTTTCCCGAAGAATGATTATACTCTTGTTGAACCATTGATTCAGGTTAATGGCTATGAAACTCAATGGTTCCAAGATCCTCTCATATTTAATCGTACTTTTCCAACACTTGATGTAACTCAACGTATCGGACCAGGTAGCGGAACTACAGGGCCATTTAATGCAACACTAACGACAAGTCCAGTATTAGCAGGTTATACAAATGGTGTAGGCACAATTATTTCAAACGTGATAGTTGCCTCTATTGATATCAACGGAGACTCGATCGTTTTAAGAGACAATGGTCAGGGTTCATTTTTAGACTCTAATGGAGCAATTGCAGGCTCGTGTACGATTAACTATCTAACTGGTGTAATTAGTATAGTTTTCCCTATTGCGATTCAAAGTGCAGCGGATGTTAATTGCACCTACTACAGCTATAGCGCAACTCGCCCAACATCTGTTTTATTCTTCGAAGATACATTTACGTTTAGACCTATTCCAGATCGTGCTTATATCGTAAATATGAACGTATACAAGAAACCAACAGCTTTATCTAGTCCAGCATCAGAACCAGTGTTTGAGGCGATGTGGCAACTACTAGCATTTGGTGCCGCTCAAAAGATCTTTATTGATACGGGTAAAATTGACCAAGCCCAAGCCTATCAACCCTACCTTGAGGAGCAAATGGATCTTGTTAGAAGAAGAACATTAAACCAACAAGATGTGCAGAGAGTGGCAACGTTATACTCTGCTCAAATGACAGGTCAATTTAGTAACAACAACTTTTTCTTTTAGGATAAAAGTATGTCAACATATACAACAAATATCCCTCAAGCAGCCCAGAAAATTAAAAACACAACCTCTTTGATTCGAGCGAACTTTGACAACTTAGCTGCTGGATTATCAAACGATCATGCCGATCTCAATGATCCTACTTCAGGAAAAAGACTCACACACGACAAAGTTAGGTTGAATGTACAAGGGGCTGCACCAACTACAACAACTACTCAGATTGCACTTTATTCAAAAAACGTTCTTACAAGTGCTGTAAATTACCCAGAACTTTTCTTAAGGAGAGAAAGTAACGGTACGGAAATACAATTAAGCGCTGGAGGGCTTACACCTGCACTTTCAGGAGACGCTTTAAACACTCAAGGCTATACATTTTTACCAGGTGGTTTGGTTTTTGTTTGGGGAAACAAACCATTTACTAACGATGCGGATAACAATATAGAAGTAAATGGTATAAATGCTAAAAAAATTTATTCAATACAATGTCAAGTAGTTGCAACACCCCCATATATTCCCACAGCCTTAAAAGCGTTTGTAGTGTTGATACAAAACATAAACAATGGCGTAAATCCAGCAACATTTAAACCAAGATATTTAAAAGAAAACGGTGATGATGCGTTTGCGGTTCCAGTATTTTACCAAGCTATTGTTGAGTTACCTTCATGAGTGTAAATAATCTCGTTATCTCAGATTTCGCAACAGGATACCAAACAAACATCGCACCAGCGAAGTTGTCTAACGATGCATTCCCTACACTTGAAGACGCTCTTATATGGCGTAATCGTTTGAAACAGAAAGACGGTGTTAAATTCGTTGGTAGGTTAAGACGTGAAATTGAATTTACGTTGGGTTCGACAGATGGAGCAGGTGCGTTTAGTGGAGACATTAAAACGATTGCCTCACTTGAATTAATAACATCTAGTTTTGAGGCTCTATCTTTTAGCATAGTCATAGGTGCTGTAACTCTTACCGACGATGGTCAAGGTGTTTTAACTCAAATTATCCCTCCACCTCCGCCACCACCCCCATTAGCAACAGGCACAATCAATTACGCCACAGGTGCTATAACAATCGCTTCAGCTCCAGCAGCAACGTCTATTGTGGCTACATTCGCCTATTATCCTGGCTTACCTGTCATGGGGTTACCAAACTTCGATACCACTCAACTTAACATTGAAGAGAACCTCGCATTTGACACTAAGTACGCCTATTTATTTTTAAATACGCAATTTGAGGACGCAAGCTTTTACAAAAGCTCAAGCACTCCAAGGCCAGCAGTAACTTGGTCAGGTGCAAATTACCAACAGTTTGACACGTTTAACTATCGTAATGTTCTTTGGACGACGAATAACGTTCCTGGGAATCATGTTTTATCTGTAACGGTTACTAATTATGTTGCTGGTACAAACACAGTAACTACCTCAGCAGCTCACGGATTATCTAACGGAATGGTGGTATCGTTTGTTTCCTCAACAATAGTTGCTGGAATTATTGCTTTTCCATTTGAAATCAGCAATGTAACTGCAACCACATTTGATATCAGCCCAGCCACAGCCCCAGGCCCAGCCATTGGAAATGGTATAATGGTTGTTGGTGGTTCTACATTAACTTCAGGGGACGGTATTCGATGGTATGATGGAACAGGTTTTGCAAATTTTCAACCACCTCTTAATCTTAACGCAAACCCAGCACTTGCAGATATAAGGTATCTCAGGGGTGCTTTAGTTGGATGTGTATTCAAAGACCGAACAATTTTCTTTAACACTGTTGAAGATAAACAAGGCGTGTCAAATGCAAACGCCCGTAGATATCCGCAACGTGTTAGATGGTCACAGAATGGAACACCTTTTTGGGGACAAAACCCTATAGGCCAAGTCGTAGATCCCTACTCATGGGATGAAACAAAACCAGGTCGGGGAGGTTATATTGAAGTCCCTACCAATGAGTTCATTACCAGCATAGCGCAAAACAAAGATGTTGTACTTGTATATTGTGAAAGATCTACATTCCGTCTTGTATATACAGGAAATGAAGTCCTACCGTTTGTATTTCAAAAGATCAATGACCAGTTAGGTGTAGAATCTACCTTCTCCACAGTACAGTTTGATAAAAACGCTATGGGTTTTGGTCAAACAGGAGTTCATAAATCTACAACTACAGATATAGAAAGAATAGATGAAAGAATCCCATCAGAAATCTTTAAGATAAGAAATAACGACAACGGGCCACAAAGAGTTTCGGGTAATATCAACTACTATGAGGAGATTGTTTACTTCGCCTATCCAGATGATTCAATCATATCAGTTAATAATGTAAATTACGTTTACCCTAATAGAATTCTTATCTACAACTATATTAACAAATCGTTTGCAAAGTATAGAGATACAATTACAGCGTTTGGTTATTCTTACCTATCGCTTGATTTATCAGAAACATGGAATACGGAAATACTATGGGGAGTAGCAGATTTTGAGTGGGGTAATCCTGAACAGATAACAGGCTATCGAAGCTCTGTGGCAGGAAACCAAAAAGGCTACGTATTTGCGTTTCTTCTTGGATTAAATGCAAATGATCCACAACTAAACATACAAGCCATAAACAACGCTACAGGGGTTCTAACAGTCACGGATCATGGATTTGATGATGGGGATGCAATTAGAATTACGGAATGTATCGGCACAGCAGGTATCAACGATTTTAATTACTTCGTATCCGTCCTCACCAACGACACGGTAGCAATCACTCGTGCAGATGGATCGCCTTTAAATTTGTCAGGAACTTATTTAGGTCTTGGACAGATTGAAAAAATTATTGTACCAAACGTAGTCACCAAAGATTTTAACTACTTCCTACAATCCCCAATATCCATTCGAATAAATGAGATTGATTTCTATGTAGCACAATCTAACGGAGGATCTTTTGTTTGTAATATCTACGACAACACCACATTAGGTAATCCGATAAACACAGATACCCTCACTAACCTAGGCAGTGTCACTACTATCAACAATATCGATTATTCGGATAGCAACCTTGTATCAACATCCCAATCGCAACTTCTAATTGGAAATCAGTCTCAAGAATACGTATGGACAATACTGCAAAATAGCGTACAAGGACAATCCTTGAGAATGCAATTAACCTTAGACACAAGACAGATTGCAAACTACGCTACCGAAAGCTATACGCAGATGATTATACAGGCTATCGTGATACAATTTACTTCCAGTGGTAGGTTGATTCAATGACGATTAACTCAAGTAATTACATCCAAGCATTCTTACCAAACTCTGTGGATTTTACAGATGATCCTAAGTTTCTCCCCGATCAATTGACTTTTGTTTATAGTTTGATTGCAACCGCTGTTAATTTGCGTCAGATTGGATTTTATCTCTCAGAAGAACAAATCACAGGGCAACAAGTTTTTATTCCAGGAGACCCCCAAAGAAATCGTTTTGCGTTTAGAAAAACCTTTGAATGCGGAACTCTACCTAATGCAGCATCAATTAATATCGCTCATGGTATTGATTTTACAAATACCGATCTTGAATTTTTAAACATCTACGGAGCATCTACACAACCTACAGTTGGTGCCATACCTTTACCCTACGTACAAGCTACACCTCAAGTGCAATTAGACCTCACAGCTACGAACATTGTCATAACTACTTTTGGCAATTACACAGCATACACAAAGACTCTTGTAACAATCGAATACGTCAAGAATGCGTAAACTAGTCTAAAAAAAATAAAACTGACATTGTTATAAATAAAAGTTGAGGTCTTATGTCTTTTACTCCATCAGGGTTCATGCCTGGCGGTTTAACTAGCCCCACATTCACCCCTTCAGGTCGGGGAGGTTTAAGGGATTTTCTACTAGGAACACCTGAACAATTTGTTCGCATACCTGGCCGTGAGATGCTTTATGAGCAGATGATTAAAGGTTTAACCGAAAACTTACCTCGTGGCTATGATTTATTAGGAACACTACTAGGTCCATCAGCTGGCCTGTATAGGGAGTTTGAAGATCCAGCAATCCGCATGTTTCAAGAGCAACTAGTCCCAGAGCTAGCAGGACGCTTTACAGCCCGTGGAGAAGGTGGACAAGGGTCAAGTGCTTACCAACAACAAATGAACGCAGCAGCAGGCCGTTTAGCACAGGATTTAGCCGCTCAAAGATCAGGTATGAGAATGTCTGCGTTGGATAAATTGTTTGCACAAGCAAACCAAGCATTAGCAAACAGACCGTTTGATTTAATTCCTCGTAGTCCTGGAGCTTTAGAAAGTGGAGCTTTAGGATTGTTGCAAGGTGTAGGTAAAGGCATTTCAAGATTTGGTGGGGCATAATATGACACCTAGCGTATTAGGAGGGCCATTAGGTCAACCACAGTTTACACCAACAGGTCGGGAAGGATTCTTTGGTGGAACACCTGAAATGTACGGTAATATACCTGGTCGTCAAATGTTGTTTGGGCAAATGGGACAAGGTAGTCTTGGTGCGTTGCCTGGAGGTTTTGATTTCATTAGAAGATTACTTTCTGGCGATCCTGAACTTTTACAGGAACTAGAAGCACCTCTAAGAAGACAGTTTTCAGAATCAACAATTCCAGGATTAGCCGAATATTATACAAATATGGGTGAAGGGGCGCAAAGTTCAAGTGCGTATCAACAACAACTAGCTCAAGCTGGTACTGGATTAGCGGAACAAATAGCTCAACAAAGAGCAGGACTTAAACAAACAGGACTGCAATACCTCTTAGGACAAACGCAACCAGCATTTGAACAAAGACCATATGATGTATCTCCCCGAACACCAGGATTTCTTGAAAAGCTTCTATATGGAACTGCTGGCGGTTTAGGTGGTGCTGGAGCTGGCTTTTTAGTAGGTGGCCCAGTGGGGGCAGTTGCTGGCGGATTGAGTGGTTTTGGTGCAGGTTATGGAATAGGAGCTAATCAATGAACATATTAAATCTACCAGCTCCAACAGCTGGAGCAGAGTTCGGACAAGCGTTAGGAAATATTTTAGGACAAGCTGGAAGCCAAGGTTTAGACGTCTACACAACAAATAAAGCAATGGAGTTGTTAGATCAAAAGTACCCTAAAACGGAAACTATGGAAGATACCAACGTACAAATGCCACAATTCTACAACCAAAATCAACAAGAAACAGTATTAAGGGAAACACCGTGGTATTTACGTTCTAAAGTAAAAGCTATTATGGATCAACGAAATCAAATCGCTGGTCAAGAAATTGATAACGCAAACATTTATAAGAATTTAGCTTCAGAAATCCTTACACAAGTTTATCCCACAGCAGATCCTCAAACCCAACAACTATTTGGAGATTATGCCATACAACTATATAGAAAAGGTGTAAATACAGCTCAAGCAAGTACCAATTTAACTCAAAAAGCTAAAAAACTGGGTGATAGTTTAGCGTCAATTGCAAAGACTCCTGAAATTTCCTTTAATCCTGTTAAAAGGTTTTATGAAACTGTAAAAGGCACTTTTGTACCACCTGAAAAACTTAAAGAAAACTTAGCAGTTTTTGCTAAACCTTTTATTGAGTTAGGTGCATACGATGAATTAAGACGTTTAGCTAGTGAGAAGGGGTATGTAGCTAACGATGTTGAAGATATACTAGGTTATAAAATTAGTCCACAAGTCACAAGTTATCTAAGTAAAAATTTAAAAAATTTGCGACCTGAAAATTTAGAAAATCAAATTGAAGAAGTTTTTAAAATAGATCCAAATACTAATGTTTTACTTCTTAGAAATAAATTAGTTGATACTGGAAAAGTAGGTTTTGTCGATTTTTTTGACAAAGTAAGTAAATTGGAAAATGAACAAAGAATCAAATTAGGACCAGATCAAAGAAACCAACTAAGAATTGCACAAAACCCAGAAAAAGACATATTAAGGAAAGCTAAAGAATACTTAGTAAAATCACCAAAAATGTTATTAAAAGGTGCTGGTCTACCAGGTCCTGGAAATTTGTTTGGAGTTAAAAAATGATGCAGCTCATAAGGTATCTACCAATAATTTTTGACCTACTAAAAAAGGGCAATGAAGCAAAAGACATTCTTACTAATCTTGGGAAATCAAGTACTAAATTAAAAGACCTTGCCTCTTTAAGTTTGACTGGAGCTAGTGCGTCTGAAACTCTTCAACAGCTATTTACAAATACAGAAAAAGATAAAGAAAAATATCCTCAAGAACTTTTCAATACAAAATTTGGTGATTACCTTAATAGCATCGAAGCAAAAAACAAGAAAGACTATAAAAAAGCTGTGAAAACCATAGCTGGGCTTGGTTTAGCTGCATATGGTATTTCAAAATTAGGTAGAAAGTACCCAGTTCCTGATATTGAAATTGAAGAATACGAAGAGCCAATACCTTACACCTATTACGCCCCTAGAAGAATTGGTCAGGAAAAACCTAAAGGATTACCAGCTCCTGAAGAACCAAGAACAGCAGGTGAGGGTGAAACAATAATTCCACCAACGACCCCTTATCAACGCGCCCAAGCTATGCAAAGAGCAGCAGCAGAGGGTGATATAGAAACATTAAATGAAATAAGAAGAGGAAAAAAACAAAATTTACGTTCTTCAAGAAAACAACAGTTTCAAAGCCAAGGTACTGCGCAAGCTAAAGGACCAGATGATATTGATGTTGTTAATCCTATGGACCCTTCTACATTTAGAAAAAAAACACCATTAGATTTATTAAAAGAAGAACCATTAGGTTTACCAGCTCCACAAGAACAAAGAGGAGTTGCTAAAGGAGAGGTGATTACAACTCCACGATCACGAAGAGATATAGCCTTACAAAAACAAAGAGCTGCGCTTAGTGGTGATGAAGAAGAATTAGCAGAAGCAAGAAAATTGCAACCGCAAACTAGATTAGGTTTACAACCAAGATTTTCACCTGAAACACCGTTTTTAATAAACCCTAACAGCCTTGAAAGCCAGCCTACAGCCGTTAGCCAACAGCCGACAGCCCAAATACCATTGAAGGATACAAGTGTACAATTTAGACCTGGTCAAAAAACATTACCTATTGTAACAAAAAATAGACCTATTTTATTTGATACTAATATTTATAAATCAAGAGGGGGAAATAGTAATTCAATTTTGCAAATCATAAAACAAGGTTTTAATAATAAACAAATTATAAAATTAGCTAAACAAATAGCTGGATCTGAAACTAGACCAGGATTTCCTAAACAAGCAGATTACATTAATCAATTTGAAAAGGAAACAGGTAAAAAATTTACAGATGAAATTGAAGACTTAAGAGAATATTTTGAAGCTGGTGGTGAAATACCAAATCGGCCAGATTTAGAAACACCTAAACCAAAACAGCTATATACCAGTAAACAAGATAAAGAAATTCAAGACGCTGGATTAAAACCCAAGTTAAAGCCTATAAGAAGAAAACAAGAGATGGGCGACTTTATGAAACAGGTTAGAGAGTCAGCAAGACCAACCGAAAGCCTTACCGCTCCAATTGATAGAAAAACACTAATGGATTCAGCATTTAGCCTTTTAAATCGTTTCGGTGAGACATAATGGAAGAATTCAAAACATTATTTTCTGAATTTGTAAATCAACTACAAAATAACATCGAAGATTTATCTGAAGATGATTTGAAAGTAGTACAACAAGTTATAAACCTTGCACGTCAAAAGTTTTCAGAAGAAATGGTTTCGGAAGAAGATCAAATCCCTAAAGGTGCTGAATTTCTCTATTTATTAGCAGGAGGAGACCCCAAGGCTTTTGCAAAATATGCAAAACAAGTACCCGATGCAAACATCAATCGCATAGCTGCTAACAAAACAACCCTGGACAATACTTTAAATAAGCTACAAGGCAGTATCCAGATCTCAAAGGGTGAAGAGTCAGGTATACCACAATCAAGGCTCCAAAGCTCAACTGTGTACGGTTTCAAATACAGCCCAAGAAACAAAAGATTGTTTGTTAAGTTCCAAGGCGATGGAGTGTATAAATATGACAACGTACCTAGCAATATGGCTAGGTTATTTATGGATGGGGCATCGAGGGCAAAAACTACGGGATCTAATCGATATGGTTCATGGTGGCAAGGTAAAAAACCAAGTCTAGGAGCAGCATTGAACCAACACATTAAAAACTTAGGTTTTCCTTATCAAAAAATAAGTTAATCAACCACTAGCCAAAAGCACCTAGGTTTGATAGATTCAAACAAAAAAAGGTTTCTTATGGCAGTAAACGTCAATATCCCCTATGTAACAAAATTAGGCGGATTTTCAGAAAATTCTTTCTCAATCATAGTCGGTAATGGTGCGCCGTCAACATCGTTAAAAAGGGCACCAGGTGCATTTTATTTAGATGAAGTATCACAAACCATGTATTCCTCAGGCGGAGTTGTAAATAACTTAGCAGTATGGATTGTTTTGGGAGCAAGTGGTGGAGATGTACTTACAATTAATTCCTTAACTCCTTCATCGGGCAACATTACTATTTCAGGAACAGGTAGCCAAGTCGCTGTAGCAAATGCAGGTTCTACCGTAACTCTATCTCTACCAGCTGCAATCACAGCTCCAGGCTCTCTGGCAACCACAACAACTTTAACCTCTGGAACAGACTTTAGCGCAACGAATGGTAATATATCTGTCTCTGGTACAGGGAAATGTTTAAGGGTGAAAGGTGGTGCTGCAACGGATTTTATTGGGCAAGCGACATTAGTTGCTGGAACCGTTACTGTTGCAAATACAAACATAACTGCTGATGATAGAATTTTACTTTCTGTCTCAAATATTAACGCATCGACAGCTTTGGGTTTATTGACTTTTGTAATTACACCAAACACAAACTTTGTTATTACATCAAGAAAACCAGCAGATGCAACGACGGAAACAAATGATGTTTCTAGAGTTGATTATTTTATCGTGAGATCAATTTGATGGATAAAATCAAACTTAATTGTGAACACTACTCGGGTGAATACTGTATTGAAATTCCTGAAGGTGTCTCTTTGATAGATGCCTTTGACGCATTCGCCTTAATCCAAAAATTAATCCTTTTAAAGTTTAAAGGTGAAAAATGTCAGACAATAATAGACCACTCGGACAGTTAGACGCTAACTATCGTTGGGACCCAAATTCATTTGGTAACCAAGCATTCCGTGGCGAATATGATGGAAGTAACAATTTGATTTATGCAGGGTTTGCTAAACCTGGTACAGAAGAAAGTGAACCCAAATGGCAAATTGTAGAGTACACTTATTCAGGTACCAATAGAACAGAAGCTAAATGGCCACAATTAAATGGTTCAGCTTCTTCAGCATATAAATTTAGTTGGACGGATAGAGGAACATATACGTTCAGTTAAGTAGCTAGTAAAATCTTTATTATTTAGATTGGTTCTAAAAAGAGGATAAAATGACAGTTTATAACCAACCTATGGTTGTCTCAAAACAAGGTGGTTTTTTAGAAAACAATTTTAACATCATTACTGGTACAACAGCACCAACAGGGGCATTAAAAAGACCAGTAGGAACGTTTTTTGTTTTACAGAACCCCCCAGCAACACCAGCACTTTATGCAAGCGGTGGTATCGTTAACAATTTAGGTGTTTGGGTACTTTTGGGAGGCTCTGCATCCGATCTAAACACTTTGACGGGTAACACTGGCGGAGTTATCAATCCTGTAGCTGGAAATATTAATATTCTAGGTTCTGGAGACTTAACGGTCGCAGGCGCAGGAAATACACTTACAATTTCAAACCCTCAGCAATTTGATGCTACCGTAACCACAACAGATGCTACTCCTACAACTATTGCAACAATTCCCTTAGGTGCAGTGGCTGGAACTGTAGCAATTGACGTAGACGTATTCTGTTTCAATGCCTCAGGCCCAAAAGGGGCTTCCTTGAACCTTTTTGGTGCTGTAAGGACTACTGGAGCTGCTGGAACTCTTATAGGTGTTAATACCTCTCTTAGCGTCATTGACGGAGCTTTTGCAATTTCTGCAACAATTATAGCCTCTGGTAATAATGCCTTAGTACAAGTGACTGGCTTAGCGGGTACTACTATAAACTGGAAAACAAACGGATTTAGCAGGAAGGTAACTTAATATGGCTGGTTTTGTAAATGCAGTTTTAAATTGCGCAAACATGAAATTAAGTGGTGCTTTGTCTAGTACGGGTGATTTTAACGCAAACGGCCAAATTATTATCGGCGGTGTAGCTGCTCCAAACATGGCTGTAGGTACTTTGACCGCAGGGGCAGGGGTCAGCATCACAAATGGACAGAACTCGATCACGATTTCATCTGTTGGTGGTGGTTCCACCTGGAAAGTGATTAATGCAAACCAAGCACTAGTAAACGGAGAGGGCTATTTTGTTGATACCTCAGGCGGAGCTATTTCTCTATCACTTCCAGCAACGGCAGCTTTAGGGGATCATTTTAAAATCTATAATCTGAGTGCTGCAAACCAAGTGACTATCACCCAAGGGGCAGGGCAACAAATTAGAATTTCTAGCGCTGCAACGACCGCAGGGGCTGGGGGATCTTTAGCAACAACCGCAGCGGGGGACTCATTGGAGATCGTCTGCTCAGTAGCAAACAATAGTTTTAACGTGGTTTCTGTTATCGGAAACATCACCGTCGTTTAGGAGATAATTTATGCCTACAATCAACAGTATCGGAAGTAATATCCCGATTGAAATTGCAAAAGGCGGTTCCGCAAGCTCCTCTTTTAACATCAATGGAGCGGTGATTTCAGGGGCTACGGGTACTTCAGCTTTAACAGCATTGACGCTTACAGACGGTCAAATTGTTGTTGGAAATACGGCAGGCGCACCACTTGCAGCAACGATTACAGCAGGATCAGGGATCAGCGTAACGAACGCAGCCAACTCGATCACAATCGCAGCTACTGGAGGAGTTTCAACAGTAGAAGTTACGGGCACTACCCAAGCGATGGCTGTAAATACCGATTATATCGCAAATAACGCAGCTCTAGTGACCTTGACTTTACCAGCTACAGCAGCCCTTGGTACAGAAATGAGCGTGCTATACAAGGGAGCAGGCGGCTGGTTAGTCGCACAAAATGCAGGTCAGACAATTCGTTTTGGTACATCCACAACGACCGCAGGAGTAGGGGGATCTTTAGCTTCCTCAGCTGCAGGTGATTGCATAAAATTTAAATGCATTACAGCGGATACACTTTTCGAGGTATTTAGTTCGCAAGGAAACATCACAGTAGTTTAAGGGTAAATTATGCCAACAAACAATTCGATCAATACCCCCAAACCCATCGACGTTTCTAGCGGTGGGACTGGGCAATCCACATTGACTACCGCAAATGGTATTCTTGCAGCCGGGACGACCGCCACAGCAGCTATACAGAATATAGGAACAGGATCGGTAGGCCAAGTTTTGACCTCAAACGGAACCAGTTTACCAAGCTTTCAAGCAGCTTCAAGCGGTGCATTAGTT
>Ga0194116_10001465_pt1 | contig 33576 bp, 31 predicted proteins | sample TA2MahsurfametaG_4_FD_148617 | JGI IMG/M metagenome (GOLD analysis project Ga0194116, IMG submission 148617) | Freshwater microbial communities from Lake Tanganyika, Tanzania - TA2015008 Mahale S9 surface | ecosystem: Environmental > Aquatic > Freshwater > Lake | place: Tanzania: Lake... | reverse complement strand
ATCGGGGCTAGGCAAATCATTTTGGGGCCGCCCCCGGCCGACGTCGAGGACAATCCGCCCCGCCCCACGCGATCCGGTAGCCCAAAGCACCCTCCGACCAGCCTCTCCATCCTCCATCCTCCATCCCTCCATCCCTCTTCCCTCTTCCCTCTTCCCAATAACCAATCACCTATCACCAATCACCATCCCCTCCTCCTCCCCACCAGTGCGATAAAGGCGAGAACAGCGACGCCCCAGTCGCCGATCATGGCATACAGCGTGGTGGGCGGATCGAGCGGGATGTCGAGTTCGGCAAGCAAGCTGCCGCGGGTGAAGTGGCTGCCCGCGGCATCGGTGATGACTTGTGGCACACCGGTGTCCGGATGTGCGGTGGAGCCGGTGGGATCCACCGCGGCGCTCACGCCGTTGTTGGCACAGCGCAACATCGGCCGGCGCAGTTCGATCGCACGGAAGCGCGCGTTGGCGAAGTGTTGCGCGGCGGCGGCAGACTCCTTGAACCAGCCGTCATTGGTGACGTTGATCATCACCTGCGGACCGCGGCGCACGAATTTGCGGACCAATCGCGGCACGGTGTCTTCGAAGCACACCGTGGGAATCGCCGCGAGCGAGCGGCCGTCGGCGGTGGCGACGACCAATGGATCGAACGATTCTCCCGGCGTGAACGATCCGCCGTAGGCGACGCCTGCCTGTTGTTCATAGATCCGCTTGAGCAGCGGAACCGAATCGACGAACGGAATCGTTTCACCAAAAACGACGAGATGGTGCTTGCGATACGTTTGCAATCCGCCCTCCGGCGGCATCACCGCGAGCGAGTTCCACGCGCGGCCCGGCTCGCGCACCGTGAGCATGCCGTCGGCGGACGACTCGGCCTCGAGTTCGTTGATGCCGTAGATGAGATGGAACTCGCCGGCCGTGCGCACCCGCGCGATCGTCTCGTCATTTTCACGCCACGCGCCCCACGTTCCGTCGGCGGCGCGCAGGATTCGGCCGGTCAGCGCGGATTCCGGCCACATCACCCAGTCGGGCCAGGACCGCGGGTCGCGCTTGAGCGCGTCGAGCGCGCGCAGCGTCTCGTCTTCGTAGGCCATGTGGACTTCCTCCGCGGTCCAAAGCTGGCGCGCGGCTTCCTGCGGGATGTTGATCTGCACCAGCAAGGTCTTGAGCCGCTGCGTTTCCCTCCGCCCCTCTGCGGCGATGCGGACCCCGCCGTACCCGGCCGCGGCAGCCACCAGTGCGACGGCGATCAGAAATGCCGCGCCCGGCACGCGCGACGGCCCGCATCTTGCGCGACGCGCCGATTGCAGCCACACCGATTGAACGAATACCGGCAACATCGAGAGCCCGGCCACGCCGAGGAGGTCGGCCGACTGCGCGAGCACACGCGAATCATGAAACGCAACTCCCAGCGCATTCCACCCGAACCCGGTGAACACCCAGCCGCGCAACACCTCGAGCCCGGACCACAACGCCGCGTGGCGGAAACCGGTGACCATCATGCCGCGCAGCGAGGCATGGCCAAGATCGGCGTGTGGTTTCCACGGGTTGCCCCAAGTCGATGCATAGGCACCAAAGACCCCCCAGTAGAGCCCGAGGTACGAAGCGAGCACCACCAGCCCGAGAGGCGACACCACCGCCACCCAGCGCAACTGGATCAAAAACGTCACCACTCCAGCGAGCCAGCCAAGCAGGAACCCGCGGCGAACGGCGTGCTCGCCATCGATCGACCACAGGGCGGCCAGCAACGGGACCAGCGCGATCCATACGAGCACACCGCAGGGAAACGGCGGAAAAAGCAGCGCCACCAACCCGGCGCTGACCAGTGCGGCCATCAGACGAATGACAATGCCGCGTCCAGCCATGAGCGCAGCATCCGCAACGCCGATCCAGTCGTCCACCCAGAATCCGCGACACCACGCCACCGCGCGCTTGACGCCCTGCAGCCACGCGGCCAGCATCCCGACTGCATGAAATCGCATTGGGTTTTCGTTCCGTCATTCGGCGCTCTGCTCGCTGGATGTGGTGGCATGAGCGGGCCGGTGGGCGGCGGGGACTTCGATCCGCTGGCCGCGCCGGGACGCCAGGCCGCGATCGCAACCGTCGAGGCATCGGGGTTCAAGGCCGGCCAATTCGTCAGCACCGTGATGGACAACACGCATTTTTACAAAAGCCGACCCAAGGACGGAGCGGAGGCCGACAAGTTGTTGCCGCGCGCGACGTCGATGAAGGTCATCTCGCAGCAGGACAGTTTCGTGAAAGTCGAACTCGACACCGGTGAAATCGGATTCGTGCCGACGGTGATGGTCGAAGACCCGAAAGCCGCCGCGCCCGCGCCCACAGGCAACGAAGTGCAGGTGTATCCCCTGCCCGACTCGATCCCGCCTCTGCCTCCCGGCGGTGCCATTCCGACAGTGATCGACCCAAACGCGCCGGCTCCCGAGATTCCCCCGCCGCCGGTGCTTCCGCCGGCATCGACATCACCCGTGCCCCTGCCACCCAACGACGAGGACTTGAAAGCCGGGCAGTGAGGAGATGTTGAATGTTGAATGTTGGATGTTGGATGGAGCAATGCGAGTGCCTGCCCGCGTTTCTTGCGCGCAGATCGGCGGCTTTGAACAAAAACGGGCAAGCTGCCCGTTCCCCCCTTTGTGCTTCGCTCTTCCAAGGGGGCACGGGCGGCCCGCCCGTGATTTTGTTGAACAAGTGGACGCCCACGCATCCTTGATGCTGCGCGCTGCGACTGTGTCACCTCTTCCCTCATCCCTGATCACCAATCACCCATTTCCAATGTCTCTTGCCTCACACGCCCGGCGAGACGCCGTGCGGGGCCGGCAGGATGCCGACGCTCCCCGGCTCCGCGCATTTCTTCCTCTTCTCCAATAACCAATAACCAATAACCAATAACCAATAACCGATCACCAATCTCCCCCCCCCTTCACCCCCGATGGTGCTCGTAGGCCTCGACGATGCGGCCGACCACCGGATGGCGGACGATGTCCTCCTTGCCAAAGCGCACGAAGGCGATGCCCTCGATGTCGGCCAATGCGGCCTCGGCCTCGGCGAGTCCCGACTTCACCCCGGGCTTGAGATCCACTTGCGAGCTGTCGCCGGTGACGACCATGCGGGATTCCTCGCCAAGGCGGGTGAGCGCCATGAACATTTGTTCGCGCGTCGTGTTCTGCGCCTCGTCAAGAATCACGAACGAACGCGCGAGGGTGCGGCCGCGCATGAACGCGAGCGGCGCGATCTCGATCGTGCCGTCCTCGAGATATCGATGACCCTCCTCGGGATCGAGCATGTCGTGGATCGCATCGTAAAGCGGGCGCAGGTAGGGCGCGACCTTCTCGCGCAAGTCGCCGGGCAGAAAGCCAAGCGCCTCACCCGCCTCGACCGCCGGCCGGGTGAGCACGACGCGATGAATCTCCCGACGCTTGAGCAAGGTGAGCGCCATCGCCATCGCCAGATACGTCTTGCCGGTGCCTGCCGGACCGAGGCCGAAGACGACGTCGTGCGCCTCGATCGCCTGCACGTAGCCGAGCTGCGCGGGCGTGCGCGGCACGACCGGCCGCCGACCGCGCGAGCCGACGAGTTTCACGCCGGCGAGTTCCTTCACGCCCACACCGCCGGCACGGGCCGCGACATCGACCGCCAGCCGGAAGTCGCGCGTCTCGATGCGTCCGCCCTGGCGCAGCGCCCCTTCGAGATCGGCAAACACCGTGCGGGCGCGCTCGACCGCATCCGCGGCACCCTTGAGCAGCACCCAGCCTTCGCGCGACACCGCGCCGACCCCGAGGCGCTCCTCAAGATAGGCAAGGTTGCGCGGATCGTTGGCGAGCATCTCATGCAAAAACCGCGGAGTATCGAACTCCAGCCTGGTTTCCACCGGATCGCCCTCGCTCATCTACCGAAGATCCTGCTGCCCCGGGCAGCGTCGGGAAAGAGTAAAAACGCGGGATGCGGCTTGAACCGCACGCACCATCGGGTTGAATGAATCCATGCGCCTCCTGCCCGGTCTGTGCCTGGTCCTGCTGACCGCCTCCTGCGCCAACCGCAGCGGGGACATGCAAGTGAAGCAGTTCCACCTGCGCGACTTGTCATCGACCGACGAGGATCCGATGGTGCGCATGGAAAAGGAGCGGCGTCTGCATGGCGCGGTGAGCGTCACCGAGCAACGCCAGCGGCTCGGTCAGTATTACACGATCCTCTGGGACGATCCGTCGGCGGGAAGCGGCGGCGAGGTCGAGGTGGTGTTCGAGTACCGCCAGAGCGCGACCGGCAGCTTGGTCAAACGCCAGGTGAAACGCCTCGCGCCGGACAGCGCGCGGGGGCGGGTCGAATTCGCGGTCATCGGCCGCGACTACCTCGAAGGCGGCCGCGTGCTCGCATGGAAGGCAACCGTCCGCAGCCAAGGACGCCCCGTCGCCAGCCGTCAGTCGTACCTGTGGGACTGAGCCGCAGGATGCACCAAAAGTTTCAGCCGGGCGGTTGACCTCCACATCGACCGGGACTACGTTGGGCTGGTCAGGCCCGTCGTGCACGGGCGACCCCGCGTGACCCAGACAGCACCCATCACGGTCGGCACTTTCGACGGATTCACCTGGATCCGCTGCGAAGGCAAAGGATCGTTTCTCAACAGTCCGGCACTCAAATCGATCGGCGAACAACGCATCGCCGCGGGAGAGCGGCGCATCGTGGTCGACCTCGGCTCGTGTTCCGGGATGGACTCGACATTCATGGGCACGCTGGCGGGCATCGCCTCGAAGTTGCCGACGAGTGATCAAGGCATGGCCTTGCAGATCGCCGGAGCCGACGAGCGAAACCGGCGCTCACTCGAGGATCTCGGGCTCGACTTCCTGATGGAGATCGATCCGCCAGCGGCCGAATGGCAGGGACGGCTCGATGCGATCCGCGCCGAGCTCAAGGCACCGCCGCAGGCCGGCCTGCCGGACAAGACGGAACGCGCGAAGCACATGCTCGATGCCCACCAGCAGCTCGGCCAGGTCAACGATGGCAACGCCCGCCGCTTTGAAGAGGTCACCCAAGTGCTCGAGCACCAGCTCTCCCGCCTGCCCGCGGATCCGCCGCAGGACCCGGGCTGATTTTCCCCGTCCTCCGGTGTTGGCAAGCGCCGCCGCGCCGTATTCACTGGTGGTCTTCCCATGCCGGATGCCGCGATTGTTCTTTCCGTTGCCAGCGCGATGGCCGTGCTGGCCGCAGCGGTGATGATCCGGCTGCTGACGAACCGCATTCGCGGGCTGCGCCGGCGTCTGCGCGAATTCGAAGGTGAGGAACTGCGGATGTTCTCGTTCCTTCGCGACCTGGGCAAGGCGATCAACCAGGATCCGACGCCGGCGTTGCTCTCGCGCATGATCGTCGACGGTGTGGTCGACGTGATCAAGGCGCGCGGCGGCGCGGTGTATTTCCTCGATGAATCGAACCGCTTTCTGACGCCTTCCTATGTTTCCGAAGATTGCCCGCCGCTGGTCGGCGTGCCCGTCGAGGTGCGCCGCAAGGCCGAGCGCGATCCGCGCGTCCTCGAGAGCCACATCCGCCTGTCGCGCGCGGCCGTCGACGACGGCATCCTCGGCCACTGCCTCGCGGTGGGCGAGGCGATCCAGGTCGAGGACGTCAAGAGCCATCCCGCGTTCCACGACGACTTCATGCGCTACACCGGCGATGTGTCGGTGATGCTCGCACCGCTGCGGCACGGCGGGCGCGACCTCGGCGTGCTGGCGATCGCGCGCCGTCACGAGGACGGGTCGTTCAGCGCCAACGACTTCACCGTCTTCCGCAGCGCTGCGGAGCAATCGTCGTTTGCCTTGGGCAATGCCCGCCTGCACCGCGAGGCCACCGAGAAACGCACGATGGAGGACGAGTTGCGCCACGCCCGCGAGGTCCAGCGCATCCTGCTGCCGCAGGACGATCCGGTGATCGCGGGCTTCCGCATCAGCGGCACCAACCTGCCGGCTCGCATCATCAGCGGCGACTACTACGATTACATCGGCATCGGCCCTCAGCGCACCGGCATCGCGATCGCCGACGTCTCGGGCAAGGGACTGCCGGCCGGACTGCTCATGGCGATGTGCCGCAGCACGCTGCGCTCGCTCGCACCGGGCAACGACTCGCCGTCCGCCGTGCTCGCCGCCGTGAACCGCAAGCTGTTCCCCGACATCCGCGAGGACATGTTCATCAGCATGGCCTACGCCATCGTCGATGAATCCGACGGCCGGATCGTCATGGCGCGGGCCGGTCACGATCCGGCGCTGTGGTATCACCGCGCGTCGGGCGAAGTCGAGCCGCTGCGGCCACCCGGGCTCGCGCTCGGCGTCGATGAAGGCGCGGTGTTCGAACGCGTCACCAAGGATCTGGCAATCGAGATGAAGCCCGGCGACTGCCTGCTCCTGCACACCGACGGCGTGCGCGAGGCGACCGACGGCAACGATGGCGAATTCGGCATGGAACGGCTCTGCGAGACGTTCCAACTCGCGGCTCCGCTCGGTGCCGAGGCGGTGCTGCTGCGCTTGCAGGAGGAACTCCGCCGCTTCGCCAGCAACGGCCCGCAGATGGACGACATCACACTCGTCGCCATCGAACGCAAGATGCGCCCCCACGCTCCGCGTGGGGAGTAAAAGCTGAAACGCTGAAAGTCCCGAGAGGGGCGCTTTGAAGGCGCGTCTCTTCCTCTTCCCTAATCACCAATAACCCATCACCCATATCTCTTCCCCCTCTTCCCTCTCTTCTCCTTCAAACTGAACACTGAACACTTGAAACTTGCCATCAGAACACTTGAAACATCCCATCCCGCCGCTCCCCGGTGCTGTGCGCAGCTCTTCCTCTTCTCTTGCGTCTTGCGTCTTGCCGTCTTGCGTCTCCAACATCACGCATGCGCCGAATCGCCACGTTCGACACCGGTCACCAGTCGCTGGAACTTTGGCAATCGGCGTTGGCCACCGAGTTCCGCGTTGCTGGTGCGGTCCACGCGTTCCATCACCACCGCCGCTTCCTCACCGGCCTGGCATGGGATCTGATCTCGGCCTCGGCATTGTTGCGTCCCGCGGGTCCTCCCAAGTCGGTGCTGATGCTCGGCCTGGCCGGCGGCACCGCGTTCCGCACCCTGCGCCATCTGCTTCCCGGATGCGCGCTCACCGCAATCGACATCGATCCGGGTATTGTCGCGTTGGCGCGCAAGCACATGGCATTGGATGATCTCGGCATTGAGGTGATCATCGCCGACGCCTACCGCTGGCTCGCCGCGAACCGACGCCGCTTTGATGTGGTCATCGACGACATTTATCTGGCCGGGCGCACCGATGTGTTCCGTCCGAAGGCGTGGGATCCGCGGCTGGTCGCGCATCTCCGTCGCGCGGTCGCCCCGGGCGGACTGCTCGCCGTGAACCTGGTGACCGGTCCGGGCCACCGGTCGATGCAATCACTCACCCGCCGGGAGTTGCGCTCCGTGTTCCCGGTGCTGCGCTCGCTGCGCGCACCCAAGGCGATGAACGAGGTGCTTGTTGCCGGGGACGATGTCTCCACGGGGTCGGCCCTGGCGGGATTCACGAAACAATTCGCCGATCGCGCGGACCGGCGTCATTGGCGCGAGATCCGAGTGCGTCGGCTTGCTGGGGTCGGTTGAGAAGGAATCGCGCTCTACGGATTTCAGTTACAAGTGTCCAGTTTCAAGGGAAAGAGAGGGAAGAGATATGGGTGATTAGGGCAGAGGAAGAGACACGCGCCTTGAAACCGTCCCTTTCGGGACTTTCAGCTTTTCAGCATTCCAGCATTTCAGCTTTTACTCCCCACGCGCAGCGTGGGGACGACAGGCATCCCTGCTCAAAGACATTGCCAAACGCATCTGCGACCTGATGGATGATGAGGGGGATTGAAGGTTGCGCTTGTCACGGGCGTGCTCCGGTGTATGGTATGACGATGAGCATTCAAGAGATCCGGACTGAACTTGAGACCTTACCGGCGGATGAGCGGCGGAGGTTGGCTGCGTTTCTTGTTGCGTTGAGACATCGGGATCTGGCCGACTACCGGGCACGCATGGCACAAAAAATCGACGATACAAAGCCGGAGAATTGGCTGACGCTTGAGGAGCTGGACCAAAGGCTGGAATCCTGACTCATGCAGTACCGTTTGCTGATTTCGATCGAAGTGATTGAGTTCATGGAGCGACTCCCGGCCTGGACGCGTCAGGTGCTCATGAATGGGATTGCGGCGATCGGACGGGATCCGCTGGGTCGGTCGGACGCCGAGGACTACGACGAAATCGGGCGCTTGCTACAGATCGCGATCGCAGGTGACTATGCACTGACCTACTGGGTGGATGATGCAGACGGGCACGTCAAGATTTTGGATGTGCATGCCGCTGATCGCTAGAAGGCGAACCAGTTCTGGCGCGGTGCCTCTTCCCGCTCTTCCCAAAAATGGGCAAGCTGCCCGCTCCCCCCTTGTTGGATCGCTCTCGATGCAGTCGCAGCACATCGATTTACCCCAACGGTGGGCGAGACAAACACGCGCCTTGAAACCGTCCCTCTCGGGACTTTCGGTATTCCAGCATTTCAGCGTTTACTACCCACGCGGAGCGTGGGGACGACAAGGTTGCCTGGCGTGCCGCACGGGGTTATCACCCGCCTATGCGGCTCGCTCTACCCGGACGCACAATCGGCTTTCCGCGCCGACCGCTGGTCATGGGCATCGTCAACGTGAATGACGACTCGTTCAGCGGCGACGGCACCCTGGACATCGATGCCGCAATCTCGCGCGCGCAGGCGCACGTGCTCGCGGGAGCGGACATCATCGACGTGGGTGCTGAAAGCGCGCGCACCAATCGCGGACCGGTGCCGGTGGATGAGGAAGTGCGACGCTTGCGCGGATTTCTCGAGCGGTGGGCCACGGCATGGCAGGCGCTGCGGCCGCGCGACGACGAGCAAGTCTGGCCGCCGGTGCTTTCGGTGAACACCTGGCGGCCGGATGTCGTCGAGGCCGTCTTGACGACCGGTGCGATCGACCTGCTCAACGACATCGGCGCGCTGCCCGACGACCGCAACGCGACGCTCTGCGCGGATCACGGTACCGCGCTGCTGATCATGCACAGCGTGGGTGCGCCGAAGGTGCCGCATCTCGACCAGCGATGGAACGACATCGTCGGCTCGATGCTCGGGTTTTTTGAGGAAAAGCTCGCGATGGCCATGGCGGCGGGCGTGCCGCACGAAGCGTTGATCGTCGATCCGGGGCTCGATTTCGCCAAGCAGTGCGACGACAATCTCGCGGTGCTGCGCGATCTTTTCGCGCTCGACCGGTTCGGACGACCGGTGCTGGTGCCGCTTTCGCGCAAAACATTCATCGGCGAGGTGCTCGGCATTCCGGATCCGCAGGATCGCGATGCGGGCACCATCGCCTGCATGGCCTCCTGCATGCCGCAAGGCGATGCCGGCCGCATCCTGCGCGTGCATCACAGCGACGCCGCCTGGCAGGCGCTCAAGACACTCGCCGCACTCGGCTGAGCCGCACCGCTCAGTCTTCCTCGAACTTGCGGCCGATCAGGTCGCCGATCGCCACCAGCGCATCCTCGGCATCGCCGCCCTCGCAATTCACGATGATGACCGAGCCATGCCCCGCGGCGAGCATCATCAGCCCCATGATGCTCTTGCCGTCGACTTCCTCACCGTCTTTTTCAACGTGGATGTCGCACTCGAAGCGGTTGGCCATCTTGACGAACTGGGCCGCCGGGCGCGCGTGAATGCCAAGCTTGTTGAGGATGGTGAATTCTCTTCTGGGCATGGGGGGATGGATGGATTGCGGGGTCACGCTAGAAAGCGGCGGGGCGTCCTCCAAGGGAAAAGTCGCGCTTCATGGCGTGCCAGATTCCGCCGAAGCCCGGCGAATCCCGCTGGCGTGCACGGCGGATCGCGGGTAGGGTCGGCGGCGGATGACGGAAAACGAGGACGCCCGGAAGTTCCTGCGCACCGAGCCGCTGCTGGGTGCGGCCGCCCTGCTGCTGCTGCTCGTCGGATGCTTTGTCGTGTTGCGGCCGTTTATGACCGCCCTGCTGTGGGCGATCATCCTCGCGTACTCGCTCAACCCGCTGCAGCGCGTGTTCACCCGCTGGTTCCGCGGATCCCGCACGCTTGCCGCCTGCTTCGTCACCCTCACCATCACGGTGATGCTCGCCGGGCCGGTGGTCTTCATCGGCGTGCGCATCGCCCAGGACGGCAAGGACTTGGCGAACGCCACACGCCACTGGCTGATGGCCGTGCCCGACGAACCACCGGCATGGATCGGTGCCGCCCCGATCGTCGGCGACGAACTCGACGGCTACTGGCGCGGACTCGCCAAGGACCGCCAGCGCTGGATGAACCAGCTCGACCGGGAAGTGAAGTCGCCGCCGCGCAAGGACGCGGAGCAGGCACGTGAGGAAACCAACACCGCAGACAGCGCGACCGCATCCGACGATCGCTCGCAGCTCGTCGCATTGATCGGCCGCTTCCTCGCATGGGCGCGCGAGTGGCTCATCGCGGCGGGTCTCGCCGTCGGGCAGGGCGTCACCCAAGTGTTGCTCAGCGCGTTCCTCGCGTTCTTCTTGTTGCGCGATTCACAAGAACTCGGCCGACGCGTGTCGGTCGCCGTCGAGCGGCTCGCCGGTCCACGCGGTCAACGGCTCATCCAGGTGGCGGGCGACACGGTGCACGGCGTGATCTACGGCATCCTCGGCACCGCCATCGCCCAAGCGCTCGTCGCCGGCCTCGGGTTCTGGATCGCCGGCGTGCCCGGCGCGATCTTGCTCGCGGTGTTCACCTTTTTCTTCGCGGTCGTGCCGTTTGGTCCGCCGCTCATCTGGCTGCCGGCGGCATTCTGGTTGTTCGCGCAGAACCAGACCGGCATGGGCATCTTCCTGCTCCTGTGGGGACTGCTAGGCATCAGCAGTGTCGACAACATCCTGCGACCGTTGATCATCAGCCAGGGCAGCAAGATGCCCTTCGCGCTGATCTTCTGCGGCGTGATCGGCGGCGCGCTGGGCTTCGGACTGGTCGGCGTGTTCCTCGGGCCGACCCTGCTCGCCGTGGCCTACCGGCTCACCGACGAATGGTCGACGCAAGCCGCCGGTCCGACCGAAAACGCCGGCTGATCCGCCATTTCCGGATTGCTTGCCGGACGCTCCGCCGCCACACCGCGGCATGGCCTTGCGCGCGTCGGCACTGGAGGATCTCCGGTCGGTCTTCGAGGAAAACTTTCGTGAGCGGGGCGAATTGGGCGCATCGGTCTGCGTGTGGTGGCGCGGCGAGGAAGTGCTCGCGCTCGATCACGGCTGGCGCGACCGCGAATGCCGCGTGGCATGGACGCCCGACACGCTGGTGCCGGTGTACTCGGCGACCAAGGCACCGGCCGCGGCATCGTTGCTGCACGCGCTCGAAAGCCGCGGACTCGACGAGGACACACCCGTGCGCGAGGTGTGGCCGCGCTTTCCCGTCGCGGACGCGTGTTTCCACCACCTGCTGTCGCACCAATGCGGCCTCGCGGCACTCGACCAACGCGCCAGCGTCTTCGATCACGACGCGGTTGTCGCCGCCATCGAAACACAACTTCCGTCATGGTCACCGGGCGACGGCCACGGCTACCACGCGCGCAGCTTCGGCCCGCTCGTCGACGAGCCGGTGCGGCACCTCACCGGCCACACGCTCGGCGATTGGTGGCGCAGGCACATCGCCAAGCCCCTCGCGCTGGATTTCTGGATCGGCCTGCCGCAGCGCGAACACCACCGCGTCGCGACCCTTCTTCCGGGAAAGACACAAGACCCGGACGACGAGGCATTCTACCGCGCGTTCAACACCGCCGGAAGCCTGACCCGCCGCGCGTTTTCGTCTCCGCAGGGACTGCATGCGGTGCATGAAATGAACAGCCCCGATGCGTGGTCGGCATCGCTGCCCGCGATCGGCGGCATCGGCAGCGCACGCGCCGTGGCGAAATTCTATCAAGCGGCCGCAGGCGCGATCGAAAGCCCGCTGTCGCCCGCGGTCCGGCGCGCGCTCGCCACCGCACGCTCAAGCGCCGACGACCGCGTGCTGTTGCGGCCCACCACCTTCACCTGCGGCACCCAGCTCGACCCGCTCGATGCCGACGGCCGCAAGCTGCGCGATATCAACGGACCGTCCACCACCGCGTTCGGTCATCCCGGAGCCGGCGGCAGCCACGGGTTCGGCGATCCATCCAACGGGTTGTCGTTCGCTTACGTGATGAACCGCATGAACCTCGGCGTGATGCCGGGAAGCCGATGCCTCGCGCTGGTCCGCGCCCTCACCGACGGCATGACGCCCGCCGCATGACGGTGCCCGATGCGCCGCCATGCGGAAAAACCACGCACGCCGCGGCACAATCGGCTTTCGCAATCGCGGCGGCGTCCTAACATCGCACTCCATGAACAGACGCCGCGGAATCTTCTTCACCGCACTGGGCTGCCTGGCCGCCCTGACCGCCTGCAAGCCGCCGGAGGAGGGCCATTCGGGCGTCCGCGAACTGCGCGTGGGCATGGACCTCGACTATCCGCCGTTCGAAACGCAGAACAAGAACGGCGATCCCGACGGCATCAGCGTCGATCTCGCCAAGGCGCTGGCGGCCTCGCTGGGCAGACCGCTGCGCATCGTGCCAATGGACTTCTCCGGCCTCATCCCGGCGCTGCGCACCGGCAACATCGATCTGGTGATCTCCTCGATGACCGCCAACGACGAGCGTCGCAAATCGATCGATTTCTCCGATCCGTACGCATGGACCGGCCTGTCGCTGCTGGTCGGCAAGGAATCTCCGGTCGAATCCGCGGACGCGCTCGACGATGACGGACGGCGCATCGCGGTGATCGCCGGCACGACCGGCGAGGCCTGGGCCGCCCGTGCGCTCAGCCGCGCGGGCCGCGTCGTGTTCGAGGATGCGGCCGCCTGCGTCGCGGAAGTCGCGCAAGGCCGGGCGGACGCATTCGTCTATGACACGCTCAGCATTCATCGCCACGCCGCGCGCCATGCCGACACCACCCGCACGCTGAAAGACGTCGTGTCGGAAGAGTCGTGGGCCGTGGGCATCGCCAAAGGCAACGACACACTGCTGCGCGAGGTGAACGCGTTTCTCGCCGGATTCCGCGCCGACGGCGGATTCAAGGTGCTGGCCGACCGCTGGCTGCGCGAGGAACAGGCGATCTTCGAAAAAGCCGGCATTCCCTTCCTGCTGCGTTGAGCGCCTCCATCATGAACCGCCGATTGTGGATCGCCAACCTCACTGCGGCCCTCGTCGTCGCGGGACTGCTCGGCGCGCTGTTCAACGCCGTCTTCGGCGCTCTGGCGACCCACACCGATTGGTCGCGCGCCTGGGAATACCGCGGCATGCTCTGGCAGGGATGGCTCACCACCCTGTCGATCGCGTCCGCCGCACTCGTGTGCGGCATGATCATCGGCCTGCTCTTCATGCTCGGCCAACGCTCGAATCTCGTCGTCGTGCGCTGGTGCTGCCGCGGCATCCTCGAATTCCTGCGCGACACACCGCTGCTCGTCCACCTGCTCTTCGGATACTTCGTCATCCTCGCACCACTGCTCGCCCGACCGCTCGGCGCGGCCGGCTGGAACGACAAACCGATCATCGGCGTGCTCATCCTCTCGCTCTTCCACGGCGCCTACCTCGGGGAAATCCTGCGCGGCGCCGTCGAAAGCATCCCCCGCACCCAGTGGGACTCGGCACGCGCCGTCGGATTCGACCGGATCCAGGTCTACCGCCACGTCATCATCCCACAAGCACTCCGCCGCGTGCTTCCCGCCATCGCCGGATCGTTCGTCTCACTCATCAAGGACTCGTCGCTGCTCAACGTGATCGGCGTCACCGAGTTTTTCTACAACACGCGCAACTTCATCACCGGCACCTACGCCGGGCTCGAAGGATACGTGCCGCTGGCCATCGGCTACCTGGTGCTCACCCTGCCGGTCGCCTGGCTCGCGCACTGGCTCGAACGCCGCTTCCGCCATGAAACTTGAAGTCGACCAACTCGTGAAGCGCTACGGCGGGACCACCGCGCTCGATTCGCTCACGCTGCGTGTCGCGGACGCACGCGTGCTCGCGCTGATCGGACCGTCGGGCGGCGGCAAGAGCACGCTGCTGCGCGTCCTCGGCGGACTCGAAACCCCCGATTCGGGAACCGTGATGGTCAACTCCCGCCCGTTGCCCGCCGGGGAGGTCGGGCTGATCCCCTACCGCCGCCGCAACGGCTTCCTCTTCCAACAGTTCAACCTCTTTCCCCACCTCACCGCGCTCGAGAACATCGCGCTGCCGCTCGAAAAGGCGCACGGACTCGATCGCGGCGCGGCGCGCGACACCGCATCCGCCGCGCTCGGGCGGTTCGGCCTTTCCTCCCACGCACACAAGCTGCCCGCGCAACTCTCGGGCGGACAACAACAACGCGTCGGCATCGCCCGCGCCGTCGCTCACCAACCGGAAGTCCTGTTCCTCGACGAACCCACCTCCGCACTCGATCCGGAAATGACCGCCGAAGTGCTCGAACTCGTGCAGGAACTCGCAGAGGCCGGCCAACACATCGTGCTCAGCACCCATGAAATGGGGTTCGCCCGCGAGGTCGCCGACGAAGTCGCGTTCATCGCCGACGGACGGGTCGCCGAACACGCGCCGCCCGCGCGGTTCTTCAACGAGCCCGCATCGCCGGACTCCTCCCGCTTCCTCTCGCGCGTGATGCGCTGGTGACCGCGGCAAACCCGCGCAATCAATCGCGGATGTCGATCATCGCGCGCTTGCGGCGCGACTCCATCCATCGCTCGTACTGCGCCGAGGTCTTGCGCCTGCTCACCCGTTGTTCGATCGCCTCGCGCACCTGCTCAAGCGACGGCACGGGGCCGTGCTCGATGCGGATCACCTGCACCACCGTGAACCCCTCGCGGTCGCGCAGCGGACCGACCAACCGGCCTTCACCGCCATCCACCACCAAAGCCGCGAATTCGGGCGACAAATCGGCCCGTGGCACGTTCTCCTGAAGTCCGCCGTCCGCGGCGAACGCGTCTCTCGAGTGCTCTTTCGCCAATGCGGCAAAGTCCTCGCCCGCCGACGCACGACGCACGATATCCTCGGCCAGCGCGAGCTGGACCTCGGGAGGATTCGCCGGCTGTTGCGGGTCCATCGCCGGGATGAAGATCTTGCGGAAGGTCAACACGTCGCCCGACGTGTCGCGCAACGAGTGCTTCACCTCGTCGTACTCGCGGCGCACCTCGTCGGGCAGCGGCGGCGGCGCGTCGGAAAACTGCTGCGACCGCATCGCCTGGACCACCAGCTTCTCCTTGGTCATCTCGCGGAACCCCTCCATCGTCAGGCGGTTGCGCTTGAGCTCTTCTTGGAACTTCGCCTGATCGCCGTTGTACAACTCGCGGATCTGGCGCTTGACCTCCTCCTCGACCGAGCTCGACCTCATTTCCGCGCCGAGTTGCTTGAATTCGTCGAGAATGATCCGCCGGTCGATCAGCTCCTGCAGCACCCCGTCCCTGGCCTTGACCAACTCGGCCTCGAACTGCGCGCCGCGCCGCGGGTATTGGGCCGCCAACTGCGCACGGATCGGCACGAGCATGATCGCCACTTGGTTGCGGGTGATCACCTTGCCGTTCACCTTGGCGGCGATGCCGTTAATTTCAATCGGCTGGGCACCCGCATGCGGCAACCCGACCGCGGCAATCGAAAGAACCGCCGCAGCAGCCATCGGGCACAAGAACCGTTTCCGCAGGGAATGACGTGGCATGCTCGTGAGCGCAAGTGTCCCATCGGAATCCGGGTTGGCAAGCAGGGAAACACACCGCCATCCGGCGATTCCAGCGGATTCGGCCGCACGGATGGTGCCGCGCATTGACAGGCCCGCGGCCCCGCCCGCAGAGTGGCGCGCAGATGGCCGATCTCAAACGCACCCCGCTCGAAAGCGCCCACACCGCCCTGGGAGCCCGCCTCGTTCCCTTCGCCGGTTGGAACATGCCGGTCCAATACGTGTCGATCCTCGAGGAACACCGCGCCGTGCGCGAAACCGCAGGCGTGTTCGACATCTCGCACATGGGGCAGTTCATCGTCAGCGGACCCGGCGCGGAGGCATGGCTCAACCGCATGCTCACCAACAATATCGCGCGGCTCGAACCCGGCCAAGGCCAGTACACGCTCATGCTCAACGAACACGGCGGCGTGATCGACGACCTCATCGCTTACCGCACGGCGGCCGACTCGTATCTGCTCGTCGTCAACGCCTCGATGATCGACGAGGACTTCGCCTGGCTCGACGCCCGCAAGGACGATGGCGTGACGCTGCGGAATGAGAGCGACTCGTGGGCGGGCATGGCGGTGCAAGGACCACAGGCGGCCGAGGTCTTCGCCAAGGCCTGCCCCGGCGAACCCCTGCCCGCACGCAACCACCTCCACGTCACCGGCACCGGCGCGATCGTCTGCCGCACCGGATACACCGGCGAGGACGGCTTCGAGTTTTTCTGCGCCGCGGCCGATGGCGTCACCGCCTGGCAACGTTTCCTCGACGCGGGTGCCACGCCCTGCGGACTCGGCGCGCGCGACACCCTGCGACTGGAAATGTGCTATCCGCTCAACGGCAACGACCTCTCGCCCGACCGCACGCCCATCGAAGCGGGACTCGGGTTTTTCTGCGATCTCGACAAGCCGGAGTTCATCGGCCGCGATGTGCTGGTGCGGCAGAAATCTGAAGGACCCGACCTGCGCCTCGCCGCCATCCGCTACACCTCGAAAGGCCCGCCGCCGCGCGCGCACTATCCGGTGCTCGACGCCGACAGCACCATCATCGGCGAACTCGCCAGCGGCGCGCTCTCGCCCACGCTCGATGTCGGCATCGGCATGGCCTACCTGCCGGCCGCGCAGGCAAAACCCGGCACCGCGCTGCAAATCGATGTGCGCGGACGCCTGTTCCCCGCCGAGGTTGTCAAAAAACCTTTCCTCAAGAAGTAAGCTCCGCCTTCAACCCGAATCGATCCCCCACATGAACATCCCGACCGAACTCCGCTACTGCCCGTCGCACGAATGGGTGCGCCTCGAAGGTGACATCGCCACCGTCGGCATCTCCGATCACGCGCAAGCCGAACTCACCGATGTCGTCTTCGTCGAACTGCCCGCCATCGGCCGTGGCGTCGATGCCGGTGATCCCACCGCCGTCGTCGAATCCGTCAAAGCCGCCAGCGACATCTACGCGCCCGTCGGCGGCGAAGTCGTCGAAGCCAACGCCGAGGTCGCCGCCGATCCGTCACTGGTCAACACCGACCCATACGGCGAGGGATGGATCTTCAAGCTGCGGGTGAAAAACGCGGACGATGTGTCCGGGCTCATGGATGCCGCCGCGTATCAAGCGCACATTTCGTGAACGGCCCGGACGATCCGCGGCACCATCGGCCGCGCCGCGCATGACCACCGTGCTTGAAATCATCGACGGAGGCGCGCGCTACCTCGGGAAACGCGGGATCGCCGACGCACGCCGCAACATGCAGTTGCTCGTCGCGGCACGGCTCGGCTGCTCGCGCATGGAACTCTACACGCAGTTCGACCGGCCGCTCGACGAATCGCTGCTCGCCCCGCTGCGCGAGCAACTGCGGCAGCGCGGTGAAGGCGTGCCGCTGCAACACCTGCTCGGCACGGTCGCCTTCCACAAGCACGAGTTCAAGACCGACGCCCGCGCACTCATCCCGAGACCCGAGACCGAGGAACTCGTCGAACACATTCTCGCCACCACACTTCCCGAAGAACTCCACGCCCTCGACATGGGTTGCGGCTCGGGCGTCATCGGCATCTGCCTCGCCGCCGCACGCCCGGCGTGGCGGGTCACGCTCGCCGACATTTCCGAAAATGCCCTCGCGCTCGCCGCGGAGAACGCGGAACTCGTCGGCACGCACGACGTGCGGATCGTTCGCAGCGACTTGTTCTCGTCGATCGACGGGCGCTTCGACCTGATCGCCGCCAACCTGCCCTACATACCCGAATCCGGGCGCGACTCGCTCTCACGCGAGGTGCGGCACGATCCGGCGAACGCCCTCTTCGGCGGTTCCGACGGACTGGAAATCATCCGGCGCTTCATCCGCGAAGCCGCCGACCACCTCGCGCCCGGCGGCTGGATCTTTCTCGAAGTCGGCCACAATCAGGCTTCACAGGTCGCGGAATTTCTCCAAGGCTCCGGGTTCGACTCCATCGGGATCCGGCGCGACCTCTCAGGCGTGCAGCGGTTCTGCCACGCGCGGCGCTGATTCCCCCACCCCCCCCTCCCCCGCATCCCATCCATGGACAAGCTTCTCGTTCAAGGCGGCACCACGCTGCGCGGCACGGTCAACATTTCGGGATCGAAGAACGCATCGCTGCCCATCCTCGCCGCCACCCTGCTCACCCGCGAGCCCTGCATCATCCGCCGTGTGCCCGACGTCTCGGACACCAACTACATGCTGCAGATCCTCAGCGCGCTCGGTGCGGATGCCGAACGCTCGTCGGGAACGGTCCGCATCACCTGCGCGGAAATCGGCGACGAGGCACCGTACGAAATCGTGCGGCGGATGCGCGCGTCGATCTGCGTGATGGGCCCACTCCTCGCGCGCATGCGCCGCGCGGTGGTCTCAATGCCCGGAGGATGCATCATCGGCGACCGGCCGGTGGACCTCCACCTGCGCGGACTCGAAGCCCTCGGCGCCACGGTCAACATCGATGGCGGCAACCTCATCCTCACCGCCAAAGACGGACTGCGCGGCGCGGTCGTCGACATGCGCGGCACCCACGGCCCCACCGTCCTCGGCACCGACAACGTGATGATGGCCGCCGTGCTTGCCGAAGGACAGACGATCATCGAATCCGCCGCAGCCGAACCGGAGGTGGTCGATCTTGCCGATTTCCTCAACTCGATGGGCGCAAGAATCAGCGGTGCCGGGACCCGCCGCATCATCATTGACGGCGTGCCGGAACTCCACGGCACGGAGCACACCGTGATTCCGGATCGCATCGAGGCCGGCACCTTCATGACCGCGGCCGCCATCGCCGGCGACGGCGTGTGCCTGCAGCGCGTGAATCGCACGCACCTCAAGGCGATCACCGAGGCCATCGAAGAATCCGGGCACGAGGTGCGCTTCAACGATGCCGGCGACAGCTGCACCATCACACGCGCGACCACGCCCCGCGGCGTCGACCTCACCACCGCTCCCTATCCGGGATACCCGACGGACATGCAGGCGCAAATGACCGCCCTGCTCGCCGTGACGCCGGGCATCAGCGTGATCAAGGACACGATTTTCCCGCAGCGGTTCATGCACTGCGCCGAACTCAAGCGCATGGGGGCCGACATCAAGGTGGACGGCGGCAATGCCGTGGTGCGCGGGGTGGAACGGCTCTCGGCGGCTCCCGTCATGGCCTCCGACCTGAGGGCCTCCGCGGCTCTGGTGCTGGCCGCCCTCGCTGCCAAGGGGACCACCGAGATCAACCGTCTGTATCACATCGACCGCGGCTACGAGCACATCGACGAAAAACTGCTGCTCCTCGGCGCCAAGGTGCGGCGCGTCCGCGATTGACCCCGCCCGCCAGCGGCCGCTCACCAAGGCATCGGGAACGCGCGGTTGAACGCATGGACGCGCGCACGCAGGGCGTGGAGTTTCGCAACGTCGGCCGGAGTGGAGAGCGCCTCGTGAATGAAATCCGCGACTTGGACGACGTCGGCCTCCTTCATGCCACGGGTGGTGACGGCGGGCGTGCCAATGCGGATGCCGCTGGGCTTCATCGGGCTGCCGGTGTCGAACGGGATGCCGTTCTTGTTGACGGTGATGCCCGCCTCGTCGAGCGCGATCGATGCCTCACCGCCGTGGATGCCAAGCGGCCGCATGTCGACGAGCATGAGGTGGTTGTCGGTGCCGCCGGAAACCACGCGACAGCCGTGTTCCTGCAGTCGCGCGGCGAGCGCCTGCGCATTGCGCACAACTTGTTCCTGATAGACACGGAACTCCGGCCGCAGCGCTTCGCTGAAGCAAACGGCCTTGGCGGCGATGACGTGCATCAGCGGTCCGCCCTGGATGCCGGGAAACACCTGGGCGTCGATCTTTTTCGCGAACTCCTCCTTGCAGAGGATGATGCCGCCACGCGGTCCGCGCAGCGACTTGTGGGTGGTGGAGGTGACGAAATCCGCGTGCGGCACCGGGCTCGGGTGCGCGCCACCGGCGACGAGTCCGGCGATGTGCGCCATGTCGACAAGCAAGTAAGCGCCGATCTCGCGCGCGAGCCGGCCGACCCGTTCGAAATCGATGATGCGTGAGTAAGCGGAGGCACCCACGGTGATGAGGGCCGGCTTGTACTCGCGCGCGGCGCTTTCCAGCTCGTGATAGTCGATGCGTTCGTCCTTTTCCGAGACGCCGTAGTGCCTGACCTCGTAGAACCGCCCTGAAAAATTCGCCTTGTGTCCGTGCGTGAGGTGACCGCCGTGGGCGAGGTCCATGGTGAAGATGCGGTCGCCGGGCTTGAGCACCGAGAAATAAACCGCGGTATTGGCCTGCGAGCCCGAGTGTGGTTGGACGTTGGCATGCTCGGCACCGAAGAGCTCCTTGGCGCGGTCGATCGCGAGTTGTTCGATCACGTCGACGTTCTCGCAGCCGCCGTACCAGCGTTTGCCGGGATAGCCTTCGGCGTACTTGTTGGTGAGCACCGACCCCTGCGCCTCCATCACCGCGGCCGAGGCGAAGTTCTCCGAGGCGATCAGCTCGATGTTGTTGCGCTGGCGCTGCTCCTCGGCGTCGATTGCCGCGGCCACCGCCGGATCATTCACAGAGATGCGGCTGCCCGACGCCTTGAGCACGCGTGCCGCATGACGTCCGCCTTCGAACGACGTGCGGAGAAACGCGTCCACCGCGGCGATCGCCGCGGGTGCGTCGGTGTGCTGCGAGCCGAGGCAGAGCACGTTCGCGTCGTTGTGGCTGCGGACCCGTGCGGCTTCTTCGGCATCGCGCACGACCACGGCGCGGATCCGGCGGTTGCGGTTGGCGGCGATGCACATGCCAACGCCGGACTTGCAGGCAAGGATGCCGAAATCGAACGAACGGTCGGCGACACCGCGGCAGACCGGATCGGCGAAGTCCGGGTAGTCGACGGATGCGTCGGAGCCGGTGCCGAAGTCGTGCACCTCATGGCCCAGCCCGCGCAGATGCGCGGCAACGGCGGCTTTCAATTCGAACGCGCCGTGATCGGCGCCAAGGGCGATGCGGAGGACGGACCGGCTCATGGATGAGCGGATTGAACCCCGGCGGACCACGAATGGAAACCGGAAAATCGTCGTCCGCGGGGTCCGGCACCGATCCTGCGCCGCAGTGGTGCTTGCGCCGCGGGCCGATCGGGCCGACAAGAACGGCACACTCCGATCCATGACGCGTCTCGCCGTGCTCAACATCGTCGGCTTGTCCGACTCACTCATCGGCGCGCACACGCCGCGGCTCGCCGCGTTCGCCGCGAAACAGGGTCGCCAGGCCTATGCACCGGAGTTTCCCGCGGTCACCTGCACCGCCCAGTCGTCGGTACTCACCGGACTGCCGGTCGCCTCGCACGGCATCGTCGGCAACGGTTGGTATGATCGCGAATCGGCGGAGGTGCGGTTCTGGAAACAATCGAACGCGATCGTCCGCGGCGAGAAGCTCTGGGACAAGATGCGTGCAACCAATCCCGGGTTCACCTGCGCCAACCTGTTCTGGTGGTACAACATGCATTCGAGCGTGGACTTCTCGATCACCCCGCGCCCGCTCTATCCCGCCGACGGCCGCAAGGTGTTCGACATCCACACGCAGCCGATGGGCTTGCGCGACGAGGTGAAGCGCGATCTCGGCGAGTTCCCGTTCCGCGCGTTCTGGGGACCGGCCGCGGGCATCGCCTCGTCCGAATGGATCGCGGCTTCGGCCGAGTGGACCGAACGGCGTCACTCACCGTCGCTCGCGCTCGTCTATCTGCCGCATCTTGATTATTGCCTGCAGAAGGACGGGCCAGAAGATCCTGGGGTCGGCGCGCAGCTGGCGGACATCGACCGCGTGGCCGGCGGACTCATCGATTTTTACGAATCGCGCGGCGTGCGGGTGATCGTGCTTTCCGAGTATGGCATTACCCCGGTGAGCCGCCCGGTGCATCTCAACCGCGTGTTCCGCAGGCGCGGCTGGTTGTCGCTCAAGAACGAACTCGGCCGCGAGACGCTCGACTGCGGCGGGTGCCGCGCGTTCGCGGTGGCCGACCACCAGATCGCCCATGTGTATGTGAACGACGCATCGATCCGCCACGAGGTGCGCGCGGTGGTCGAGGCGGAGGCGGGCGTCGAATCCGTGCGCGTGCCATCCGAGTGCTGGGTGCCGGGCGTCGCGACTTCGCGTGCCGGCGATTTCATCGCGGTCGCGGAATCCGACGCTTGGTTCGCCTACGGCTTCTGGGACGACGACGCGCTGGCACCGGATTACGCGCGCACGATCGACATCCACCGCAAACCCGGATATGATCCGTGCGAATTATTCATCGATCCGGCGCTGCGCTTTCCCAAGCTACGGATCGCCGCATTCCTCGCGAAAAAAAAACTCGGCTTCCGCGCGTTGATGGAGGTGATCCCGCTGGATGCGTCGCTGGTGAGAGGCTCTCACGGACGCGACGAGGTGCCGGACGACTTGCGACCGGTGCTGCTCGGCACGGATCACCCCGTGCGGTATGCGGCCGACGTGCATCAGGCGCTCCTCAACGCGATGAGGTGAAACGCCACGGCAAAGGAGAGCAATGCCAGCGCCGCAAGACCGAGGAGGCGGTTGAATGCGGGGCCCGGCGGCTCGGTGAAAACGCCCCAGAGGATGCGCGTGCCAAGCAACAGCACCGGCAGCCCGGCCAGCACCCAGCCCGCACGGCCGAGCGGAATCCACAACAGTCCGGCGAATGCCGCGAACTTGATCTCGATCCAGATCAGCGCGACCGCCGCCTTCGGCCCGAACCGCACGGCCAGCGTGCGCTTACCGGTGACGGCATCCTCCGCGCGGTCGCGCAGATTGTTGATCGAGATGAGCACTGCGGAGAGCAGGCCGATCTGGCCCCCGAGCAACCACCCCTCACGCGGCCACTCACCGGTCTGGATGAACACGGTGCCCGCCACCGCGACGAAACCAAAGAACAGGATCACGAACACCTCGCCCCACCCACGGTAGGCCAGTGGAAAAGGACCACCGGTGTAGCCATAGGCAAGGAACATCGACGGAACACCGATCGCGATCACCGGCCAACCGCGCGCGGCATGCAGCGGCACACCGCAAAGCAATGCCGCCAGCAAAAACGCGAACCCGAGCGTCATCACGGCGCGCGGCGCAAGCAGGCCCGACGCAGTCACGCGCAGCGGGCCGACGCGGACCGCGGTGTCCGCCCCCTTGCGCGCATCGATCGCGTCATTGAAACAGTTCGTCGCCATCTGGATGCAGAGCGCGCCGACGAGTGTGAACGCGGCAAGCAGCCAATCGACCGCGCCGGATCGGCTCCATGCGAGCACGCATCCCGCCCATACCGGCACGATCGCCGCCGGCAGCGTCTTGGGCCGGGCGGCAAGCACGCACGCGCCGAGCCACGCCACGCGCGACGGATGGGAACGCACAGGCGTCACGACGCCGCACGATGCGCGGCATGCGCGGCGAATCAAGATCAATCGACAACCCACGCAATCGGCGGCCCTGCGTGCCGATGCCGCGATTTTCCGCTGGAAACCCGGATCCCCAGATCCAGATTGGGCGCATGTCCGAAGTACGCTCCACCTTCCGTCTGCGCGTTGGCGATCCGGCACCGCCATTTGATCTGCCCGACGCGCACGGACGCATCGTGAGCATCGACCAAGCCGCAGGACCGGACGGGCTGCTGGTCGTCTTCGCCTGCAATCACTGCCCGTTCGTGGTCCACCTCGCCGATGCGCTCGGCAACTGCGCGGCGGAATTCGCAGACCGCGGCATCGGCACCGTGGCGGTCAATGCCAACGACGCCAACACTTATCCCGACGACGCACCCGCGATGATGGCCCCGTTTGCGGCTACGCACGGCTGGTCATTCCCGTATCTCATCGACGCATGGCAGCGGACCGCACTCGCCTATGGCGCGGCATGCACGCCGGATTTCTTTCTCTTCGACGGCGACCGCCGCCTTTTCTATTCCGGTCAGTTCGACGGCACGCGACCTCGCCGCGGCACCGCCGACGGGGCCGAACTGCGCGACGCCGCGCGAAGGATGCTCGCCGGTCAAGCACCGCCGGATCCGGCATGGCCAAGCAGCGGATGCAACATCAAGTGGCGGCCGGGCAACCGGCCGGATTGGTGGGACGCAGGCAACACACCGGCCGGGTTGTGACCAGACTCAGCGCGCGGCGACCAGATCGTATCCGCGCCAATCGCCGATGGTGACCTCGGCGAACCCACCAACCGGCTGCGCGGGGTCGACCACGACCGAACCGTCGATTTCAGGCGCGTCCCACTGCGTGCGCGCCACTCCCGGCTGATCGACCAGCACGCGCACGCGTCGGCCGACCTGTGCCTGGTTGGTTTCCGCGGCGATGCGCTGCAGCTCGGCCATCGCTTGCGACCAGCGACGCTTGCGCGTCGCGTGGTGAATGTGGCCGGACATCTTATGGGCCAGAGTCCCCTCCTCTTTCGAGTATTGAAACACACCGGCGCGCTCGAAGCGGAACTCGCGGATGAAATCGAGCAGCTCTTCGAAGTCCTCCTCGGTCTCGCCGGGAAAGCCGACGATGAAGGTCGTGCGGATGCCGAGCCCCGGAATGCCCGCGCGCATGCGCCGCAGCAGGTCGCGGATGTGGCTGCCGCTCGTCACCCGCCGCATCGCCACCAGCATGCGCTCGGAGATGTGCTGCAGCGGGATGTCGACGTACTTCGCGACCTTCGGACACGCGGCGATCGTTTCGATCAGCTCGTCCGACCAATGCGCCGGATGCGTGTAAAGCAAGCGTACCCAGAAATCGCCCTCGATCGCGTTGATCGCCCGCAACAGGGTGCACAACGACTCGCCCCGCGATGAATCCACCGGCGAATCGGGCCTGGGCCGTTCGCCCTGCCACTGGTCCATGCCAAAATACGTCGTGTCCTGGGAAATCAGGTTGATTTCCCTGACGCCGGAGCGCACCAGCGCTTCGACCTCGCGCACCACGGACTCCTGCGTGCGCGAGCGGTGGCGGCCGCGGATCTTCGGGATGATGCAGAAGGAACAGGTGTGGTTGCAGCCCTCGGCGATCTTGACGTAGGCGTGGTGGCGCGGCGTGAGCCGGAAACGCGGTGTGTCGTAGTCCGGCACGTAGCGCGGTTTGAGCGTGACGAAATCGCGCGGATCATCGGTGGCGTCGCCGGTCGGGTGCGAGGCGGCGCCGATGCCCAGCAAGTTCTCGATGATCGGTGCCACCTTGGTGATCTGGTCGAGACCGATGAACGCGTCCACCTCGGGCATGATGCCCGGCAACTCGGTCGCAAAGCGCTGCGACAAGCAACCGGCGACGATGATCTTCTGCCGCGCGCGCCGTGGATCGTCACCGCGCGCATTGACCGCGCCGAACACCGCGTCGATCGACTCGCGCTTCGCCATGTCGATGAACGAACACGTGTTGACGATCAACACGTCCGCCAGCTCCGGGTCGGGAGTCAGCGCCATCCCGGCCTCCGCGAGATGGCCGATCATCACTTCGGAATCAATCAGGTTTTTGGCGCAACCCAGGGAAATCAGTCCGACGGTGGGCATGGAATCGTGCGGTGCGGGCATGAGGGAAACAACAGTGCGGATCACGTGGCAGGCAAACGGGCGGACACGCGAAGGCCGACCGCCTCGTCCATCAATACATCGGCGGCAGGATCAATTCGTCGCCCGGCTTGGGATCGATCGGGCCGAAGCCGGGCATCGGATCGGCGATGCCGCCCTCGGGCGTGACATCACTCACCTTGAACTGCGCGAGGATGCCCGTCTTGCGCCGAATGCCCAGCACCGTGCCGGCCTGGACTTGTTCGGGCATCAGCACGTCAAACGTGATGAAACCACCCTCGGGGTGATACTCCCTCACGCGACCCATCAGCAACGCCTCGGCGATCCAACGCGCGCGGCGCAGTTCCTGGTCGGCCCCCTCGAGATCGCGCTGTTGCAGCAATCCCTCCTCGTCCTGCTTGAGCTTGGCATCGCGCGCGGCTTTCTCGGCCTCCATCTGCGCGATGGCGGCCCGGTTCGCCTCGAGTTCGGCTTTGATCGACTCGATTTCCGCGGTGCCGGACGACCCGCCAGGCGCTCCGGCCTTCAATTGCTGGAGCTGTTTTTCGAGTTCCAGTTTGTCGTGCTCCTGACGCAGCTCGGCGATCTGCTTGCGAAGTCGCTCGATCTCGTCGGAGGGCGCGTTGCCCACCCCGCGTTTCATGCCCTGCCACGACAGCACCACCGCCGTGAACAACAGGGCCACCGTGGCCCCCAGAAGCAGCTTCATCGTGTCCATGCCAAGGATCGTGGCGACCGCGCGGCCGGTTGTCAACGCACCGGCCCACGCTTGCCAGCCGGGCGGCACAGGCTAGACTGGACAGATCTCATGATCCGCCACCTCCCGCACGCGGCCGTGCTCAGCCTCGCCTCCGGCACCCTCCATGCCGCTCCGTCCGCCGCCACCGCCCCGGCGGTCCAACGCATGGACCTGCTGGAAATCATCTCCGCCGGCGGAGTGATGATGTACCCGCTCGCGCTGATGTCGGTGGCCTGCGTCGTGCTGGTGCTCATCTACCTGCTCGCGATCCGGCGCAACGCGGTGGTCAGCGACCGGTTCATGGAAACGGCCGAGTCGTTGATCCGCAAACGCGATTACCGCGGGTTGGCCGACCAATGCCGCACGCGCAACGAGTGCATGGCGCGGCTCACCCAGAAGGCGGTGGATTTCCTCATCCAGCACCCGGCCGCGTCGTTCGACGGCGTGCGTGAAGTCGCCGAAGCCGAAGGATCGCGCCAGGCAAGCCTGCTCAGCTCGCGCATCACCTATCTCGCGGACATCGGGGCGATCGCACCGATGGTGGGCCTGCTCGGCACCGTGCTCGGGATGATCAAGGCGTTCCTGCAAGTCTCATCCGGCGACGTGCAGGGCGTGCGGCAGATGGAGCTGGCCGAAGGGGTATCCGAAGCGCTGGTGACCACCGCGGCCGGTCTGATGATCGGCATTCCCGCGCTGGTGTTCTACTCGATCTTCCGCGGCAGGGTGCAGAAATACATCGCCGAACTCGAGGCCGCGGCCACTCATCTGATGGCACTGCTGCAATCCCAAGTGGATCGCCACCCGCCGCTGCCCTCGCCGCTGGGCGGCGAACTCAAGGACGTCCGCGGAATCTGAGCGCCATGAAATTCGCCAGACGCCAGCTCGAACCGGCATCGATGCAGCTCGCACCGATGATCGACATCGTCTTCCTGCTGCTCATCTTCTTCATCGTCACCTGGCAGTTCAGCCGCTCGGAAACCGAGCTCGATGTTTCCGTGCCCACCGCCGAGGAAGGTGCCGAACTCGACCGCCCCAAGGGCGAGATCATCATCAACGTGCTCGAGGACCGCACGATCCGGGTCGAAGGCAGCACTGTCGATCTCGCCCAACTGCACACCAAGCTGGCTGCCATCGCCCGTCAGTTTGAAAACCAGCCGGTGCGCATCCGCGGTGACGGCAAGGTCGATTACCAACGGATCGTCGAGGTGATCGACACCTGCCAGAAGGCCGGCATCTGGAACATCTCGTTCGCCACCCAGAGACCGACCCAAGACCGCTGAACCAGCGTCACACCGCCAGCCCAAAGATCCACCTCATCCGTTGAAATCCGTTTTCTCCATCCTCGCTGCTGCAGCCACCGCAGCCCTCGCCCAACTGCCGCCGAGGGCGCAGCCGGTCGACGCCTATCTGAGGCCCGACGCCCCCAATGATTTCTTCCAGCGCGGCAGGAACCTGCACGATTCCGCACAATCGGCCGAGGGGGTGTCCGCCCGCTTCTCACTCTACGACCGCGCCTCGCAGATCCTCACGGAATATCTGAGCCTGTTCCCCGACCATGCGAATGCCGAGGCGGCCTGGTGGTATCTCGGCAACAGCCATTATCAATGCGGCCGCATCGACGATGCGAAACGCTGCTTCCACACGCTGATCAACCGGCACCCGCGCGGCAAGTGGTCGGCGGCCGCCGCGTACACGCTCGCGGCCGATCACTACAACAAGCGTGAGTACGCGCTGGCGGCATCGATGTTCGAACGCTTCGCCAACGGATCGGAGCGGCCGGGCGACGCGGCGCGGGGCCACTACCATGCCGGAAACTGCCACCGCCTGACCGGGCGGGAGCGCGAGGCGCGCGCGGCGTTCAACAAGGTGCTGCAGGATCCGGCGGCGGGCACCTTCGCGCCGCAGGCGCGCATCGCCCTGGGCCACTTGGCCACCAAGGTCGGACGTGACGACGAGGCACTGCGTTGGTTCGAGGAAGTGCTCGCCCTACCCCATCCGGCGGAAATCCGCTGCGAAGCCGCGCTGCATGCCGGACTAGCCGCGGCCAAGCTCGGCCGCATCGCGGACTCCGACCGCCACCTCGCGCTGGTGATGCGGTATCCGGACATGCATGCGTTTCACTCCGCGGCGCAGACCGCGCTGATGTCGAACCGGTTCGAACGCGGCGAATACCGCGAGGTGCTCGAGTGGTTCCGCAAACCCGGGATCAAGGCCGAGGGCGCGGATCAAGCCGCGCGGGTGATGCTCGCCGCACGGGCGTCGATGCGGCTCAAGCGGCCGAAGGACGCGCTCGAGTGGTTCCGCGAGGTCGAAAAACTCGTGCCTTCCGAATCCGATGCCGCGTTCGATGCCGCCTATTACCGTCTGCTTTGTTTTTACCAGATCGAGGGACATCATGTGCCCGAGCAGGTCGATGCCTTCCTGCAGCTCCACGGCAAGGCGCGGGCAAACGACCCGCGCCTGCACACCGCGCTGATGATGAAGGCCGAAAGCCTGTTTGCGGAAAAAAAGATGGAAGAAGCCGCCAAGGCCTATCTGAAGGTGGACGACACGAAAATCGCCGCAGCCAACCGCCCGGGCCTGCTTTTCCAGCGCGGCTGGTGCCTGGTCGAGGCCGGAGACGCTATCGGCGCGATCCGCTCGCTCGGTCGGTTCATCGATGAATTCCCGAAGGACGAACGCCTGCCCGTCGCACTGGCCAAACGCGCCAAAGCCCACGAGGCCAATGGCGATCCGGCACGCGCGGTGGCGGACTACGACCGGATTCTCGCGACCAAGGACGACGAGCTGGTTTCACACGCATGGCTCGAGTCGGCCCGGCTTCAACGTGGCGAAGGCGCGATCGCGGACATGATCCTGCGCTACCGCGGATTGCTGCAACAAGTCGGCGACCTGTCGGACAAGATCCGCGCCGAAGCGAATTACTGGATTGGCTGGGGGCTGGTGAAAACCAACGCCGCCGCGGATGCCGTCACTTACCTGGAAACCGCGCGCACGACGAGGCCGGATGCGTACAGACGCCACGCGGGCATCCTGCTCGCGCTGGGATTCTTCGCCGCGCAGGATCACGAACGGCTTGCGGACGAGATCCGTCTCGCGGTCGAACACCGCTACGTTTCCGAAATTCCCACCCAGGCGCTGCAGTGGTGCGGCATCCAGGCATACAACGCCGGAGACCATGCGACCGCCGTGATCTGCCTGACACAGGCGTCCACGCCGGAAGATCCGCGCGCCACACCAAAGGAAGTCTGGCGCTACCTCGCCAAGTCCAGACTCGAGACCGGTGATGCCGCCGGCGCGCTCGACGCGGTCGCACACACGCTCGCCGTAGAGGACAACGCGGCATGGAAGGCCGACGGGCTGCTCGACCGCGGACGCGCGCTGATGCGGCTCGGGCGTCACGACGAATCACGCAAGGCGGTCGAGGACGCGCTCGAGCTACGCCCGCAGGGCCGAACCAGCGCCGGGCTGCGCGTGCTCGCCGGCGATCTCGAGATGCTCGGAGGGAATTTCAAAAAGGCGGCGGCGGAGTATCTCGTCGTCGTCCAGTTCATCGACGACAAGGACTTCAAGCCGCTTGCGTTGCACAAACTCGCCGGTGCGCTCGAGCGACAGGGCGATGCCGACGGCTCGGCGAACAGCCGCCGCCAACTCACCGAGGAGTTCCCGGACTGGAATCCGCCCAAGGAAGGCTGAGCCCGTGCGCTGCGATCCCGCCGCACACCACTCGCGGCCGCTCGGACGAATTTGATGGTCTTTTCCGCCGGTCTGTCGTTGATTGCCGCCCCGCGCCGCCGCACCCCGATGACCCCTCCGTCTTCCGCCGCCGCCAAATCGCCAAAGGGCAAGGCCCGCAACTCGTGGTCGATCGAAAAATCGGCCGAACTCTACGGACTCGCTTCGTGGGGCCACGGGTTTTTCGGCATCAATCGCAAAGGCCACGTCACGGTGCGCCTCGACGATGGCGAGAAAAGCAAGGAGGTCTCGCTCTTTGAAGTCATCGAAGGCCTGCGCGACCGCGGCACGCGCGTGCCGGTGCTGCTGCGCTTCCGCGATCTGCTGCACTCGCGCATCGCGGAGATCAACGACTCGTTCGCCAAGGCCATCCAGGACACGGGCTACCGCGGACAGTACCGCGGCGTTTATCCGATCAAGGTGAACCAGCAGCGCCAGGTCATCGAGGAGATCGCCGAATTCGGAAAACGATACCACTACGGACTCGAGGCGGGATCCAAACCGGAACTCATCGCCGCCCTCGCCCACATGCACGACCCGCAGGCCTACATCGTCTGCAACGGCTACAAGGACGAGGAGTTCATCGATCTCGCACTGCACGCCCAAAAGATGGGACTGCGCGTGATGCTCGTGCTCGAAATGCCCAGCGAGCTCGACCTGATCCTCGAGCGCGCCCGCCGCATCGGAGTGCTGCCCAACCTCGGCGTGCGCGTGCGCCTCTCGACCCGCGGCGCCGGCCACTGGCAGGACAGCGCCGGCGACAAATCGGTCTTCGGCCTCAACGCGTCGCAGGTGATCGAGGTGGTCGACCACCTGCGCGATTCGGGCCACATCGGCTGCCTGCGCATGCTTCATTATCACCAGGGATCGCAGATCCCCAACATCGCCGCGATCCGCGAGGGCGCGACCGAGGCGGTGCGGATGTACTGCGACCTCGTCAAGGAAGGCGCGCCGATGGGAGTGCTCGACATCGGCGGCGGCATGGCCGTCGACTACGACGGGTCGCACACCAACTTCCATTCGTCGTGCAATTACTCGGTCGGCGAATACTGCACCGACATCATCGAGGTGGTCTCGCAGATCTGCGACAAGGCGGGCGTCGCCCACCCGGATCTGATCTCCGAAAGCGGCCGCGCCGTCGTCGCCTACTACTCGGCGCTGGTGTTCAACATCCTCGATGTCACCAGCGCGCAGACCACCGACGCCGAGCCGCCAGTGCCCGCCAAGGCGCCGCAAAACCTGCTCAACCTGATCGACGTCAACAAGGCGCTCAGCAAAAAGAACCTGCAGGAGTGTTTCAACGACGCGGCCTACTACCGCGACCAGATGCGCGCGCAGTTCTTCCACGGCAATGCCACGCTGCGCGAGCGCGGGCTGGCCGAGTCGTGGTTCTGGCACATCGTCACGCGCATTTCCGGACTCATCTCGCGCCTCGACGAAATCCCCGAGGAGCTGCGCGAGCTTTCCTCGACACTCGTCGATTTCTACTACGGCAATTTCTCGCTGTTCCAGTCGCTGCCGGACTCCTGGGCCATCGACCAGATCTTTCCGGTGCTGCCCATCCACCGGCTCGACGAGAAGCCCCGCCAGCGGGCGGTGCTCGCCGACATCACCTGCGACTGCGACGGCAAGATCGACCGCTTCATCGACCGCGAGGACGTCGCCAAGGTGCTGCCGCTGCACGACATCAAGCCGGACGAACCGTATTACGTCGGCGTGTTCCTCGTCGGCGCCTATCAGGAAACGCTCGGCGACCTGCACAACCTGCTGGGCGACACCAATGTGGTGGGCGTGCATCTCGAGAACGGTCGGCCGGTCTACACCCACGAGGTCGAAGGTGACACCGTGGCCGACGTGCTCAGCTACGTCGAATACGACCCGAAGGAGCTGGTCTCCCGGTTCCGCAACTTCGCGGAGAAGGCCGTGAACGATGGTCGCATCACGCCCAAGGAGCGGCGCGAGATCCTCGACCTCTTCCGCGAGGGACTCGCGGGCTACACCTACTTCGAATCGTAGAGCAGTTTGCGCTCACGCCTTGCGCCTGCGCTTCGGTTCGAAGCGCACCACCGCCGGATCGAACGCCTCGGGATCGTATCCCGGATTCATCCATTCGATCTCGCCGTGCAGCGCCTGCATGTATTGGAACGTGCCGCCGAAATCCTCGGGCGGACACGCGCGCGCGCCATCGATCATCACCGGTCCTCCCTCACCATCGGTCCGCTTCTCGAAGACGATCTCGTGGATCCAGTCATCCGCGAAATCATAGCGGTAGAGCATGCGGATCGGCAGGTGTCGCCTGCCGATGAAGTCGGCCACGGTGACGACGGCCTCGTCCTGGAAGTCGCCGATCACCTGGTCCTGCAGTCCGACCGGGCCGATCACGTCGACCAGGCGCTTGCCTTTGCCGTGGCGGAATTCGTGCGGGTGTTTGTCGGCCCAGCCCATCGCCGCCTGCACCGCTTCGCTGAGCGCGGCGAACGTGACGTCTTTGGAAATCGAGAACCGCCGCCAGATCTGCGGCTGGATGCCGTAAAGAAACACCTTCACCACCACGTGATCCCCGTCGTTCGCCTTCGGCATGCGCGGATCGTGCGGGCGGCCGTGTGAAAATTCAAACCGGAAAGCACCACACGCCTCAGGCGACGACGAGGTTGAGCAGCTTGCCGGGAACGAACACGACCTTGCGCACGGTCCGCCCCTCGAGGTGCTCGCTCACTTTCGCGCTGCGCAGCGCCGCCTCCCTCAGCGTTTCCTCATCGGCGTCCTTCGCCAAGCGGATGCGGTCGCGCAATTTGCCGTTCACCTGGATGACGAATTCAACCTCGTCGGACACCAGCGCGGCCGGGTCGTACTGCGGCCAGGCGGATTCGGACAAACACGGGAACGGTCCGGGCGCGCCCGATGCGGCACGCAAACGCCCGGCGATTTCCTCGGTGATGTGCGGTGCAAACGGGTTGAGCACGGTGAGGAAGCGCATGAACTCGGCCAATGGCACGAACTCCGCCTGGGTGAAGGCGTTGGTGCAGATCATCATCTGCGAAATCGCGGTGTTGAAGCAGAGCCTGCCGATGTCGTCACCCACCTTGCGGATCGTCTCGTGAACCACCCGCAGCAGCTCCTTGTCGCTGCAGTCAGCGTCGCGGATCTTCGGCGAAACGCGGAGCGTGCCGTCGGCTTCCTCGACGAACGCAAGGCGCCAGACGCGCGCGAGAAAGCGCGACACGCCCTCGACCCCCTTCATCTGCCAGGGCTTCACCTGCTCGAGCGGGCCCATGAACATCTCATAGAGCCGCAGGGCGTCGGCACCGTACTCGTGG
>Ga0194116_10001457_pt1 | contig 33672 bp, 27 predicted proteins | sample TA2MahsurfametaG_4_FD_148617 | JGI IMG/M metagenome (GOLD analysis project Ga0194116, IMG submission 148617) | Freshwater microbial communities from Lake Tanganyika, Tanzania - TA2015008 Mahale S9 surface | ecosystem: Environmental > Aquatic > Freshwater > Lake | place: Tanzania: Lake... | reverse complement strand
GGAATAAAAGACGTTGGTGTCTCAAAAGTGCAGCTTGCTTATCGTTGGATATTGGAAATAGACCCGTTTATTATTGTTAAAACCTATGATGTGGGTATTGATTCTTCAAATATTCAATCATTTTTTAATGATAGCAATGGAATTGACCTTGTAGTAGATGAATGTGATTCTGGTATAGTTAAACTATTGTTAAGAATTGAGGCACGAAAAAAAAGAATTCCATTATTGATGGAGACAAGTGACCGGGGACTATTGGATGTCGAAGATTATAGGTTCGTCGAAGAAATTTTCCATGGATTAATAAAGGATTCAGAAATAGAATTGTTATTGCGATCAACAAACAAAGAAGTATTAATGAGATTTGTAGATCTGAATAGTGCGTCAAAAAGAGGAGTAGAGTCTTTCAAAGAGATAGGGAGGACATTGGATACATGGCCTCAATTGGGTGGTGATGTCATGTTTGGGGGGGCAACTGCTACTATATTGTCAAGAAAACTCTTACTAGGAGAGCATATCAATAGTGGCCGGTATTATTTGGATATATCAGAAAGGTTTAGCTAATGAGTTTTAGTATTTCTGCATCAGAAAGTAGTATACCCGAACTCAGAATTCGTGCATTTAGAGCTGTTGATGATTTTGAAAGTTGTATGCAGTTTAGGGTGGGTCATTTAGGTGTTCTAGAAGCTTTTGGATTTAAATTATCGAGTGCAACAGAAGAGTGGATGTTTAATCCTGACACCTATGTTATTGTAATTGAATCGCCAGAGGGCGAGGTATATGGAGGGTCAAGATTACAGAAAATAGGTGATAAAATACAATTGCCTATTCAAAGTGCAGTCGGTGATGACATACCAAACTTAAACGAATATTTGAGTGTATTTAACCCGCCAATTGTGGAGTTATGCGGTCTTTGGAACTCTGTTGCTGTTGCTGGATTGGGTATAGGTAGTGTTTATAGTATTCGAGCCGCTTTAGCCTTAGCGGGCATATTGAATTTCCAATCAGTTATAGCCCTTTGCTCAGCCTACACATATCGTATTTCTTCCAAATATGGTTTTCGACTCGTTGAATCTTTGGCAGACGGTGGAAGAATCTATTACGACGGTGCGAATCAATTTGCACATATTACTCTGCAGAGAGATGTTAATCACATGTTCGATTCAGATGAGAATGAAAGAAAAAAAATCATTGAGATACGTCAAAATCCATTGATTTTGTGCGAAGAATCAATAGGAAATGGAATTACTAAAATTGAATATGCGCTTTCAATATGAATAGAGTCAGTATATTATTCGTGATCTCTGTTTTCAGTTGCCTAAATATTTTTGGGCAAGTTGAATTTATTTCAGGGAGGATTTCAAAATCAGAGATTCGGTCATCAGAAAAATTAGGATGGATACAAAATCAAGGTGAGAATTTGAATTTTGGACTTTCTGAGGATAAGTATACAATACGGATTAGAAAAATAGTTTCAAAAGATTTTTGGAGTGGTGATAAGATTCTTTTAATAGATAATCCAATACTTGATAGCATTGAGTTTTTTCAGGTAACAAATGATTCAATATATTCTCATACAGGTGGTGAACTCGTCAGTAATGAGGGACGTATTTCATTTCCACTCGTAAATGATGGGACCGACAAATTGGAGTTGCTACTTGTTGTGAGTAGTTATGATCAGCTTCTCGTTCCAATAATCTTTTCTGATTTGAGTACACTTCAGAAGACAGAGGAGTCTGAAAATTCAATATTCTTGATTTACTTGGGAATATTATTGGCAATGTTCATATACAACGTAATTATTTATTTTACTGTAAGAGATAATGTTTACCTCTACTATATTTTTTATATTTCTACGGTAGGCATTACTCAATTTGTTCTTTATGGTTTTATACAATCTTGGTTTCCACCCGAAATTGAAATCAAATCAATTCTAATATCTATAATTCCAGCTCTAAGTGGTGTGGCAACAATCTTATTCACACAAAACTTTATCAGAACAAAAGAATTTGTGCCTATAATTCATAAAGTGTTAAATGTTTTTTTAAGCTTGTATTTATTTGCCATTGTTTGTTCCTTTTTTGGCAAGCATTTTTATGTACAGCTAATTCTTAATCTTGGCGCTGCCTCTGCATTGATCTTGATCTTTGCATCCATGAAGGCTATTAGATCAGGATTTAGACCTGCGAGATTTTTTCTTCTGTCTTGGTGTTTATTTATAGTGGGTTTAATGGTCTATGCTTTGCGAAATTTCGGACTACTGCCATTCAATACGTTCACAAACTTCGCATTGCCCGTTGGTTCTGTTATTGAAATTCTTCTCCTTTCCTTCGCATTGGCAGATCGGATTAATGTACTCAAACAAGAAAAAGAAATTTCACAACAACTCGCTTTTACAACCATGCAAGAAAATGAGAGGCTCGTGAAAGAACAAAACACCTACCTCGAAAATAAAGTGCATGAACGTACGCTTGATCTAGAAAATAGAAATTCAGAACTTAATCAAGCGCTGGCCGATCTGAAAACCACCCAACAGCAACTCGTTGAATCGGAAAAACTAGCATCCTTGGGCCAAATGACCGCTGGTATAGCCCATGAAATCAACAATCCAATCAACTTCGTTCAATCTAATGTTGGCCCTTTAAAACGCGATGTTCAAGATATTCTGTCTCTCCTTGAACAATACGCCAATCTCGAAAATGATAGCGATCTACAACTCAAATTAAATAATCTCAAAGCTCAATATAAAAATCTTGAAATCGACTTCCTGAAAGAAGAAATATCGCAACTCCTAAACGGCATCGAAGAAGGCTCTAAAAGAACTGCTGAAATTGTGAAAGGATTGAGAATCTTCTCGCGAATGGATAAAAGTGAACGCGTCTCTGCAGATATCAATGAATGCCTTTCTTCAACTCTTGTAGTCATGAAGAATATGACAAAAGCGGAAGTAACGCTCAACATACACTTAGCAAAAGATCTTCCCAAAATTGACTGCTATCCGGGTAAACTCAGCCAAGTTTTCATGAACTTAATTACCAACGCAGTTCAGGCAACAAAACTTCCAAATAGACAGCCAAAAGACCGAATCATTACCATTGAATCTGTTCAACGAAATGAATATATTCTCATTCATATTTCCGATAATGGGGTCGGTATTCCAGATCAAATTCACGACAAAATTTTCGAGCCCTTCTTTACCACCAAAGACGTTGGTGAAGGTACTGGCCTCGGCTTAAGCATTGTTCACGGTATTGTTGCCGAACACAACGGCATCATCGATTTCCAAAATGTACCCGAAGGTGGTACCCGCTTTACTATACATTTGCCAATAACAAATCAACTGCATGGATAACCTTTCAGACAAAATAAAAATCTTATATCTTGATGACGAAGAACATAATCTAATTGCATTCAAAGCTCTGTTCCGCAGAGAATTCGATGTGTTCACAACAACGTCGCCCCAAGAAGCCGTAGCATATCTCAATAGCAACGAGGTTCCAGTAATTCTGAGCGATCAAAAAATGCCAGAGCTAAGTGGAGTGGAATTTTTCGAACTCACCCTGGCAGATTTTCCACAAGCCGTGCGAATATTAGTTACAGGTTATGCAGATATTGAAGCAGTCATTGATGCTATTAATAGAGGACAAGTGTACCGTTATGTTGCAAAACCTTGGAACGAAAACGACCTGCGCGTTTGTATTCTCAACGCCATTGATAGGTACGAACTCAATACACGCGGGCTAACTCAAAATGGTGGTGCAAGTTCATGGCAAAAAACCAAAGGAAAACTTCAAGCAGGGGTGTCTCGCATTCGTCTCATTATTGAAAGACTGAGAGGATATGATGAAGTTGCAACAAATGAGGTTGTAGCTGAACTCAATGAACTTGAGAAATCAATCAACGAGGTAAAACAAGAAGCTTAATCTTCGTGCTCATCTTCGTGAAACCCAGCTGTCATTGTTGGGTCTATTCGCTTCATTTGCCAGTCTTCGTATGACAAATCATCCTCTTCATGAATGACCTGAACAAAGGGCTCTGCAAATGCTTTCGTGCTCACGTAATGATCCAAACTCAATAACATGGCCGGCAGTACAACCAAGTTCGTAAGCATGGCCGTGAATAATGTCAGCGAAGTTAATATTCCCAACGCACGCGTTCCCTCAAACTCAGAGAATACAAACATACCGAAGCCGAAGAATAAGACAATGCTCGTAAACAATATACTCGCCCCTGTATCTTTCACTGCCAATAACACCGCTTGTTTAATGTTCCAACCCTGACCACGCAATTCTTGCCTATATTTCGCTAAAAAGTGAATGGTATTGTCTACCGTAATCCCAAATGCAATGCTGAATACAAGTATGGTTGATGGTTTCAAGGGTATGTTGAATAAACCCATAAATCCGGCCGTAATCAGTTGAGGAATAACATTCGGAACAAGTGATATAATAACCATACGAATGCTACGGAACATGATCGCCATCAACAAACAAATTACGCCAATTGCGAACAACAAACTACTAAATAAATTGTCTACCAAATAAGTGGTCCCCTTCAAAAATACAATGCTCGTTCCAGTCATGGTAACGCGGTAAAGACTATCGGGAAACAAGCGATTCACGTGGGGTTGCAAATCACTCAATAAACTATCCATAGCCAATGTACCAATATCCGCAACTTGCGCTGTAATTCGGGTTTTTTTCAATGAATCATCAATAAATGAATTCAAGTATTTTGAATTTCCATTCCCTTTTGCACTGCTGTCGGAAGATTCGAAATAAGGACCAATCTCCATGCGTTCACCCCCTCGAATGAGCTTGTAATCTGAAGCGTCTCCGCCTAGCTTCGCTTCAAAATAAGCTTGTCTTCCAAATTTCATTGCATCTGCAATGGATAGTGAACGCGATAACCGTGTTGACACTCTCGGTAAGGTATCTAACACACTTTGCAAACTATCTATACGAGCAATGGTCTTCGGATGCGAAATCTTACCATGTTTCGCCTCAATCATGATTTCAAAGGGCATAACGCCATCGAACCTTTTTTCAAACCATCGCAAATCTGTAATTACGCGATCGCTATCGGGTAAGTCATCTACAATGTTCCCAGTTGTTTTTACCATGGTCATGGCATACATAGAAACTACAGTGATCACTGTGGTAATAATGTAAATGACACTTCGGTTTTTGGTAATGGCACGAACAAGTTTCTCTAAAAAGGCATACAACCAACGCATGTCTAAATGCTTTAAATGTCGGGCCTTCGGCGCAGCTGTAAAGGAGAACAAAATGGGGAAGGCTATCAACGAAATGAAAAACATAAGCATTCAATGCTGAAATGACCCCGAATTGTTTTAATAAATCACTTTCTACAAAAATGAAAGTCGCAAATCCTACTGCAGTTGTTGCGTTAATCATGAAGGCCGCTTCACCCACTTTTTGAATAACGCGAGACATGGCACGCATCTTATTGCCATGACGAATGAATTCTTGATGGTATTTGGTCAGTAAGTAAATGCAATTAGGTACCCCAATAACAATCATTAATGGAGGAATTAACCCCATGAGCATAGTAATTGGATAATCAAACATGGCAATGGTTCCCATAGATACCACTACGCCAATTCCTATGATTAACATGCAAACCAATACTGCACGAATGCTTCGGAAAAAGATAAAGAGTAAGACCGCACTTACCAACAAAGACAAAAGAGTAAAGAATTTCAACTCCGCTTTGACTTTGGTGGTCATCTGCGTGCGAATGAAGGGAAGTCCGCTAACGTATGTATCTATTCGAGTGTGATTGGTAAATGAATTGGTCTTCTCTACAATTTGCTCAACCGCATTCCCCCTGTTTTCTGAATTAAAAAGTTGCGCATTCACAAAAACCATCATGAGCGTAGCTTCAGATTTCGACTTGTATAATAACCCGTCGTAGAATGGAAGCGAGGTAATTCGCTCATGTAAGCTATCTAATTCTAGCTGTGAACCAGGTGTGCCCGAACCTATTTTTCTGAATTTGAATTTTTGTTCTGTGGTGTCAGCATACATCTCGTAGCAATGCGCAACCGAAAAAACAGAATCAACAACATTTTTTTGTATGGATTGAAGTTGGCCGTTAATAAGGGTATCTACCGGAACCGTAATTTGCTTCAATTCATCACCTAAATCTTTCCAAGCCTTGAAATTTTGAAGTTCCCAAATTTCCGAGTCGTCTAATCCAACCACCACCACGTTCCCATCTTCTGAGAACTGTTTAATGAACCTTTGGTACTGAACATAGGTTGAATCATCTTGAGGAAGCACCCCGCTGAATTTGTAACTCATGCGAACTTTTCGAGCTTCCCAACCCATCCATGCAGTAAGCAGAAGTGTAATTACTCCGAGTAATACACGATTTCGTAAAATAAAGGCTGCAATCGATGCCCACATAATGTAAAAAATTCCAACCCGCAAAGTAAAACATAAATCGCTTTGCCTATGAAATTTTAATCAGCGTTCAACTAATTCAAATCTGTGTATATTCGCCCCATAAATTTTGGAAAACCATGTCACAACAACATCAAGCGCAAATTGACGCCTTCATGTCGAAAGTTCGGGCAATGAACCCGAGCGAACCTGAGTTTTTACAAGCGGTTCAGGAAGTAGCTGAAGCTATTATTCCTTTTATGGAAAACCATCCGAAGTATAAGGATGCTAAAATTCTAGATCGTATTGTTGAACCTGAAAGAACAATCATCTTCCGTGTTCCATGGGTAGATGATAAAGGAGAAATTCAAGTTAACCGCGGATACCGCGTTGAATTTAACAGCGCAATAGGTCCTTACAAAGGCGGTTTGCGTTTTCACCCAACAGTGAATTTATCTGTCTTGAAATTCTTAGGATTCGAGCAGATTTTTAAAAATTCCTTAACCACGTTGCCCATGGGTGGTGGTAAAGGTGGATCAGATTTCGACCCAAAGGGAAAATCAGACCGTGAAGTAATGGCATTTTGCCAAAGCTTCATGAGCGAATTGTCTAGACACATTGGAGCAGACACTGATGTGCCTGCCGGAGACATTGGTGTTGGTGGTCGCGAAATTGGATTCATGTTTGGCCAATACAAGCGTCTTCGAAATGAATTTACAGGCGTATTGACCGGAAAAGGACGTAACTGGGGTGGATCTTTGATTCGTCCAGAAGCAACCGGATACGGAACGGTATATTTCGCTCAAGAAATGTTAGGTACGAAAGGATTGGATTTCACAGGAAAAACAGTGGTTGTATCAGGTTCTGGAAACGTTGCGCAGTATGCCATTGAAAAAGCAACTCAACTGGGTGCGAAAGTGGTTACTGCTTCTGATTCTTCAGGATACGTTTATGATGCGAATGGTATCGATGCTGAGAAATTGGCGTTCCTTATGGAATTGAAAAATGTGAGGCGCGGACGTATCAAAGATTACGCAGATAAATATGGATGCGAATTTGTTGCAGGAAAAACTCCTTGGGGTGTAAAATGCGATATTGCTCTCCCATGTGCTACACAAAATGAATTGAATGGCGATGATGCAAAAGCATTGGTAGCAAACGGTTGTATGGCCGTTGCTGAAGGTGCGAATATGCCTTCAACTCCAGAAGCAATTGAAGTATTCCTTCACAACAAAGTACTTTTCTCACCAGGTAAGGCTTCTAACGCCGGTGGTGTTGCAACTTCAGGGTTGGAAATGTCACAAAACAGCTTGCGTTTAAGCTGGACCCGCGAAGAAGTAGATCAACGTTTACACAATATCATGAAAAGCATTCACGCGGCTTGTGTACAATATGGTACAGAAGACGGATATGTTAACTACGTGAAAGGCGCAAATATCGCTGGATTCGTGAAAGTTGCAGATGCCATGATTGATCAAGGTGTAGTTTAATTTATTGTTATATCACAACAGACAAGGGCGGTTTTATAAACCGCCCTTGTCATTGGCAATAATTTTAAACTTACCTTCGTTCTGAGCTATTCAGTCCACCTATGCAGAAATATCTTTTCATATTTGTGATTTTTATTGCCTTGAAATCAACAGCCCAATTGTCGGGTGGTTTCTCTGGTATTTATAACTTTCAAACAGAAAGTGTGGGTTTGGGTGCTCGAGCGCTATTCAGAGAACAAAAACAAATTCAAATTAGTCCTCAGTTGGCTTATTTTCTTCCATTCAATAAAGTTCATGAATGGACCCTCGGGGTTGCACTGCAATATAGAGTGGTAAAAATCGGAAAATTTCAATCCTATGCATTGGGACAAGTTGGTTTTAACCGATGGATCAATTTCGAGGATTCTTATATGAAAGATGCACAACCCAATAATTGGAATGGAGAAGTGGGGGTAGGTATTCGTGTTGGAAGGAATGTAAAATCATTTGCTGAGTGGAGATACAATACCAAGCATCGCGAAGCTTCCATTCACATTGGACTTTTGTTCAACAAAAATGCTTTCACACCAAAAAAACAAAAATGCGCAGCATATGACTAACACGAAATCACATTTATTTTCGGGAACGTTGACCACGTTGGTTATTGGTCTTTCTCTTCTTTTCTCTTCATGTTCTCGCGATCGCATAGAACGTGATTTGAATACGTATGAATCTCCAAATGCATATCTAGATTCAAAAAAACAAGACGAACAAATATTCGTAATCGATTCAGCTGGACCCGGTCCAATTGTGGGAAATCAAGGAACCACCATTTGGGGAAGTATTGATTGTCTTGAGTTGCCCGGTGGTGGCGCTGTAACCTATCCATTTTTAGTAAAATTGGTTGAGCTATATACGCCCAAGGATATGATCTACTATAGAATGCCCACAGTGTCTGCAGGAATGCCACTGGAAACGGCGGGTGAAATACGCTTGAGAGCTGAAAAGGATGGGCAAGAACTTTTGCTTTCTCAACCGTGCGCGTTTCAGGTAAGTATGCCCAATGCAGCACCAACACCAAATTACATGAATGTGTTTTACGGAATTGAAAACGGCGATGTGGTAGATTGGACCACAGATTTAGGCGTTTTTGGCATTACCCAAAATCAAAGTCCTGTGTTCAATGTAGACACCATTGGATATTCCACATTAATAGAGAAATTGGGATGGATCAATGCTGATCGAAGCGTTACCACAAGTAGTGTTCAGAGCATAACATTTGATTCTGAGGAAGATGATTTAACCAATGTTATGTTCTTTGCCTATCTACCAGGCACAAATACGGTTCTTCAATCAAGCAATGGGGTTATTGCAGGAATACCAGCAGGCGCTCTGGTGAAAGTGATTGCAATTGCTGTGAATACAAGTGGAAATTTATTCCATTTCTACCAAGAATTAACAGTGAATGCGAACACGACCGTGATGGTGGTCATGTCCGAAATTTCAGATCCCAATTTGACAAGTTTACTCGACAGTTTATAATTGATTTGAAACAGCGTTCACCCTTATTTTTTTGTACATTTGCCTGAATTTACACGAAAATTCAAGGCCATGTCCAACCCAAATTCAAAAATTATTGGTGAAGGTTTAACATATGACGATGTGTTGCTGGTTCCAGCTTATTCAGAGGTCCTTCCAAGAGAGGTCTCTATTGCATCTTCATTTTCGAAAAATATTATACTGAATACACCCGTTGTGGCTGCCGCTATGGATACAGTTTCAGAGAGTTCAATGGCTATTGCAATGGCGAGAGCTGGGGGTATTGCTGTCATTCATAAAAACATGAGTATTACTACTCAAGCTGCTGAAGTTCGAAAAGTGAAACGCAGTGAAAGCGGTATGATTCAAGACCCCATTACCCTCTTAGAGTCCGCAAACGTAGGCGATGCTTTGGGTATCATGGCTGAACATAAAATTGGAGGTATTCCTGTTGTTGATGGAAACGGAATTCTGAAAGGAATTGTGACCAACCGCGACCTGCGCTTTGAAAAAGATTATTCCAAAGCTATTTTGGATGTAATGACTTCCCAAAATTTGGTTACTACAGATAAACCCAAAGATTTGGTTGCCGCAGAAGCCATACTTCAAGAGAAGAAAATTGAGAAGTTGCCTGTTGTTGCTCCTGATGGAAAGCTTCTAGGACTAATCACATACAAAGACATTATTAAATTGAAACGCTATCCTCATGCGTGTAAAGACGGTTTGGGACGTTTACGTTGTGCCGCTGCAGTGGGCGTTACAATGGATACCATGGAGCGTGTTGAAGCTTTGGTGAAAGCGGGTGTTGATGCAGTTATCATTGATACTGCTCACGGACACTCCAAAGGAGTTTTAGATACATTGAAAAAAGTTAAGGAAAAGTTTGGTCAGAACATAGACGTAGTAGTAGGAAATATAGCCACTGCTGAAGCCGCCTTGGCATTGGTAGAGGCTGGAGCCGATGCGGTAAAAGTGGGTATTGGACCGGGTTCAATCTGTACAACACGCATCATTGCCGGTGTGGGTGTTCCTCAATTATCAGCAGTAATGAATGTTGCTGAGGCACTACAAGGAACGGGTGTTCCAGTTATTGCCGATGGTGGAATTCGCTTTACCGGTGATATCTCCAAAGCATTGGCGGGAGGTGGTTCAACCATTATGATTGGTTCTATGCTTGCAGGTACGGAAGAGTCGCCAGGTGAGACTATCATTTATGAGGGAAGGAAATTTAAATCGTACCGTGGAATGGGTTCTTTAGAGGCAATGCAACACGGTTCGAAGGACAGATATTTTCAAGACGCTGAAGACGACATTAAGAAATTGGTACCTGAAGGAATTTCAGGACGTGTGCCGTTCAAGGGTTCTGTAATGGAAGTAATGCATCAAATCATAGGCGGCCTTCGAGCAGGAATGGGTTACTGCGGTGCACGTACCATTTCAGATTTGCAAAAGGCAAAGTTCGTCCGCATCACTAACGCGGGTATCAAAGAAAGTCATCCGCATGATGTTGTAATTACAAGAGAAGCACCAAATTATAGTTTTAAATAATATCAAATTTGAAGAGTATGAAGAAAATTGTTTTATGCCTGTTGGCAATTTCAATTTCGGCGTTGGCTTGGGCACAGCCAAACAAGCAAGCAGTGGTACTAACCATTGACAAGGAAGAAGTAACCCTAGAAGAATTTGAGAATATTTTCTCTAAGAACAAAAAGGATACTGTTATAACCAAGCAAGCACTCGATGACTACATGCAAATGTTCATCAATTTCAAACTGAAGGTGCATGCTGCCAAAGACGCGGGTCTTGATACAGTTTCCAAATTCAAGTATGAATTGAATGGTTATCGCGCACAGCTTGCTCGTCCATACATGACCGATCAATCAAAACTCGATGAACTTATGAAGGAGGCCTATGCGCACATGCAAGAAGAAGTTCGCGCTAGCCACATTTTAATTGAGTGCAAGCCAGAGGCATTAGCTGCAGATACCTTGAAAGCATGGAATAAAGCCATGGAAGCAAGAAAGAAAATACTTGCTGGAGAAAAATTTGCAGACGTAGCGGTGAAATACAGCACAGACCCTTCTGTAAAGAAAAATTTTGGTGATTTGGGTTATTTCACGGCCTTTCAAATGGTTTATCCGTTTGAAAAAGGAGCCTATGATACCAAGGTGGGTGAAATGTCAATGCCTATTCGTACCAAATATGGTTATCACATTATTCAAGTGACAGGAAGAAGACCTGCACGCGGCGAAATTCACGTTTCTCACATTATGGTAAAGCCGCAAAAAGAAGGAGATAAGGATATGGCCGAAATTAAAATCAATGAAATCTATCAAAAGGCCTTGGAAGGAAAACAAACTTTCGAAGAGCTTTGCTCTTTGTATAGTGATGATGTAACAACTAAAAACAAAGGCGGTGAACTTCCTTGGTTTGGAACCAACAAAATGGTTTCTGAATTTGAAGAGGCTGCCTTTGGATTGAAAGCAGATAAAGAAATTTCGAAGCCGTTTAAAACCACATACGGCTGGCACATTGTAAAGCGAACAGGGTATAAGCCTGTTCCTGCATACACTGCAGTAGAAAAGGAAATTAAAACCAAGGTTTCCAAAGACACACGTGCCGATCAAACAAGAGCCTCTTTTTTAAAGAAAATTGGAAAGGAATACGGATTCGTTTACAACGAAAAATATGCAATCAAACTTGCATCAAAAGCAGATAGCAGTGTATACGTGGGTAAGTTGAAGGCGAAAGCTAGCTTATTGAAAAAACCACTATTTGTTCTCAATGGAAAATCTACTTCTGTTGGTGATTTCTACGCCACAATGGTGAATCGCACAGGTGCTAGTACCAATTTGAATCCGGAAGATTATGTGAAGGCAGAAGCGAAATTATTTGCTGAGAACGCGCTTATGACTTTCGAGAATGGTAAATTGGAAGAGAAGTATCCCGCATTCCGCCTGCTTATGAAAGAATACAAGGAGGGTATATTATTGTTTGAGTTGACAGATGAAAAGGTATGGACCAAAGCAGTGAAGGACACCACGGGATTGAATGAGTTTTTCGAAAAAAACAAAGCGAGTTTCATGTGGCCAGATCGCGCGCAAGTTGTGGTTTACACCTGTGCCAACAAAGACATAGCGAATGCTCTACGTAAAATGTTAATTGCAGGCAAGTCTCCTTCTGAAGCCGCAGCTGAATTGAATCAAGGTACTCAATTGAATCTGCAAACCGAAGGCGGCCTTTTCAGTGTTGAAGACCGCGAGGTATTGGGAAAAATTCGTTGGACCGAAGGTTTAAGTGAAAACATAGAAATGAATGGTCAGGTTGTGGTGGTGGACATACAAGAAATTTTAGGACGTTCTCCTAAAAAATTATCAGAGGCTAGAGGATTGGTAACCACGCAATATCAGAATCTTCTGGATGAACAATGGATTAAAGAATTACGCAATACACACACCTTCAAAATACATGAAGACGTGTTGTACCAATTGACCAAATAAAAAAGTAAAAATTCTGTTCTTTATCCGTTACAGAAGTCTTTAAGTTCGAAGTATATGATTAGAATGATTTTGTTTTTATCACTGTTGGTCTCTGTTGGGCTGCACGCACAGCCAAAGCCAGGGATTACCATTGATAAAATAATTGGTGGTGTGGGAAATGAAATCATTCTGCTTTCAGAACTTGAAAACGCCAAATATGAAATTTCACAGGGAAAGTCAAATTTTCCAAGACAACGTGAATGCTCCTTGTTTGAAGATTTGATGTATCAGAAGTTGTTGCTGCACCAAGCGAAATTAGATAGTGTAGAAGTAACCGACGGCGAGGTAAACAGTCAAGTAGAAAGAAGAATCAGTTATTTCTTGGAGATGTTCGGTTCGGTGGAAGCATTTGAGTCATATTACGGGAAATCTGTTGCGGAGCTGAAAATTGATTTCTTCGATTTAATTAAAGACCAAATATTGGTTCAAAAGAAACAAGAAGAAATTGCGAAGAATGTACAAATTACACCTTCCATGGTTTTGAAGTATGTGAATACGCTACCTGTGGATTCACTGCCATTGATTGGTGAGCAAATTCAATATTCTCAAATAGTGATAGCTCCCATGATTCCAGAGAAAGAGAATCAGCGAATTATTCACTTCTTAGACAGTATTCGAGCAGATATTGTTGCAGGTAGAACAAGTATGACCATTCAAGCCAGACGCTGGAGTGAAGATCCGGGGTCTAAATACAAAGGCGGATGTTATGACATGTTGCGCAAGGGTTCCTTCGTTCCTGAATATGAATCTGCCGTTTTCACCACTTCAGAGAATGACTATTCACCTGTGTTTAAATCGGTATACGGATACCATTTTGTTAAAACAGTAGAGAAAAGAGGTGAGTTTTATAGGTCTTGTCACATCTTAATGTCGCCTAAAATTTCCGATGCTGATTTCGACAAGTGCGGATTGCAAATGGATACCATTTATCAAAATTTGAAAAGCAATGAAATTTCTTTTTCTGCTGCGGCATCTCGGTTCAGTACGGATGAAGACACGAAGAATGCTTTCGGTAAGGTCATGAACATGCAGTCTGGAGGTTCGCGTCATGACGTATCTAGCCTAACTCCAGAATTGAATTTGGCTCTCTCAAAATTACAAGTCGGGGAATTCTCAGAACCTATGGTAATGAAGCAGCCCAACGGTAAAGATGCCTACGTTATTTTTAAAATAGATGCGCGTATTCCTGCTCACAGAGCCAATATGGAGCAAGATTATGAGTTGTTCCAAGCCAAGACAGATGCGCTTGAAAAGCAACGCGTCACAGACACTTGGGTGCAGAAAGCTTTGAAGAAAAACTATTCGTTCATAGCAGAAGAATACAAAAATTGTACGTACCGTTTTAATTGGAATTTGAAATAGAAAATCATGACGAATTACACATCAGACGCAGAGGCATTGCAGGCCTTAAAGAATAAGGTAGAGTTGCTGAAGTTTGAAATACAGAAAGTAATGGTCGGACAAGATGATGCTGTTCGAAATGTGCTTATTGCTATTCTCGGGAATGGTCACTGCTTACTTGTTGGTGTGCCAGGGTTAGCAAAAACCTTATTGGTGAATACGGTTTCTCGTGTTTTAGGCCTTTCCTTCAATCGCATTCAATTTACTCCTGACTTAATGCCCAGTGATATTGTAGGTTCAGAAATTCTTGATGAAAGCAGACAATTTAAATTTGTGAAGGGGCCTCTGTTTTCAAATATCATTCTGGCTGACGAGATCAATAGAACTCCGCCCAAAACGCAAAGTGCTCTTTTAGAGGCCATGCAGGAACGACGTGTAACGGCAGCCGGAACAACCTATCAACTCCCTTCTCCTTTCTTTGTATTAGCAACTCAGAACCCCATAGAACAAGAAGGAACGTATCCGTTACCTGAAGCACAATTAGACCGTTTCATGTTCAATATTTGGGTCGACTATCCGAAGTTAGAAGAGGAAATTGCAATTGTAAGACAAACAACGAGTGGCGGAAGCGCACAACTAAACACCATTATCACTGCAGAAGAAATTGAATTCTATCAGCAGTTAATTCGAAAAATGCCAATAACTGACCACGTCATAGAGTATGCCGTTAAGTTGGTATCTAAAACAAGACCTGGAAGAGAGCACGCAGATCAACTAGCGAATCAATACCTCAGCTGGGGAGCAGGGCCAAGGGCCTCACAATACCTGATAGTAGCAGCTAAGGTAAATGCAGCCTTAAATGGAAAATACAGTCCAGATATTGAAGACGTGAAGGCTGTGGCAGTAAATATATTGCGTCATAGAATAGTACGTAACTACAAAGCCGAAGCAGACGGATATTCAGTAGAAAAAATCATTGAATCGTTGTTGTGAAAATTGCAGTGAATACGCGCCTTCTCATTCCTAACAGATTAGAGGGAATAGGTCGATTCACGTATGAGATTTTTAAACGCCTTGTCATTGCGCATCCCGAAGTGGAATTCCATTTTTTTTCAGATCGCAAACCCCTTCCCGAATGGCAATTCGGTAGTAATGTTTTTCAGCATTGCTTATTTCCACCGGCACGAAGACCCTTTTTATTTGATTGTTGGTTTGATTGGGCTGTGCCACGAAAGTTGAAGCAACTGAAGATTGATTTGTTCGTTTCTCCAGATGGTCATGCTTCCCGAAAAAAAATAAATCAATTGTGTGTTATTCATGATCTTAACTTCATGCATCACCCAGAATTTTTAATTCCACAATATGCGAAGTATTGGCGAACGAGAACGCCTGAATTTATTCAGTACGCAACGCGAATTGCCACGGTAAGTGAATTTAGCAAACAAGATTTATGCGCTACTTTTTCACTTGAATCTGAAAATATTGATGTCATTGGCAATGGGTTTAATTCCAGCTTTAAACCCGTCTCAGAGGATCAAAAAAAGCAAACCCAATTGGAATTGACAGGCGGAAGACCTTATTTATTATTTGTTGGTAGCCTGCATCCAAGAAAAAATGTGCACGGCATAGTTGAGGCGTTCAATGCTTTTTGTAAGAAGAATTCTACGCATGATCTGATTCTTGCGGGAAGATTATTTTGGGATTATTCGGAATTGAAGAACGCTTTGAAAAACGCATGCACAGGAAGAATTCATGAGATTGGGTTTCTTCCCAATGAAAAACTTCCTGGGGTGTACGCATCGGCTGAAGCCTTGGTATTTCCTAGTTTTTATGAAGGTTTTGGAATTCCTTTATTGGAAGCAGAGATGTGCGGAACACCAGTAATAACATCTAAAGGAAGTGCGATGGAAGAAATTTCAAACGGCACGGCTTGGTTGGTGAATCCATACAAGACTGAAGAAATTGTTGAGGCCATGAACGCTTTGGTAGCTGGCCAACGCAAAATAAAACTTCGTGACACTGGAATGTTGTACACTTGGGAATCAGCTGCCGAGCGCATGTGGAATAGCATATTAAAAACCCGATAGAAGATGCTATTTAATTCAATCGAGTTTTTCCTGTTCTTTCCGCTTGTAACCGCCATTTACTTTATGCTTCCGCATGCATTCCGTTGGATGTGGCTGTTGCTGGCAAGTTGCGTGTTTTATATGTTTTTTATTCCCTCCTATATTCTCATATTATTTCTCACCATTGTCATCGATTACTATGCAGGAATTCGCATCGCTGCTGCCGAGGAAGGGAATAAGAAAAAATGGTTGTGGTTCAGTATAGTCAGTACTTGCTTGGTTCTTGGTGTTTTTAAATATTACAATTTCTTCGTTGAGAATTGGAATAATGTGGCTCACCTGTTGGGATGGAATTATTCCGTTTCTGCCTTGCAAATGATTTTACCCATAGGTCTCTCGTTCCACACATTTCAAAGTATGAGTTATGTGATTGAAGTATACAGAGGAAATCAAAAGCCAGAAAGACATTTTGGAATTTATTCGTTGTATGTGATGTTCTATCCGCAATTGGTTGCCGGACCCATTGAACGTCCGCAGAATATCTTGCATCAATTCTATGAAAAGCACGCCCTCAGTTATGCGAATGTTTCTGCGGGAATGCAACGCATGGTTTGGGGATTATTTAAAAAGGTGGTTATTGCCGATAATTTGGCGCAATTTGTTTCCCCGGTGTATGAACATGCAGGTACCGTTTCTTGGATGTACTTGGCCATTGCGGTTGTTTTCTTCAGTTTTCAGATTTATTGCGATTTCAGTGGGTACAGTGATATTGCCATTGGTGCAGCGCGCGTGATGGGATTCCGACTCATGGAAAATTTCAAGTTGCCCTATCGCTCAACAGGTGTAGGAATGTTTTGGTCGAAGTGGCACATCTCGCTTTCCACATGGTTCCGAGATTACGTGTACATTCCTGTGGGTGGAAATAGGAGAGGAGCCGCGCGTACTTCGTTGAACTTGTTTCTTGTTTTTGCAATAAGCGGATTGTGGCACGGAGCCAATTGGACCTTCGTTGTTTGGGGGATTTTGCATGGATTGTGGTTGGTGATAGAAAACCGAATGAATGTTCGGTGGGAAGGAAGATGGAAGCTGTTGGTTGGTACAATGTTTACCTTTGTTGGAGTTTCTTTTTTGTGGATTTTTTTTAGAGCAACCAGTTTTGATCAGGCCATTCAAGTAATGAATGGAATTGTTACGTTTCAATCGCAAGGAGGTGCTTTGCCGGGGGTTTTTGTGCCTCTGAGTGGTCAGGTTATTATTGGAAAAATCCTCATGTTATTGGTCTTTATACTTGTAGACCGAAGGGTGACTGAGATTGTTTTGGGAGAACGGAGCATGCGTTCCAATCGAAAGATTTGGTTGTTTGCCTTTCTGCTTGCGAGTTTGGCGTTGTTCGGACAATGGGGAAAAGTTGATTTTATATATTTTCAGTTCTAATGAAGTTAATCATTCGAAATAGTTTGAAAGTCGTGTTGGCAGCAGCGGTGGTTTATGTTGCCGTGATTTTCATATTCTCGAATGTGATTTTCATAGACCGTCGGATGGCTTTGTTTTTCATTCCGAATTTGCAACGCAACGGCGGACAGGAATTGCAGATGATGCACGACTTAACTTCCAACCATGTCAAATACAACGTGGTGGTTCTAGGTTCTTCGCATGCTTACAGGGGTTATGATCCACGTATTTTCGAACGCGAGGGTCTTTCGTTATTCAATGCGGGAACCAGTGCGCAGAACGCGAAGGGCTCGTTGGTGTTGTACAATGAATACTTGAAAGACCGAGGCGATGTTTTCATTTTAGATGTGTATGATCCGGTATTCGAATTGGAAGGCACCGAGAGCAACATGCGCTTGATTCAGAACGTGCCCACCAATGAGGCAGCTCTTGCTTTGGTTCAGCAAGAATGGGAAATGTATACCTTGAATGCCTTGGCAGTAAGGTTAGCGAGTCTGCATCCGCCCGATGAATCTCCGAATGCCGATTATGTGAAGAATGGATTCTGTGAGAAGAAGGGAATTTTGTTTGCAGTAGACCCGTTGAATGATTCAGTCTTTGATGCCAATGAAGAAATGTTCGTGGCATTCGAAACAATGATTAAGCAAATGCAGGTAGATGGTAAGCGCGTGGTGTTGTGCAGTCATCCGCTTCCGGCATCGGCAGGACTTCATTCTTATCACGATAAATTTTTAGAGCGTTTCACTCCGTTCATTCAGCGTTACGGCTTAACCTACATTGATCTTACGTACTACACTGAAGGATTTGGTTTAAATGAGTTTGCAGACTTTTCGCATTTGAATCAGCAAGGGGTGGAGTTGTACAATCGTTTATTGTTGAATACACCTTCCTTCAACGAAAATGTAAAATAAAAAAACCCATTCAAGTGAATGGGTTTTCTGTTCTGTGGTGCCACCAGGAATCGAACCGGGGACACAAGGATTTTCAGTCCTTTGCTCTACCAACTGAGCTATGGCACCAAAGTGGGTGCAAATATAAACAATTCTCTTAATTGACCTATCTTTGCACCACAAAAAATTAGGAAGGGTGTCCGAGTGGTTGAAGGAGCACGCCTGGAAAGTGTGTATACGTCTAAAGCGTATCGCGGGTTCGAATCCCGCCCCTTCCGCATATTTATTCGAGGTTGTCACCTCATCACCAACGTTGGTCCGAAAAGAATGAGTCCAGAGAGAAGCGTTAGCCCAAAGAAAAGGATCCAGTTTTTAAGGTCCCTCATTTCACGGTAGGGCCCAACTTCGTTAATCCATTGCTTCGCATGCAAGACCTCTTCTTCATTGCGTGTTACACGCATGGTAATTAACCACACCATCGTATTCGCAATGCCCGGTATAAGTATGTCTACGAACGATTCCGATAGGCCAAGAAGGGTAAGGATAGACGGATACACTTCGGTCTGCTTCACTACCAACCAAAGCATCCATATCAACGGTGCGCCAATCATAGCCGAAAGAACCGTTTGTGCATTCACCTTCGACCAAAACCAACGGGCAATAAAAACAGGCCCAACACCAGCTGTGAAAAGCAAGATGGTTGCGAATAGGTCGGCAGTTGTTTGATCTAACATGAGCCACAAAGCCGAAATAATAAGCCCCAAGAGCATGGCACCAATTCCAAATAGACGCTCGTAATTATCATGGGTTAAAAGAGGCCGAATTACGCCAGAATAAATTAAACTGGCTGTCCAGTGATTTGTACTGAACATGGCCTGAAACGAATTAATAATGAGCAAGGTTAGAAATAAATAACTTAGCCAATCCCATTCGCCACACGCAGCATAAAGCAACGGAAAGGTCAGTAATATACCCTGAATGAAATAGGATATTAAGAAAGAATAAATCATTGTTCTTCGAGATTTACTTCCATCTTTCAAAGTAAGCAATAGCTGCCCCGCATATCAGGTAAATCAACAATAGTAGCAAACCACCAAAGTACAGTTAATGACAATACCACTTCTTGAAGGTGCATACTGTGAAACCAATCAGCTAAAAGATTCGCTTGTTGAGCATGATGCATATTGCCCTGAATTATGCGCACTATGAAATAAATCAATGCAATAAAAAAGGTGGTGTATCCAATGATTGAATCAATGCGGATGCGATTTTTCAATGAATTGAAAAACACATTCAATGCTAGAACACTTAAAGTTAAAATGGTAAAGGATCGCTGACTTTGAAGATCGGAACATAAAAATTCTGATAACGGCTGTATACTTACCGCCATAGCTAAAGGTAAAATAAGTAAGCCCAAATACAACCCTCGAAAACGCGCCAATGAAACAGCACCACGACCAATAAATCTGTAAGGAATAAATTCGCCTTCGGTTTTCAGCGGCATTCTTCCCCATGCCGGTGCAAAAAATACAGCACCGAAAACAACCGCAACAACGGACTGGAAATAGAGAATGAGCAGCTCGCTGTTGTCTTTCGAATTCACGAAAAGACTGTTCGCCACAAACAATCCCGAACTCGGGATAAGCGCGCCAATAAGTAGAAAGAAACTGCTTTTTTTGTCTGTCGAAAATAACCTACGCCTCATGCTCGAAAGTTACAAAAAATTGATAAGCTATTTCGCCTTGGCCATAATTTCCTGCACCACACTCGGGTCTAACAAGGTAGTGGTATCGCCAATGGCATCGAATTCTCCTTCCGCAATCTTTCTTAAAATGCGACGCATTATTTTTCCACTCCGCGTCTTCGGCAAACCACTAACAAGAACAATCTTATCGGGCTTCGCAATTGCACCAATCTGCTCACTCACTGTTTTCGTTATTGCTTGAATTTGTTCGTGATCTTCCAAATGATGATGTGGATCACAAATGACAAAAGCAAAAATCCCTTGCCCTTTAATGTCATGCGGATATCCCACCACCGCACTTTCAATAACACCAGGGGTATGATTAATGGCATTCTCTACTTCCGCAGTGCCTATGCGGTGCCCGCTAACATTCAAGACGTCATCAACCCTTCCTGTTAATCGGTACATACCATTTGAATCTCTATATGCCCCATCACCCGTAAAGTAATATCCCGGATAAGCACTGAAATAATTCATTACACAACGTGCATGATCGCCATAGGTGGTTCGAATCATTCCAGGCCAGGGTTGAGCAAAACATAAATTTCCAGTAGTTTCATTTTCTAGAATCTCTTGCCCTTGCTCATTCAATAGCACGGGCTGAACTCCTGGCAAAGGCAAAGTGGCAAACACCGGTTTCGACGGAGTAACACCCGCTAAACTTGAAATCATGATTCCTCCCGTTTCCGTTTGCCAAAAGGTATCGACAATCGGACAATGACCTTTTCCAATTTTTTCGTTGTACCAATTCCACGCTTCTTCATTAATGGGCTCGCCTACGCTTCCAAGTATTCGCAAGGAAGTCAGATTTTTTCCTTCTAGAAATTCATCACCGGCCGACATTAAACTGCGAATGGCTGTAGGTGCGGTATAAAAGATGCTCACTTTGTGCTTCGCTACAATGTCCCAAAATCTTCCAGCATCCGGAAAGGTAGGTATGCCCTCAAACATCAATGAGGTAGAGCCATTCAAGAGGGGGCCGTAAATTAAATAACTGTGTCCTGTTATCCAACCAATATCTGCGGTGCAGAAATGAATATCACCTTCTTGGTACTGAAACACATTTAAAAAAGTATAGGCCGTCCATACCATGTAGCCGGCTGTGCTGTGCACAACACCCTTCGGTTTTCCTGTTGAACCGCTGGTATATAAAATGAACAATGGATCTTCAGACTGCATTGTCTCTCCGGGCTTGATATAATCGTTGTTGGAAAGAACTCGAGCTTTCAATTCATTCCAATCCACATCAATTTCTTTTTTTTCGGTTGGAAGGTTGAGGTAGTTGTACACCAACACATTTTTTATTTTTCGTGTGGAAGTCAATGCTTCATCTACAACTGCTTTCAGCGGAATGGTTTTGTTGCCACGAAGCCCTCCGTCCATGGTTATCACGAAGTCTGCTTCAGCATCGTCTACGCGATCTGCTATGCTCTTCGCACTGAATCCGCCGAAGATTACCGAGTGCACCGCACCAATGCGCGCGCACGCCAGCACACTGAACACCAACTCAGGTACCATGCTCATGTAAATGCAAACGCGATCTCCTTTCCTTACTCCCATTGAGCGTAGCATCTCGGCAACCAGACAAACTTCGTTGTGAAGTTCGTTGTAAGTGAATTTTCTGAAATCAACCGAAGGTTCATTCGGTTCCCAAATAAGAGCCACTTGATTGCCTTTTTCAGTCAAATGCTTGTCGAGCAAATTTTCAGTAATGTTCAATTCACCTGCATTGAACCAAGAATAGCTACCTGCCTCCATGGATCCTTCACACACGCTAGACCATGGTTTTCTCCATTGAAAAGAATGGGCAATTTCGCTCCAAAATGCATCTCTGTTTTGAATACTCTTAGCGTAGCTTTCAGAATATTCGTTTAAAGTTTTTATGCGATTCATAAGAATTCCAATTCTTCTTGAAAGTTAATATAACTTTGTTTGATGCGTTTGCTTCTTTTATTTTTTGTTTTATTGTCTCTTTCACCCGCAGCCCAATTCGGCTGTACTGATCCGTTAGCTACCAACTACGCCATTACTGCCCAAGAGAATGATGGCAGTTGTCTGTATCCAAACGCATCCTTAACGCCGGAACTGTCAGTTGTTTTAGATGCTGCGTTATCGGAAACTTCAGGTCTAATTTTTTGGAATAATCGCATTTGGACACACAATGACAATGCTGATAATACCTTATATGGATTGAATTCAAATGTGTTTCAAGTTGAATTCACACCTACGGTGGAAAACACTACAAATACAGATTGGGAAGAAATTACTCAAGACAGTCTGTACATGTATATTGGCGACTTTGGAAACAATCAAGGCAGTAGAACGGATCTTCATATTCTCAGAATTCTAAAATCAAGTTTCCTTAACCCACCTCTGTTAGCCGATACCATTTGGTTTCAATACGAAGATCAAGTTGATTTTACACCCACTTCTCAGAGTACAGATTATGATTGTGAGGCCATGGTAGTGAAGGAAGATAGTATTTATGTATTTACGAAGGAATGGTCCTCTCAAGGAACCACGGTTTATCGCTTACCTAAAATTCCAGGCACATACCAGGCGCAGCGTATGTTTGACCATGCCGTTTCAGGTCTAATTACCGGTGCCACTTGGAATGATTCACTGCAATGCATAGTGCTTTGCGGATACTCTCCCTTACTTCAGCCTTTCATTTATTTATTGTATGATTTCACGAACAACAATTTCTTCAGCGGAAACAAACGTAAGATTGGTTTGAACCTTCCTTTTCATCAGATAGAAGGGGTGGCGTTTGTTGATCCCTATACGTTGGTAGCGACAAATGAATATTTTCAGCAAAGTATCGTTTCTGTTGATCAGAAAATACACACGTTCAGTCTGAATTCTTTCTTTGCTTTTCCCAATGCAATTATTCAAACCCAGAACGCTAGCTTGCAGTTGTTTCCGAATCCAACGAATAAGGTATTTTCCATTGCGGGCTATGTTGGGAAATATCAATTGTACAATGTCAATGGCATTCGGGTGCAAAAGGGAAGAATAAGGTCGCAGGAACTGGTAGATGTTTCCTCCTTGCCCGAAGGAGTGTATTTTGTTTACTTGGAAGATTATAAACTGTCTTTTCAACTCATAATCAAGAAGTAAGCAGCCGTAAACTTTTTGTTGTTAGTAAGTTCGCACAACTTCATGGGGGCTTCAAATACACCTTTGTAACTTCCCACTACCAAAACAAACCCATTATGCAAACCAACGAAAATCTATTTTTAAAAGCCAGAATCAAGGCTGTGAATCCAACTTGGACAGAAGCACAAATTGAGGCCGAAGTGAACAGACTTGTTAACGGCAACGGTGAAATGGAAGAGTCAGGCGACGGTTGCTTGTACTGCGGATCTTAATTCGCATTCAAAAAAGATTGAGCAAGGGCCAAGTGCCCTTGTTTTTTTTGCTCGACCATTTTATTCCACAAAGCGACCATCATACTTAGTCTATAGTTTTTCGCTAGAAAAGGAGTATTTCTATGAATGAAATTCCAGAAGAGAGCGTCCCAGATTTTCTCCCACGGTTCGCCCTTTTTGTAATGACTCATTTTGAAAATGTAGTTTGATCCGCTCATGTATGGCTTCGTACTCATGAGTCCACCGTCTGCAAACTGCGACATGCCATACACATTTGGTACCATGACCCAATCATATGCATCAATGTAATAGGTCATGAACCATTCGTACACTTCATGCGGATGAACTTCGCTCAATAGCATGAAATTCCCCAACAACATCAATCGCTCAATGTGATGCGAGTAGGCGTTTTCGCGCAAACCATTTAGGCAATCGTCGAGAGGACGTATGCCAGTTTCTCCCTCCCAAAAGCCAGCAGGTAATTTCCGATAATGATCGAAGAAATTTGAGTTGCGTTCTTGCACACCTTTCAAAACATACACCGCACGAATAAATTCGCGCCAACCTAAGATTTGTCGAATAAAACCCTCAACATTGTTTATTTCTGCGCCTGAAACCAATACCGCTGAAATGCACTCTTGCGGAGTTAGTAAACCAATGTTAAGGTATGGTGAAATGACAGAATGAAATAACCAAGCTTCGCCGGGTACAATGGCATCTTGATACGTTCCGTATTCTTTTATTTTATTTTGAACGAAATACTGCAAAGCTGCTCTGGCTTCACCACGTGTTACGGCATACGTGAAGTTTGTACAAGTGCCTACATGCGAGGCGAAATGCGTTTCTACATAGTGTGTTGCTTCGAGAACATAGTTGTTTATTTGCGCCGCATAAGGCTTAGGAAATGCCATGCCTTTGGGAGCTTTTGCACGGTTATCTGAATCGAAAGTCCATTTGCCTCCAACAGGTTCTTCATTGGCTTCAAGCAAAATTTTGCGCTTCTTTCTTTCGTGAATGTAAAAATCATTCAAGAAGAATTTTTTCTTGTTGAAGTATGCTTTCAACTCGTCTACGGTATTGTAAAAATTCGGCGAATCGAATCGTTGGGTCGCAAGATTTAATTGCTGTACCCATTTGTTTATTTTTTTTTCCAGGTTGAAATCAACGGTGTCAATCCAAAGCAATTCTTTCGCCCCAAATGATTTTAATTCATTTTCAATGTGAAGAGAAGTTGCTTCGTCGTTTGAAAGGTATTTCCAGTTGGAATATGTTCTAGACTGCTCGTCAAGAAAAGCTTTCATGCTTGCTCGATGCAGGATAATTTTTTTCTTATGGAAGCGGTATTGAGAGAAAAAGAGGGGTTCTTCAATGAGAAGAACAACATCAGAACGTTCAAACAATTCGTGGTGTTCGAATAATTGATGTGGAAAAACGAGTCCAATTTTCATTTCCGTTTTGAAATTTTATTGTTGGAAATACTACGCTGTCTTGTGCATTTGAATCGGGCGTCTTCATTTAAATCTGATGTTCTTTTTTTGGCATGCTTCGTAGCCCTTCCCTGCACCCGCTCGCGCCACATGCGAAAGGAGGAAGGTTTCATTTCTTTTCGCATGAGTTCAATAACTTCAGATTCACTTATACCAAATTGAAGTAAAATGGCATCGAATGGGGTTCTGTCTTCCCAGGCCATTTCAACAATGCGGTCTATTTCTTCTGTACGAAGTTTATCTTTTTTCGAGCCAATAAGCTCTGTATTTTCCCTGCGGGTCATAGTCTCTCGCTTGTTTTTGTGTATTGAATACTCTATTTTCTCTGGGGTCGTTTCCAACGCCGGCTAGATAAAGCCAATTGCCCCAATTGCTGCAGACATCATAGTCTACCAGTTGGTGTTCGAACCACCATGCACCCCAACGCCAATCTATCTGGTATTGATGCACCAAGAAACTTGCAACGTTTTGTCTTCCTCTGTTGCTCATGTATCCGGTTTGCAGCAGTTCAATCATGTTTGCATCTACGAAATCATCGCCCGTTTTCCCCGTTCTCCATTTTTCAAAAAGGGCAAAATCTTCACGTGGGGTGTTTGATTTGTTTCCGATGCCCGATGCTTGGAAAATTTTCGATTCATGCTGAAGAAATACATAGCGGAAAAAGTCGCGCCAGAGCAATTCAAATTTGATCCAATAGGTGCTATCGTTTTCACCGAATTCTTGTTCATGAAGAACAAGTTCTTGATGGATCTGAACAGGTGAAATGAATCCAAAAGCAAGGTAAGGACTGAATTTGGTACTGAAATCCATTCCCAAAAGTTCATTCCTCGTTTCCTTGTAAGTTCTCGCCAGTTGTGTTTCATGAATGTATGACAGCACACGTTTTTTTCCGGCTATACAACCACTTTCAAATACAGAATCATGGCTGGCATGTGGAATGGGATCACTTGCATGAGCATCCCATTTTTGTGGTGAAAAATGGGGTTGCATTTGAAAGGCTCCGTGCTGTTCCAACTTCTTTCTGAAAACAGTAAATATTTTGGGAGTGTCTACAATATCAAAGGGTACATCTGGGAAGGAAGAAAAATAATTCAATTGCGTTTTAGCAACACGAACACCACGTATTTGCAAGGCAAGATGAATGCGCATGGAATCGTTTATTTCTTCTGTTCCCAGTTCTTCGTTGTATATGAAGGTATCAATGCGCAACTCAGTGACAAGTTGAAGAATTTGCTTCACCACATTTCCTTCTTTAAAAATGAGATTTCCACCCAAACGAACCATCTCTTGATTCAAGATGTGAAGTCCATTCAGTAAAAAATCTTTCCTTTTTGGACCCATGCGCATTTTTTCAATGGGCGTGGAGGAGGTGTTACGTTCATCTAGAACATAACAACCAAACAGCGTGTCGTCTGGTTCAGGCTGAAAGGGAAGTAGATCTTCTACTCGCAGCGTATTGCGGAACCAATAGAGAATGCGTGCCATACTTCTCAAACAAGATGGGGGTCGAATTGTTTATTTTTTTATCTTCCCAACAGATTATATGCCTAGCCAAAAAACCATTGTATTTGTTGACTTCGATGGAACCCTGTACCAACGCGATTCGCTGTTGGATTTTTTAATTTTTTCGGTTGGAAAATGGAGAACATATACCTCCTTTATTTTACTTTTTCCTGAATACCTATTTTCATCGAACAAGGCTAAGGTGAAAAACAAATGGATGAAGCGCTTATTGCAACATAAATCCGAATTAGAACTGCATCAAGTGGCGCAAAAGTTCATTCCCCTGCTGCAAGAAAAATTGAATTCTAAGGTCGTAACTCGAATTGCGGAGTACCAGGCCAACAAGGCCGAGATTGTCATTCTCTCTGCATCATTAGATCTTTGGATTCGACCATTTTGTGAAAGTAATGGTTATGTGTGCATGGCTACACCTGCCGTGTATTCCAACCAAATTTTCTCTGGATTTGAAGTTGAAAGAAATGTTAAAGGGAAAGAAAAATTGAAGTTGGCAAAAGCGTATTGCGATTTTTCCAAATGTGAGACCATCGCTTTTGGAAATGAAAAATCTGATTTATACATACTACGCGAGGTAAGTCTTGGATATTGGGTGAATGGGAATCAAATCAATTTGGTGTCATGAAAATAAAATTGGAATGGGTCATTGCTTTGGTGTTTCTCTTGATCATGGGATTGGGGTGCATGCAGCTTTCCAATTCATTTTATATAATCCATGACAATTTAGACTCTGAAATTATTTTTAAAACACAACCGGCGAAAGAGGGACTTTTTTTCCAATTGTCGAATCAGTCAGTTGTTGCGGGTTACATGGGTGACATACCGAAAAACGCGTATACCAATAGTCCGTTCAATTTAATTTCTTGGTTATTTTTCTTATTACCAGCATCATGGGCCATGTTCATTTTGGTTATTGGTGTTCGGATTGTTGCATTCACGGGCATGATGTTGCTTTTGAAAACATTGAGCACGCAGGAGAATACAATGATGCGTAAGCTTTCAATTGGATTTTTAAGCATTGGATTCGCCATGTTACCGTTTTATGCAATTCACGGATTAGCCATACCGGGCCTTCCTTTGGCCTTATTGGCATTGCTTCGCATTAAAAAAAACGAAAAGGTTCTTTTGAATTTTGGCCTCCTACTTTTCTACGGTCTTGCCAGTAGTTTCGTACTTGGTGGTTTTGCATTGTTAGCGCTTTTCGGTGGATACCTGTTGTGGATGCTTGTTCGCAATGAAAATGGCAAATGGCGCATGTTGTTGTCCATAGTGGTACTGACGCTAACCTTGGTTTTATCAGACATTGGACTTTTTGTTCAATTTTTGACAGACAGTCAATTTGTTTCACATCGGACGGAATGGGTGCTCAGCGGCTTTGCATTTAAACCCATGTTACATGCTGCCTTTGACCTGTTTATGAATGGACAATATCATGCACCCTCTGAGCATTTGCCACTTTTGTTGTTTATTCCAATCTTCGGTATCATCAATTGGAAAAATGGGGTACATGATAGAAAGTTTTGGTTGCTCCTTGTTGGAATTATTGGAGCGGCATTTTTTGCGGCATGGTATAAATCGCTCTATGCCTTAAATGTAAGAAATGCGATACCGTTTTTGAAAGCGTTTCAATTGGATCGTTTTTATTTCCTATATGCCGTGGCTTGGATACTATGCTATTTCTATGCATCGCGATCTGATCGGCCGTGGAAGCAATACTTGGCTCTCTGCGGAGCGTTTGGATTCTGCATTTTCGCGTTAGCAAAAAATGAAGAATGGTTATCGAATGTAACGGGAAAAAAACATTCAGAGCATGTTGAAAAGTGGGACACCTATTACGGAGTAAATAAGTGCAATGAACTCTATGTGCTTGCTGAACCCAACCATACGAAGCGTGTTCTACATTATGGAATAGATCCAGCGGTAGGTGTATTTTTAGGATATTCAACTATAGACGGGTACCACACGAATTATCCGGTTACATTGAAGCACCAATTCATGGAATTGATTGCTCCTGCGCTTGAGTTCAATAAATCGTATGCTGAAAACATTCAAAGTTGGGGAAGTAAATTGGTTGTTCCTACCCATGCCCAACATCGAATTGTATTGAATTGGGAAAAAGCGAAAATGCTGCAATTGAGTTATATTTTCTCAGCGTATGAATTGGAGAAAGATGAACATGTGCATTTGAAGGGGAGAATTCCAAATTTTAATTCTTTTGGTGACCTCTATGTATATGAATTGAATTGATGTAATTTCGGAGCTGTCATGAAAATAAACAGTCTTATAGCTACACTTCGTCCTTCTCATTATGTGAAGAATCTGTTTATTTTCCTTCCTGCCTTTTTTGGAGGCGCTATTGTTGAAACCCTATCTGCAAAAGAGATATGGTTAACCTTCATTTCATTTTGTGCCCTCAGTAGTGTGGTTTATATTATCAATGACTTGTCAGATATTCCTTCAGATCGTGTACATCCTACCAAGAAGTATAGGCCCATTGCGTCGGGACAACTATCGTTGAATGCCGCACTAGGCCTCATTCTCTTTTTAGTTCTTGTTGTTTTTGCATGTATGTTTTACATGCCTCCATCTGAAACGTGGATACTTACGCTGTATTTATTCTTAAACCTTGCATATAGTTTTGGACTTAAGAAAATTGCCATTGTCGATGTGTTGGTTGTTGCTTTTGGATTTGTTCTGCGCATTGCAGCAGGTGGCGAAGCAAGTGATATAATTACTTCCAAATGGTTGTTTATTATGTCCTTTCTTTTGGCTCTGGGATTGGTTCTTGGAAAGCGGTATGATGATTTGGTTTTGTTAGAAAAGAAATCTGCCGGTGCCGATCAATTGCGTGGTTCGAAGTACAACATGGAATTTACCAGAAACGCCATTGTGTTTGTCATGACCTTATCTACCGTGTGTTACATGCAGTATGCAGTTGATACCGAAGTAGCGAAACAATTCAATACAGCGTATTTCTATATTTCTATTTTACCCGTAATACTTGGTGTATTGCGCTACTTTGCCCTTGTTTTCATTGAGAAAAAATCGGCTTCACCGGTGAAGATAGCTACGAAGGATCCGGTAATGATTTCAGCGCTTCTTTTGTGGGGAGCGTGCTTTGTTTACTTTCTTTATTTGAATTAAAGAGCGCTGGCAATACTCACAAGCTCAGTGCGAATCTGCAACAGTTTTGCTTGTAAGTTCGGAGCTTCTTCTTCTGCATTTGATTTGGTGCGAAGCGCATTTTTTGCTCCCTCTAAGGTGAAGCCCTTCACACGAACCAATTCATGAATACGTTTGAATAGCTCAATGTCTTTTTTGGTGTAAATGCGGTTACCCTTACTGTTTTTTCTGGGTTGCAATTGTGGAAATTCTTTCTCCCAAAAACGCAATAGCGATGCGTTCACGTCAAACATTTCAGCAACTTCTGAGATGCTGAAATAAATTTTTTCCATTTCGAAAGTCTTAGACATAGCAGTAATTAGTCGAAGCTTTGTGTTGCATTGGCTGCCCTTTGCAACACCTCTTCATATTGTTCAGGTGTAATATCGTTGTAAAAATAAAACGCAGGATCCACTTTTTCACCATTTCGCCAAACTTCGTAGTGCAAGTGCGGTCCTGTTGATGCTCCGGTGTTTCCAACTAGTCCTATTAACTGTCCTCTTTTTACTTGTTGACCTTGGACGCACAGTATTTTACTCATGTGGCCATAAAGTGTCTGATAGCCATAACCGTGGTTAATAATAACATTGTTGCCATAACCAGTAAGTACGCTCTCAACCTGCTCTATAACACCATCACCAGAGGCATATATTTCAGTTCCAATATCGGCAGCGAAATCCAATCCTGTATGCAATTTTGCAACTTTGTATATGGGGTGAATACGGTATCCAAAACCAGATGAAATGCGTTCTAAGTCTTGGTTCGAAACAGGTTGTATAGCCGGTATTGAATTGAGCATTTCGCCTTGATTTCTGGCAAGTTGATAAATCTCTTCGTATGATTTGCTCTGAGAAACGAACATTTCTTGAAGTCTACGTATGCGGTATTGAGTTTCTAAAATGTCTTCATCAGTACTGAAGTCATTGGTGGCATTGGGAACGAAGCCAGAGAATTTTCTTTGGTATGGGGCCGCCCCAAAAATGGATCTATACACGGTCTCATCGCGCTTTTCAAGTTCCTCAGCGAAAATTTCAAGGGTATCTAATTTCTGGTTGTAGACCTTGATTTGATCTTCCAAATAGTCAATTTTTTTCTCGAGGTTGGTGGTCTCTGGATCTTTAAAAAAAGACGCGTATAAGACAATTCCAATTCCCCCTAAAACCACACCGGCGAGCAGATAACGGACTACAATCCAAGAATAATCTCGAATGGTATATGTAATGGCCTCATAGTCGAGAGTAATGGGGTTGAACCGATATTTCGATTTGTCTTTACGCACAAAAGCGAATTTACAACAGAATGTAGCTTTCACTTGAGCCTTCCCTAACTAAATTTGCCAAATCATGAAGGCCAAAGAAATACGTCAAACTTTTTTAGATTTTTTTAAATCAAAACAACATCACATTGTAGCATCGGCACCCATTGTTGTGAAGGGTGACCCCACCTTAATGTTCACCAATGCAGGTATGAATCAGTTCAAAGATTTATTTCTTGGACACGGCACTATTGAACATGCAAGAATTGCCAACTCACAAAAATGTCTGCGTGTAAGTGGAAAACACAATGACTTGGAAGAAGTAGGGGTTGATACATACCATCACACCATGTTTGAAATGTTGGGTAATTGGTCATTCGGTGATTATTTCAAGCAAGACGCTATTACTTGGGCATGGGAACTTCTCACAGAGGTATATAAACTTCCAAAAGATCGTTTGTATGTGACCGTGTTTGAAGGAGATGAAAAAGAGGGATTGGAATTCGATCAAGAAGCTTTTGATATATGGAAATTATGCATTCCTGAGGACCGAATTCTTCGGGGAAATAAGAAAGATAATTTCTGGGAAATGGGCGAAACAGGTCCATGTGGACCATGCAGTGAAATTCATTTCGATTTAAGAACAGATGCTGAACGTGAGGCTGTTGATGGAAAAACCTTGGTGAACGAGAGTCATCCGCAAGTGATTGAAATCTGGAACAACGTATTCATGCAGTTCAACAGAAAAGCAAATGGCGATTTGGAACCTTTACCAAATAAACATGTTGATACCGGAATGGGTTTTGAAAGACTCTGTGTGGCTTTGCAAGGAAAAACATCTAACTACGACACAGATGTTTTCACGCCAATCATTGAACAAATCTCAACTATTTCGGGTGTGGCATATACACGCAGTGACTCGAAACAAGACGTTGCTATTCGTGTTATTGCTGATCACGTGCGCGCTGTTGCTTTCACCATTGCAGACGGACAGTTACCAGCAAGCAGTGGAGCTGGGTATGTCATTCGCCGAATCTTGCGCAGAGCCATTCGTTACGGATACAGTTTCTTGAATCGTAAAGAAGCATTTATTTTTGAATTGGTTGATGTATTGGTTCAGGAAATGGGCGCATTTTTTCCAGAAATAGTGTCGAACAAAGATTTGGTGAAGCGGGTAATTCGGGAAGAAGAAGAGAGCTTCCTGCGAACCTTAGATAAAGGCATTCAATTGTTAGATGAGCATCTGAGCAAGGGAGTTTCAGTTTTAGATGGAAAGGCTGTTTTCGAATTGTATGATACGTTTGGATTTCCTTTCGATTTAACATCTTTAATTGCTTCAGAAAAAGGAGTTGGTGTTGACTCAAAAGGCTTTGAAGAAGAGTTGGAAAAACAAAAAGAGAGAAGCAGAAATGCAACGAAATTAGAGACAGATGATTGGGTTGAATTGGAAGCCGGAGAATCTTCATTTGTTGGATACGATTCACTGGAATGTGAAACGAAAATTCTGAAATACAGAAAAATTAAGGCGAAGGGAAAAGAGAGTTTTCAATTGGTACTGAGCAACACGCCTTTCTATGCCGAAGGTGGCGGACAAGTGGGAGACACCGGAGTCTTAAAAACCATCAACGAAAGTGTAGTGGTTATTGATACGAAGAAAGAAAACAACCTCAGCGTTCATTTCGTTGAACAACTGCCCGAGAATGTGAGCGCAACATTCACCGCCGTTGTAGATCGCGAGAAGCGTGAACGCTCACAGTGCAATCACAGCGTTACGCATTTGTTGCATGAGGCGCTGCGCGAAGTACTAGGTACACATGTGGAACAAAAGGGTTCTTTGGTTAATTCAGAGTATTTACGTTTCGACTTTTCTCATTTCGCAAAGGTTACAGATGAAGAATTGAAACAAGTGGAGCAACTTGTAAATACACGCATTCGTGCAGCTTTGCCATTGGTGGAAAATAGAAATGCAACCATGGACGAGGCCAAGGCGCAAGGTGCTATGATGCTGTTTGGAGAAAAATACGGATCTACTGTTCGGGTTATTCAATTTGGAAGTAGTGTGGAGTTATGCGGTGGAACGCACGTTCAAAAAACAAGTGATATTCGCGCTTTTCAAATTTCTTCCGAAGCCGCCGTTGCCGCAGGTATTCGCAGAATTGAAGCCATTACTGCCGATGCAGTTGAGCACAAGATGGCAATGGAAAAGGCAGAATTGGAGCAAGCCCGTGTTCTGCTTAAAAACAAGAACATTACCAAAGCCATTGAAGATTTGTTGCATAGACTTGCACATACTGAAAAGGAATTGGATCAGTTGAAGCACATGCAGGCCATGCAAGTGAAGAAAGAACTCATGCAGCAATTTGAATTACGTGGAGACTTAAATGTGCTTGTTGCCGAAGTGAATATTGATAACAATGCCATGAAGGACATATGTT
>Ga0194116_10001453_pt1 | contig 33711 bp, 27 predicted proteins | sample TA2MahsurfametaG_4_FD_148617 | JGI IMG/M metagenome (GOLD analysis project Ga0194116, IMG submission 148617) | Freshwater microbial communities from Lake Tanganyika, Tanzania - TA2015008 Mahale S9 surface | ecosystem: Environmental > Aquatic > Freshwater > Lake | place: Tanzania: Lake... | reverse complement strand
AAATATGCTCAAATTGTTGCGAAACATTTAAATACCAAACATAATGAAATTATAGTTACTGAAAAAGAAATGATTGATGCAATTCCGGAAGTAATATATAAAATAGAAAGTCATGACACAACAACAGTTAGAGCTAGTATTGGTAATTATTTAATTGGTAAATATATATCAAAAAATAGTAAAGCAAAAGTAATTTTAAATGGAGATGGTTCAGATGAATTATGTGGAGGATATTTATATATGAATAAATGCCCTGATAATATTGAATTTGATAAAGAAACTAGAAGATTATTAAAAGATATTCATAAATTTGATGTTTTACGGTCTGATAAATCTATATCTTCTAATGGATTAGAACCAAGAACACCATTTTTAGATAAAGAATTTGTTGATTATTATTTATCTATTCCTATAGAATTAAGAAACCATAATAATAAAAATGAGATTGAAAAATCTTTATTAAGAAATTCATTTAATTATATGAATAGCAATATTTTACCAAAAGATATTTTATATAGAAAAAAAGAAGCATTTAGCGATGGAGTAAGTAATAAAGGAAAATCTTTATATAATATTATTCAGTCTCATATTGATACATTAATTACAGAAAATATACCACTTTATGAAAAAGAAAAAAAATATTATAAAAGTATTTATGATAAATATTATAAAAATGATTTATTACCTTATTATTGGATGCCTAAATATATTACTAGCAATGACCCAAGCGCTAGAACATTAAATATATATGAATAGTTTTCAAACACGTTTTTAAAATATGTTTAAAATATGTTTAAAAACACGTTTGAAAACACATTATTATAGTCTATATTGCATATATGGACTTTGCATCATTTGTGGTCTCATTTGATATTGATTTCCCATATATGGATTTGGTCTCATTTGGTATTGATTATATGGCTCAGGAGTGTCATCATCCATTAATGCAAATAACAAACCAATAAAAATTACAAATATAATTATATATAATAATACAGAACTTGAACTATTTTCATTATCTGAACCATTTTTATTACCTGAATTATTTGAATTATTTGAATTATTTGAATTATTTGAATTATTTGAAATTGTATTTTTAGTAACGCATGTTGCAGTTATAGTTGGAGTATAAACTTTATTTGGAGAATTAGTATTTACTATTGATTTGATTACCTGACCTTCGGGACAGCTAAAATTATTAGCTATATCACCGTCTTTTCCGAATTTACTGCTATTTGTTTTTCCTTTAAAAATAATGCTTCCCAACATTGTATTATCTGTATAAGTAGTTGTATAAGCATCATTATTACTCATATCTAAGCCATTAAATCCTTCTTCAGATGTAAAATTATAAATATTTCCACCTCCTGATACACCTAAACATCCTAAATCAGTTCCATTATCACATTTTGCACATATTCTGTCAATAACGCTTCCTGCTCCTCCATAAAAATTAGTTATATATGAATTATTACATTCTAGTTTTGTTTTTTGTTCTGGATAAATACAATTTATATTTTTTATTTTATGAGCCATCCCGCTATTTGCATCTCCTATAACTTCAATTCCATTAATTACTTTTCCTGAATCACATTTATATTCATTTTCTGTTATATGTGTAGTACCTCTTTTAAAATCAGTTCCATTATCCTTAATATTAAATCCTGACATATCTTCATCACCCCATGCATAATTAGAAATATTATTAAATCCATTTTTATTAGCAAGACTAAAATCTCCACCTCCTATTCCTGTTCCATTACAAAAATTGGTACCATCGGAACATGTGAAACAAATTCTATCAATAGAAGACCCTGCTTTCCCATTTATATAAGTAACATATGAATTATTTGGACATGTTAAAGACATTTTTTATGAAAATATTAGTATATATATTATAAATAATATATGTATTATAAATAATATATTTTTTTTTTGATTAATTTGATAGTGTAAATTATTATTGATATTGTGGTTGATATTGTGGTTGATATTGTGGTTGATATTGTGGTTGGTATTGTGGTTGGTATTGTGGTTGGTATTGTGGTTGATATTGTGGTTGATATTGTGGTTGGTATTGTGGTTGGTATTGCTGATATGTATTATCTGAACCGCTAAATAATGCATATATAATGGCAATTAATACAACTAGAATTACTATATATAATATATAATCAGATGAAATGATATTATTATTTTCTGGTGTTGTAACTGGTTGAATTGTTGTTATTATTGGGTTTTGTTGTGTATTGATAGAACCAGTAGAACTTGAACCAGAACCAGTAGAACTTGAACCAGAACCAGTAGAACTTGAACCAGTAGTAGAACTTGAACCAGTAGTAGAACTTGAACCAGAACCAGTAGAACTTGAACCAGTAGTAGAACTTGAACCAGTAGTAGAACTTGAACCAGTAGTAGAACTTGAACCAGTAGTAGAACTTGAACCAGTAGAACTTGAACCAGTAGTAGAACTTGAACCAGAACCAGTAGAACTTGAACCAGAACCAGTAGAACCAGTATTTGTATTAATAGGAACTGGTTGAATTGATATAATTGGTAATGATGGTATTAAACTAGAAGAGGAAAGTGCAGGATTAAATATAGCATCCGTTATTTTTCCATCAGTAAAATTAATACATTTAGCCCCTTTTATTTTAGGAATCATATCATGATTTGTGGTATATTCATAATTAATTTCTGATAAAAAACTTTCATCTGAAGGACATGTTAAAAATAATTCAGTACCATCGTTTGTTCCTAATAAAGGAGGTGTGTATTTACTAGTATTCAATTTAGAATCTAAAATAGTCATTTCAGGAACTAATAAACTGCGTAAAATATCGTCATCTTGAAATTTTTTATATGTCATATTAAGTTTTGTAAATCCTGTTTTAAATGGGTCTGATGCAGTAAGATTTTTATTAGGATTTATATCAAAATTAGTTCCAGAAGTATAATTTCCTACGCAATTTATAGAACCATCAGTACATGTTGCACATAATTTATTAACATAGTTATTTGAATTACCAGTTAATCTAGTTATATATGAATTAGGACATTTTAAACTAGATTTAGGTAAAGTTGGTGTTGTACATGTACTTACTACCAATGGATTTACTTTATTCACATCACTGATATCTGAAAAATATCTTAAAGAAGACATAACTTTACCTGAATCACAAGTAAGTTTTACAGGATTAGAAGTCGATGTTCCTCCAAATTTATAATAATTATTATTTTTTTTAATAGAAATGTTGTCTAATGAATAATTTGCAGTAAATGGCTCTCCTATTGGATATGATGTTATATCATTAAACCCTTCTGGATTAATTACTAAAAAAGGTTCTGAAGTAGTATCTGTTCCTAAACATCCTTGCGTTCCATCAGAACATCTACCACATATTCTAGTTATTTTATTTCCGTTTTTGTTACCATTAATACGAGTTATATATGAACCCTCAGGACATTTAACTAAATCTTTTTCTAACTGTAAATCAAGATTCTGAAAATCAAGATTTAAACCACTCATATCAGGACCCGATGTTGGTAAGTTGCCCATTTTTATATATTATTTTATCAAATATTTTTATAAAAATTACCAAGTCGGTTTATGATTTTTTATATTATACTAAATAAATTTATTGAGAATTTTATTTAGTATCTATTACCAAATTGATTTTGTTGTTGATATTGATTAAATTGATTTTGTTGTTGATATTGATTTAATTGATTTTGTTGTTGATATTGATTTAATTGATTTTGTTGTTGATATTGATTGAATTGTGGCTGCATTTGATTTGGGACTCTTATATATTGTTGCTGATATCTTGGCATTTCTGGTGTATCATCACCTGACATTAAAGCATAAAATATTGCAATGACTACTACAAAAATAATAATATACAACCATAAATAACTAGAAGTATCTTCATCATCTTTATTATCATTTGCACCTGAATTGTCTGAACTGCCTGAACCTGTAGAACCACTACCTGAACTTCCTGAATTGTCTGAACTGCCTGAACCTGTAGAACCACTACCTGAACTTCCTGAATTGTCTGAACTGCCTGAACCTGTAGAACCACTACCTGAACTTCCTGAATTGTCTGAACTGCCTGAACCTGTAGAACCATCTTTATTTACACAAACAGCAGATAAGGTTGGTACATAAGCTGCTTTAACTGGTTTAATTGCATTAATAGATTTTATAACTTGCCCACTTCCGCATTTAAAAGGATGTAAATCAGTTGAATCTCCTCCAAATTTATTGCTATTTGTCGTACCATTGAATATAATATTTCCTAATAATGATTCATCCATTCTTGTTGCATATCCCATATCTAACCCATTAAATCCTTCTTCGGATTTAAAATCATAAATATTTCCACCTCCTGATACTCCTAAACATCCTAAATCAGTACCATTAGCACATTTTGCGCATAATCTATCAATTACATTTCCTGCACCTCCATAAAAATTAGTTATATATGAATTATCACATTCTAGTTTTGTTTTTTCGAGTGGAATATCACTACATGTTATTCCTGTTATTTGTTTAGCCCAACCTGTATTAATGTCACCACGCTCAATATGAAAAACACTTATTGCTTTTCCGAGGTCACATTTAAAATTTGCTGATTTTAAATTTTTATTTATAGAACCTTTTCTAAATTCTTCTCCATTGGCTTTAACCATAAAGCCTGTCATATCATCAGTTCCCCAATGATAATTAGTAATTTCACTAAACCCTTTTTTATCAGTTACACTAAAATTAGCTCCTCCCGTTCCTGCTCCATTACATATTTTTTTTCCACCAGAACATACTGCACAAAATTTATCAATAGATTCACCTGCTTTACCTTCTAAACGAGTTATATATTCTCCTTCTGGACATGCTACGTAATTACCCATAATATATCTTATTGATGTTTTATATTTTTATTTTTATAAAAATATTATAAAAATATTATAAAAATATTATAAAAATATTATAAAAATGGAATTAAAAAAAATAACTTTTAAAAAATTTTGTTTATAGTTACTTATTCAATAAATATTATTGAGACTGGGAAATATAATGACTAGTCATTCTATTGTTTATATTATTTCCTATATTTAGATTATTTGCTCTATACATATTATATTCTATATATTGCATTATTTTTAAAACAGTTTGAAAAACATCTACTCAAATTTAACTTCGTTTTCGCCATAGAACCATTCGGAATTTAATCCTTGTTTAATTGCGCTTTCTAATTCTTCAACTTCTTTCAGCCAGATTTTAGAACCTTTAAATTTACCCGTTTCATCTTGTAAATATTTAAGTCTTTCATTATATTCTTTAATTTTTTCATCTCTTTTAGTAAAATTATTAGCAGTTAAATCTCTATATGATAATCTTAATAAATAATCATATGATGCATCATTTTCTGTAATCAGTTTAATTAATTCAGAAACATTAGTGAATTTTGGAGATTCAAGAATGTTATGATTAAATTTATCATATGAATTTTTTTCTAATATTTGGTTAGCCATTTCTTCCGTTGTTTTGTTTGTAATATTATATTTGTCATGATTCTTGCTAAATTTTTGTATGTTTTCCAACATTTTAATATTAAGCTTACATAATATAATTTCTCTTTCAATTCTTACAGAATATAAATTTCTTCTATATACAAACCAATCATCAAATACTTTTTCATAAGTATCATATTCTACAACTTCTCCTTTTTCATTAACTAAATTTATTCTATCATAAATAGGAGAACGCAATTCGAAGTAATCCTCAAAACAATCAAATATTGCGTTGCCTTGTTTATCAACAATTCCATATTTACTGTTTTCTGCGCTAATTTTTTCAAAAGCGCCTTCTTTCAAATATAATTTAATATCAACTCCTTCAATAGTCGTATCATCATCAAAGTCTTCAACAAATTCTTTTGTTTGAATTCCTTTTTTATCTTCTTTATCATCATCTCCTTTTAAATAAGTATTACTAAATACTCCTAATGGTAGTTCTGTAATATGAACAATTCTTTTTTTTGGTTCATATGTATATTTTCCAACTGAATAATTTCTTCCATTATATTTTCTAATAGTTCCTTTGAAGCATCGGTTCCACATTGGAAGAGTTCCACAATGAGAAATTTCACCATTAATCATTAATTTTAAGTTTTTAATAATAGAATCAATATCTCTGGCTTGAATATTAATAGCCCATCCCGTAGCTGGTAATTCATTTGTTTCACATAATACATATGGAATAATTGGAACATAATATTTTGGCTCATATCTTTTTCCATCTTCAATTTCATATTCCAAAATAAAGTCATCTTCTTTTCTAAATAATTTATCAGCTAATTTATTATTAATTTTTGTATAAATATATCTACTTGCTGCATAATCTTTGTATCCTTTACTTCTTGTTCCATATTGTCCTAATGGCAATAATAAAGGAAGATTTCTAGCCATAGGATACCCCTGAGCCATTCTTGTAATAGTTGATTCTAATGAAGCTTCACCATGATGATAATTAGCATCTGCTACTACTTTTCCGGCTAATCCTTGAACTTTTATTTCTCCATTCCCATGTTTACGAATTGTATAAAATACTTTTCTTCTACTAGAAACAAATCCATCAACTAAATTCAAAAGTTTTCTAATAATATTATCTCTTTGAAAGCTTTTTGAATCAATTTCAAAATGTTCACTAATAGGAATTGTTGTTTTATCGCTATATTCTTTATTAACGGGAACCGATAGTGCTTGTTTTCTATCAGAAGTCTCAATTCCATAATAAATAAACATATTTTTTATAGCATTTTCATCAAGAATATATGTTACAATTTTACTATCAATATTTTTAAACATTTGCGTAACTTCTTTATATGCTTGTTTATGAGAACCCAATCCTTTATAATATTGGATTTTATATTTAGCCAATACTTTTTCGCCAACCGCATCCATCCATGCTTTGGCTTCTTTTTCGCTGTAAAACTCTTTTACAAAATCTTTTTTATTTGTTGGATATGCTCTAATAACAGGTGTATTAATTCTTCTAATAAATCCTCTTCTTACTAAAGCAACCCAATAAGTCATAATAAATGTAGACAATAAACCAAAGATATTAAACCCATCTAAATCCTGATCCATTAATCCAACTATAAAACCATATCTTAAAGTTTTATATTCTTTGTCGTCTTCATATGTTTTATTAAAATCTAGTCCTAAAACTTTAATCAAACTAGAAATTCTTTCATTATCATTAATTTTCTTTTTAGGAATTCTTTTAGAATTTCCATTATTAATAACTTCCAAACTTTCTTTTAATCCATTAATCATAACTCCTTGAATTCCAAATACTCCAAAATAATCATAAGTAAATTCTGGAGTTGCTTTATCTAATAAACCAGTATCTGCAGTTCCCGAAGCACTATCTCCTTCTGTAATAATTAAACCGCATTTGAGACATTCTTTAGCATCTCTGCAAAATTTGGCTTCTTTATATTTTGGAACATCAATTTTACTACGATTAGTTCGAGTTTTAGTTGTTCCTATTTGTGTTTTCAAAAAGCTAGCCAAAATTGCAGGTGAAAGCAATTCCCATAATTTTTTATAAAAAGGCTCAGGAATTTTGTATTCCTTGAATTTTTCAATAGGGTCACTAATTGCTTCTTTGGTTTGACTTAAAAACTGAGGAGAAGGAATGGAACCTTTCATAAAAATATGAACATTGTTCAAAATATAATTTTTATTAAACTTTACTCCAGCTTTCTTAATTTCTTTTTCTACATATTCTTTTAGATTTTCAACCAAAAGTTTTTGAATATGTAAAATATGAGTTCCTCCTTTTGGCATATGCACTCCATTAACAATAGACATTTGGCATTCTTTTCCATCGCTAATAGCAAACCCAACATCCCATACATATTCTGAATTCATAGTAGTTGTTAATACTTCATTTTCTGTATGCATTTTACAAAAACTCTTGAAACTAGGAATATTAATTAAAACATCATTGTATTTAAATTTTGCTTTAACATATACCGCGCCTTGATAGCATCTAGTAGTTAGCAATTTATCTAAAGTTGGATAAAAATCTGAATCAATTCCAAATTCTGTATAATTGGGTTCAAATGTAATTCTCGTATATGGCTTTTCTTTTGTCTTTATTATTTTTGGTTCTTCAATAACAGTCAATCCATTTTTAAATTCTTGTTTATATAATAATCCATTATCAATGGTTTCTAATAACATATAATTTGAAAATGCATTAGCTAATTTTAAACCAACTCCATTTGTTCCACCTTTAATATTATTTCCTGTATCGTCAATATTATCGCCTGCCAAGAATTCAGATGCAATCATTTGAGGAATATACATTTCAACTCCATTAATATTTTTTGTTTTTTCAATAGAAATTCCGGGTCCATTATTATATACGCTAATTTTTCCATTATCAAAATTAACATTAATTTCACTAACTGTTTTAGGATTATGCACAAAATGGTCTAATGCATTAACAATAACTTCATCAATAATTTTTAATAATGCAGGAGGATATTTTAAATCTTCTAATTCAAAAAATTCTTCTTTTAGTACATAACTTTCAATAGTTTGCATTTCTTTACTACCTGCCCACACATACTCTTTTTTTTAGCATGTTCGAGGAGTGAAATTTGTTTAACTTTGCGCTTTGTTCCTTCCATTGTTAATAATATAGTATTACTAACTTATAACAAATTCAATTTTGATTATACAAAAAAAATATTTAGTTTATAGTTTATGCTATAGTTTATGCTAAAGTTTATGCTAAAGTTTATGCTAAAGTTTATGCTAAACATGATATAACTTAAGCAATATTTGAAATGCCGTCTAATATTCTTTTTTGCATTCTTTTTAATTCATTAACTGCTTCCCTTATATCAAAATCACTTAATGTATCAGTCCTTTCTGGCTTTTGACTTTTTACAAATCCTTCTTCTTCATAATCATTATATTGATTATATGCATAATAAAACAATAATAAAATCATAACTATCACTAAAATATTAGTAAAATTATTTATTATAAAAACAATTAAAGAAACCAAAATATTATTTTGTGAATCATCTTTTTGTTCTTTAATGTCTTTTTGTTCTTTAATATCTTTTTGTTCTTCCATTTATATTAATATATATCTTCTATTTTAACAAAATATTTAAAAAAAATATATATATTTTAATAATGTTTATTACATGATTTAATAATGTTTATGATATTAAATTAATATTTATCTTCCTGCAAGGGAATGAGCAAGTTTAGCCTCATTAACTGAGCGTCCAGCAGCAAATCCACTGTATTCAGCTTGTTTATGCATTTCGGCAATTCTATCCATATCACGCTCATTTACAGGGGCTGCCCAAAAAGCAGGGGACTCAAATCCTTGTTTATGGTGGCGTCTAGCTCTGAAACCCTGATTAGTTCCAGAGAATTCGGTATTACGACCGGGTGCCCAGAGAGCAGATGCATTATTTGCAAATCCCGATGTAGCAGCTGCTGATGATGCTGCGGCTCCTGCAGTACTGGCAGGAGTAGTAACAGCTGCATCAGCACTCATTAATACAGAAAGTGCGTCAACTTTAAGGAAAACAAGCAGAACTAAAACTAATGTTACTGCAACAAGTACGGATTGCCAATCTTCAAGTGCTCCCATTTTAAATATCTATTTGTCGGTTAATATATATATAATAAAAAAAATAAATTATTAAAAAAAATAATAAAAAATTAATTAAAATGAAATATGTAAACTTTCATATTTTGTATTAGGGTTAATTAATAAATTATTATTTGCAAATCCTGATAATAAATATGATTCATCGGAACATATATAAAGCATCCATAAATATAATAATATTAATATAATTAATATTTCATTAAGCATTTGATAAATTATATATAATATAAAAAATATATTTATTTAATATTTTATATAAAATATTCATAATATAAATATAAAATATTCATAATATTTTATTCAATATCTCTAAAACCAATAGCCTTTGCTCTTAGTGGAATATCATCCTCTGATTTGTCTTGATATTCAACAGTTAGCATTCTACCATAATATTTTTTATTAAAATTCTTTACACAATCTTTATATGTTTCATATCTTTCTTCATATGTTTCTTTTGGAGTAACATTAAACTCGATACCATTATTTTCACATATCCAAATAACTGCTCCTTTATCTTTTCCTCTTTTTCCTTCTGTATAATTGACACATTTGAATTCATCTGTAAATGATGGTTTCATTTTTACTAAATCATTCGACCTAGTAGTTGATTTTTCTGAATTTCCAACATATACACCTTCAATATTTCTTAACATAGCGCCTTCATATCCTTTTTTAATAAATTCTTTATATTTTTTATTAGATTCTGCTTTATCAACCAAATATGTAGGAACTTCTTTAATGTATTTTCTAATATTTGAATCTTTATTAAGTTCTGTATTAAATTTATCTAATAATAAATGTCTTTCTTCAAAGGGCATATCCATTTTATCCGGATAAAAGCAATCGTAAATATGGTATTCATTATCTTTTTTTTCTTTTTCATTTCTACTATCTCCAGAAATTTCTTGAAGAGGTTTTCCATGTTTATATAATTCTCCATCCAAATATAAACTAGTATTTGTATAGAATTTTTTAAGATATGGATATAATAATTCTTTAATATAATCAATGCTAGGAAATATTTTTTTAGTTCTTGTATATGCAACTACTGAATTAATATCATCTTTATTTTTTAAATAAATAATACATCTTACTCCGTCTAGTTTTGGCTGAATATATAAAGGATATTTTAAATATTTTTCAGCATCTTTAAATGTTTTTGCCAACATAGGAAAATACATTTCAGAAACTGTTTTTTCACCATCTCTGACTTCTGATAGTCCTAAATCTTTTTTCTTTAGCCAACTAGAACGGCTTTCAATTAATGCTCTTTGGAATACGTTTCTTTCATTACTTCTTCCTTTATAAATAGGCTCATCGAAATATGTTGGTGAGTTTCTCGTTATTTTCATACCTTCGATACCAGTTTCAACCCACATTTCTGCAGAAATACTTTCTGGTATTTTGTCTTTAAAATATGATTCTTCAATAGGAACTTGATTTTCTTTTAGCATATTCCAATCAATACCCTTTAATTTATCTCCTTTTTTAATCATTCTAATATGAATTGTCCATTTTCTTAATCTATCTAATTCATCTTTATGCCATAAAGTAGGCAATACATAATAACCCGAATCATTAATATTTCCGGGGAAATTATCAAAGTCTGTAAAATTTCTTTTTGAACTTGCCATTTTTATTATATATAATATATATTCAATTTTTAATATGTTAGTTAATGAAATTTATAATACTGATTTTAGCATAAATATTTTTTTAAAACTATTACTCAATGAATATGAATGTGAAAATACTATATTATGTTGGAAACAAAAATATTGGTATATATTTATTGATTCTGATAGTTATACAGAACCAGTTTTAGAACCAGATATAATAAGAATTAAAAAAAAATATAACCTAACTATTAACAACTATAAAGAAATTTTATTAGGAGGAACCGAACTTAATAGCAAAATAGGATATAAGTATAAATTATTTTTGTGTAATTTAAAAAAAGAAGTAGATATTGATTTATTTGTATTAACTGCGTATATAGACAAATTGTATTATAAATTTTTATTAGAAAAACAAAAAAAAGACCAAGAAACTATGCTAAGTAACATAAGCCACAGTATAAGAAATCCATTAAATAATATTTTACAATTAGTCCCACCAGATGGCGAAATTAAAAGCTCCGCCCTTGCATTATCTAATTCTATTATAGATATAATAGATTTAACAAAAATAAAAATGGGTAAACTAAAGCTAAATATTAATAGATTTAGCTTATCAGATTGTATGCAAAATATTTTATTTATAATAAATGACATTAATAAAAATAATATACCAATAAATATTGATATTGCTGAAATAAATGATATTATTTATACAGATGAAATAAGATTAAAACAAATTATAATAAATATATTGGAAAATTCCATTAATTATACATATGAAGGAGAGATTAATATATATGTTAGTTCTGTAAATAATTTAATTAATATTATAATTACCGATACAGGAATTGGAATGAATAAAAATGTATTGGATGAAACTTATACAAATATTGATGGTATAAGTTTAAGACTTAGTTCTTATTTGGCGGAATTATTAGGAGGAAAATTAAAACTAAATTATACAAATAATAATGGTTCTTCTTTTGAACTTAGTATATTGAGCGAATGTAATTCTATAAAAAATATAGACAAAAATATATTAGTAATTGGAGAAAATAAGGATGTTATAAAAATGTTAAATTTCCATAATATACCATTTTTATATACAAGCAAAGAAAATCAAAAATATTATAACAATTTTGATTTGGTTATAGCAAATATAGAAACAGATATTATCAATATAGATTGTAAATATTCGGTTGCTATAAATAATAATACTAAATGTAACGAAAATCTTAATAAACTATCTTATGAAAAATTATTAAGTATAATGACAAATCCAAATTTATATTATTCAGTTCTAATTGTAGAAGATGATATTATTGGACGAAAATTATTAGTAAAAACTATAAAAGATTTAAACTTTAAATATGTTGAAAATGCAAAAAATGGGTTCGATGCTTTAGAATTGATAAAAACATATTTTTATGATATAATATTATTAGATATAAGAATGCCCAATATGTCAGGATTCGAATTAGCAGAAGCAATAAGAGATTATTATAAAAATAGTAAATGTCCAAAGCTAATAGCTATAACGGGTCAAATAATAGAAGAACAAACTGATATATTTGATGAATATTTATATAAACCAATTAATATTTATGAATTAAATAGTAAAATCAACCATGTTTTAACATTATAACATATTTAATCTATTAATAGCCCAATCTGTATCTGCCTTATTGTTATAGTTTTTTATTTCTTGTTTAAATTTTTTATCAGAATACATATTAACCAAAATACTCATTTCATCTTCATATGGAATATTGGCATCTTTACATTTTTTAATAAATTTTTGTTTATCAATATATGATATATCAGGGTCACTAAGCTCAATTATATTTAAATCTTTTGTTACCCAATAAATATATTCTTCTTCTGATTGTCTCTTGGCTTCGGGTTTTAATATTTCGCTATCTATGTGCTGAAATAATCTCTCATATTTAATACATTGGTCTTTACAATCATTTACTATTTTATCGAAATTAAGATGATTTTTAAGTTTTATGATTGCAGCTGTTAGTGTACTTATAATTAAAATAAATTTGCTGAAATTTATAACTTGTACTTCACTAATTAATGACAAAATAGGCACAATTAAAACAAAACTCCATTGAATCATATTTAATCCCATATCAAATTTAGAATATCTTTCAATCATAATTCCTAATATGATTTTCTTTTTTAATATTATTTTTTTTATGTTATCAATTTTTGTTTTTGCATCGTTAGACCACATTTTATATATTAAAATAATTTATTCTCCAAAATATTTATTAAAGATTACTAAATTTTCTCCTAAAAATAAATTTGCATCATTAGCTATTCTTTCTTTATATTTTTTATTAATTATGATTTCAATCATATTTGTTAAGTTTTCAAGATTGCTTTTAATTTCTATATATTCATTTGTTAAAATATTGTATAAAACATATTTATAATCTTCTTTTATTATTTTTGCTAAAGGAGTGTTAAGAGTTTTTATTATTTCACCCAATCTTTGAAATGCTATTTTTTTAAGTTTCAATATCATATATTTCTGTATTGCAAGTTTTATTTGATTTTCTTTTTTTAATTCATCTTCGCATTCAAATTTATATATAATCTTATTATCAAAATCTATACAATCTATATAACTACGTAAAGGAATTCCCAATAGTTCTGTACAAAGCTTATCATCTATATCTATCATAAAATTAAACTTGGAATTTTTTGATATTTTAAGTGATAGTATTCGTTCCATAGCTTCTTTTATATTATCCAAATACAACCAATCATATTTTTTTATATATAAATTTTTATTTATAATTCCTCTTTGAAATAAATCATATTGTATTGCTATTTCAAGTAATTTATCTATAGAAAAATTTTCTATATCAAAATATATTTTTGATTCTTTAAGAATATCTATAATTTCTATTTTTCCGGTTAATTGAAGTTCTAATAATAAAATTATAGCTATTTTATTGACATTCGATACATCTAATATAGAATTTTTTGTTTTAATTCTGCTCTCCATTATTAATAATTTATCAGGAAGTCTTTTAATTTCGTGTTCAAATAAATTACTAGCATCCATAACACAAGAAATTGGTATATGTCTTAATATATCTTCTATAGATACAATTCTTATTTTTATTTCTTCATCTTTTAATTTTTTAGGGGTTAATTCTTCATATTTAATCATATCACAATATTCTTCAATATTTTTTAAGAAATATAAATGTTCATAACTATAATCATGTATAAGTGTTAATCTTTCTATAGACCTTGTTACAGCAACATATAAATCATTTGTACATTTATAATCATTATTTTTTTTAAAAAAATAAAAATATGAAGAGTCAAATCCTAAAATTATAACTACTTTTCTTTCTAAACCTTTAACTTGGTGAAATGTAGAAATAACTATTTTTTTATCAATTTTATTATTTATTATCTTATTTTCATTTGATGGAACAAATAAAGGTATTTTTTCTTTTAATAATAGCTTTTCAACTAAACCAGCGGGACCATTTTTATTTTTTATAGAACTAGATAATATAAAAATATCTCCTGCTTCATATCCTTTTTTAAGATAATATTTAACTTCATTTACTACATATGATGAATCTCTATCCCAAAAATCACATATAATATATCTTGGTTTATGATTAGATTTTTTATTATATTTTATTCTATTTTTATCAATCATACAAACATTAACAAAATCACATATTTCTTTTGGAACTCTATAACTTATAGATAATTTACACTTTACCCATTCATAATCATTAATATTAAACAAATAATTAGCATACATTATATACCTAGAATCTGCATTATTATATTCAAAAATACTTTGATATTTATCACCTAATATACATAATTTTGGAGAACAATAATTATCTTTACATATTTTACAAACTAATTCATAATATAAAGGCGTCATATCTTGAGCCTCATCTATAATTATAATATTAAAATTAAAAGTCTCTTTTGGTGAAACATTTTTCTTAAGCATACTATAAATCTTTTCATCATTTGTATAATATCCATAATATTTATAACAAAATGCATGAAAACTATGAGCTTCCATATTTTTTATTTTCAGTTTTTCTATTTTTTCTCGCGTCTCTGTTTTTAACTTTGCATTGTATGTCAATAATAATATATTTTCGTTACTGAATTTTTTTGCTATAAATAAATTAGTTGTGGTTTTTCCAGACCCCGCAACACTATCAACAATAACATTATTATTAACTAAATTTTGTAAAATTATAGTTTGCTCTTCCGATATTGCAGGTAAAATCATAGTGTTTGTTTCTTCGAAACGTGTTTCAATTGTTTCTTCGAATGTTTCTTCGAATGTTTCTTCGAATGTTTCTTCGAAACGATAAAAACTATATATATATAATGTTCATTTCATAATTAAAATTGAATTTTTTATATGTTATATAAAGTTCATCGTTGTGTTTGACACGTTTCAAAGAAACAATTGAAACACGTTTCGAAGAAACATTCGAAGAAACAAATGATTGACTATTCAGAAATGCGCATTTATCAAATTAATTATAAAAATGGATTTTCTCCAGAATCTATTATTAATATGATAAAATCTAATATTAATATATATTTTACTGAAGAATTTTATGATAATAATATTAATTTGGAATATTTATTTGCACAACATAAAAATAATGATACATGTACAATTATATGCAATATTATTATATTATCTTCTATTTTAGGATATAAAGAAGATTATTTATCAAATTTTCTTGCTAAAAAGATAGCAGAAATTTTGAAAAACGAAAAATTTAATAATATTTTGCCATATGATATTACAAAAAAAGCAATGCAAATTTATTGTTCTAATTTTTCAATTAGAGATTTCGTTTTTGTATCTTTAGTTTATAAAATTTCTAAATATATAGAAATAAATGAATTAGAAATAACATTATCAGAATATTTGTCATTAAAAACCAATATTTATATATTGACTACAAAAAAATTAACAATAATTACAGATAAAGTTTATAAAATAACTAAAGCTGATTTTTCTAATTTTAAATATTTAGAAGAACTAACTTTAGCCCACACAGGATATGAAATAATTCTACCGAATAGTATTAAAAAATTAATAGCACATAGTTCAGTTAACACAATGCCAATACTTAATATTTCTGATACTAAATTAACTCATTTAACTGCTCATAGTTGTGCTATTATTGGAAAAATAAATTCATTTGTAGATATTATAGAATTAGATATAACTAATTCATGTTTGTCTTTATTAGATAAAATTGTAAAGCTAGATATAACAAATATCAACATTAAAAAATTAATATGTAATAATCAAATAACAGGGTTTGAAAATCATTCTACTTTAGAATATTTAGATGTTAGAAATATATATTCGGATAATAAAAAAATTGCTATCAACAGTTCTGTTTTAAAGGAACTAAGATTATATGATATTAATGTTGTAGTAATTAATACTCCAAATTTAGAAAAATTAGTATTAGATAGGATTAATATTGAATCGTTAGTATTACCCAATTTAACAGAATTGTATATGATGAATACAAAATGTATTGCATGTTATGCTCCAATGGTTAAAATTTTATCTACATCTGAAAATATTAATATAGAAATATTTTATAAAGTTAAAACTTTAGGATTATCTAAAAAAACAGATAACTCATGGGTTGTATTTAATTCTTATATAAAACAACAAATAGAAAAATTATATTTGAATGTACATGAAGGTACTTTAGATTTAACCAATTTTGCTACCTTAAAAGAATTACATATAAAACATGCTGATAAAATTATTTTACAAAAAAATATAAAAGTATTTATCACTAATAATGATATGATGCTTAAAGGAACAGAAAAAAATATGTGTATAGATTTTATTTCATAAATATTTCATAAATTTATTCTGATTCTTCAATAGTAACATATGGGTGATGCATAAATATATTTTTACATAAATTTGTCCAATTCCATGGTTTAGAAACATGTTTTCTTAAAATTTTATCTGTTATATTTGGATTTAATGAAACATAATACCAATCATCTTCATTTGCATTTTTTTTAATAGTATACCAGTTAATATTTGCTTGTGAAAATATTAAACTTGGATTAAGTGGATTTTTTTTAAATTTACATAAATATGTATAAATATCCCAACTAACATTTAGATTTTCTGTAACTCTATTATTTTTACGAAATTTAACAATATTATCATGAACAAATGGTAAATTTATATTTTTATTCACTAAAATTTCATTCCAACTCCATAGATATTTAGGGTTATCATTAATAATATCAAGTGTAATATTATCGTGTTTAGATATTAAAGAAGCATCAAATTTTTCAACATTTTCAACAACAATATCCCATGTAATATTTGGATTTATTGAAACTGCTTCCCAATCCCAAGACTTATTTTTATTACTATCGATAATATCCCATGTAATATTTGGATTTTCTGATATTCCATACCAATCCCATGGTAATTCTTTATACATATTTATAATTTCCCAATCTACACATTTATGTTTTGATAATTCATACCAATCCCATTCTTCATGCAAATTTTCTGAAATTATTTTCCATGTCAGATTTTCATTAAGAGATAACATAGAAAAATCCCATAGTGGCTTGGGAAGCTTTTTAAATTCTTGAATAGACAAATTTTTATTTGAGAATAAGTATTTCCATACCCAAGGTTTACGATTATTATTATTAATAATACTCAAATCGACATTTGGATTTGCAGACAAATAATCCCAATTTAATTTATCAGAATCGACGTTTTTAATCATCCAGATAACTGACATTTTTTATAATATAACAATATTCAAATTTTAAAATGTGAATATATATTTATATAAAAAATGAGAGATATCGGATATATTCTTATTAACATTATTGATGACTATAGAACTTTATCATATTCTGATAATATAAAACCATCTGATATTTGTATACGTATCAAAACAAATGGCGAATATTATATAGATGATGTATTTAAATTTCTAAAGGACAAATGCGAAAGATTTATGGAAGAAGATAATTTATATAATAAAATAATAGAAAAAATAATAGAATATGAAACTTTTGACCTTAAGAAAATTGGAATATTTACCCAATATATCAAAGGGTATAAATCGGATGTTGATTTTAGTTTAGGACATGCATCTATATTTTAATTTTTTTATAATTGTTATGAATATAAACATTCATAAACTATGTTTATATTAATAAACTATATTCCATAAAAGCATAAAGAAAAAAACTATATTAAAAATATATTTATAAAAAAAGTATAAAACTTTGAAAGTATAAACATTTATAAAAATGACCAGAAAAGAACAGATGGAAAAAATACAAAAAGAAGCTTTGGATATTTTTGTTAAAAAAAATGCAGATTATGGGGATGCATTTGCTAAACATGGCGTTGTTGGTGTATTAGTAAGAATGGATGACAAAATTCAAAGAGGTATTAATATTTCAAAAAATGGTGTATCTCTTGTTAAAGATGAATCATTAAGAGATACACTTTTAGATTTACATAACTATGCAGCAATGGCAATAATGTTAATGGATGAATAAATGTTTTATTCAAATGTTTTATTCAAATGTTTTATTCAAATGTTTTATTCAAATGTTTTATTCAAAACTTATATTATGGGTTTTTCTCATTCTATTATATTCATTATTATATTGAAAATACCAAACATTTAAAGGATATTTGCGACCTATTCTATATCCTCTTCCTATTGTTTGTTCTTCAATATGAATATTTAAAATATTATGTAAAAACAGAATATCAGTTGCTGTTTGTAAATTTAGTCCGCTACAATAATTTTCTGAATTAACTAATATGGCACAATTACCTTCAAACTCTGTAAATAACTTAGCAGTTGCTGCTATTTCTTTTGTATTTCCAAATAATCGCCAATTTTTAATATGGTTTTCATCTAATATATTTTTTGCTTGGTATAGAATATCAAAATCACTTGCAAATATAATAATTTTTTTATAGTTTGGCATCTCCGTTTCCAAAGTTCCTTTTAGAATATTATTCATTTTAATATTTACTTTTTCTCCAAATAATTCATTATTAAATAATTTAATGATACTTTCAAACTTGTTACTAACTTCTTTTTTGATTTTAGGATTTTCTATTTTTGTAATTTCTTTACAATTTTTAATTTCATTAAAGATTTCTAATTTTTTTCCTAAATAAATAACATCCTGAATTTCTATATTTTTTCTGCACATAGGACATGAAAATATTTCTGATAAATCAGATATTTGTTTTACATTAAAAGATGCTAATGCACATCTAAAACACAATATGTGATTACAACATTTTAAAATAACACATTCTTCACATTCTTCTGTATTTAAATCTCCATAACATACAGGACACGTATTATGATTAATATGAGATTTTAATCTTTCAATTTGTTTTTGTATATCATTTTTAATATTAATATTATCTTCCCATGTTTCCGTTAATATTTTACTAATTTTTTTATTAAGAAATTTAGGCATAATTTTATTTGATAAATCTGTTTTTGAATAATTATAAGTTTCATTAGTTTCTATTACAGATTCTTTAATATTATTAATAAAATCTATAATTTCACAAGCTTTGTTAAATATATAAAATTTATTTCCTATAATATGTTCAAACACATCATGTATTGAATTAGCTTCAATACTTAAAATACTTGATATTTTTTTAATAGAATCACCATTCATTAATTCTACAATTTTATCATCATATTCATATTCTGCTGATAACATATCTAAAAATATATTATTTTTATTCTCTATTCTAGCTAAATAAAAATTAATAGAAGGCAAATCTAATGATTTTTTTAAGTATTCTGTGTCACTTTTAACATTAACAACATCATAAAGAAATTTATTCCTTATTATAAATTTTGCGTAATTATTAAAATTATGTATCTCTTCATAAGACATATTTGGTGAATAACTAATATCTGAAACCTTTCTTTTTGTAGATGAAATAAACCAGCTAAAATTGGCTTTGAAATTTTGAAAATTACAATTTAATTTTATACTATCAAAATCATCAACAATAAATCTCTGCCAAATGATATTTCTAATACATACCATTTCATAAATATAAACATCTTTATATCTTTTATCATTATATATTAAATCTCCATTTGTCTTACCGTGTTTAACTAATATAATATCATATGTATTAATTTTTTCAATTGAAAATGTTAAAAATTCTCTTAATGTAACTAGATTTTCTATAGTAAAGTATTTTAAATCTGTGAAATCAGTTATTGTTTTTTCCCATTGTCTAATTACTGTATTATTCATTATAATAATATTAGTTTTAACTTTTGGTAAATCAAATTTTTTAATTTCTATATGAGGTGGGCAATGTCTAGAATTATAACAAACAATATTATTTATATAAACAACATTATTTGCTAAAATTAGACCTAAAATATCGATACTTTTACCAGAACCAACAGGTTCTGTTAAGAATCCCATATTAAATTCAATACTATAATCTCCAAGATTTAGTTTTCTATTATTTTCTAAATCTATCATGGCTTTAATTGCAGTTTTCTGATGTTGGAATAATCTAGTTTTTAATCCTTTAATTTCATCAATTACATCATATGACAAATCTAAAGTACAAAATGGCAGTGTTCTACTTTGTTTTACCATTTTTATTCTTGGCATAAAATGCATTAAATTAGCTTCCAATTGGGTAATAATATTCATGACGTTGAAAATTAAATGTTTAAGATAATATATAATATTTTTTCATTTTTTAGATAGTATTTTTTTTATTTTTAGATAATATTATAGTATTTTTTTTTATTTTTAGATAATATTATTTTTTAAAATATTATAATATTTTCATGAATATATAATGAGTAATGAGGAAAATGCTGCGTCATCTTCTGTACAGGAAGCCGCAAAAAATACTGATGAGCAAAGAATAAATACAGAAATAGAATCATTATACAATGATTTAACAAGTAATAAAAAAGTAGATAGAGTAGTTATATTAGAATGTGTATACTTATCATTCAAACTACTTAAAAAATATACAAAAAAAACAAAAGAAGAAAAAATAGAAATGTCAAAATTAGTTGTTAATAAGATTATAGACAAATCAGATTTATCAGAATCAGAAAAATCTTTATTAAAAGAAATTGTAGATATATTAGTAGAACCTACCTATAATGTAGTTTATAGGTCTAAGCCTTGGTTTAAAAAAATATATAAGCCTTGGTTTAAAAAAATATATAATAAAATTTTCAAAAAATAAAATTTGGTTAGTTTATGTTTTCAAACAGTTTTCAAATGTTTTTAACAAGTTGAAAACATATGAAAACAATTTAAACTTTTTTATGTTCGCCTTCTTTAAGTTCTGTTCGGGCTTTATTAGCATACTCATCAGCTTTTTCATTATTCGTATAACATAAATATTCAAAACTGTTTTTATCAAAATCTTTCCATCCTGATTTATTGTGACTTTTAATATGCATAAATTCTATTTTTTTAGTTTTGGAAAGTTGCATGTATATTTCATACATTTTACAAGTAATATCACTATTTTTTTTGTCTTCAAAATATTCATATCCTCCCATTTTATACCATTTTGGCATGTAATTACTAAACATATTAATCCAAAATTCGCTATCTGTTACTATTTTTAAGGTTTCCCATTCTTTATTTCTTAAATATTTCATTGATTTATAAATAGCTATGCCTTCAGCACGTTGATTTGTGGGTGATACGTCTATTTCAATATTTCCATATAATATAATATTATATTTTCCAGTTATAATTGAAGAATATCCAGCTCTAGATGCAGGAGATGAATTATTTGGAAAACATGAACCGTCTGTAAATATGATAATATCCCAATTTTTATATTGAGATTCTACTGATTCTATTTTTTCCTTTATATCTTCTACAATATCTTTACCATTAATTAGATTCCAATTAATAGATAAATTTAATGATTTTAATATTTGATTGGCTTTAATAAAATGATCACAATCAATAAATTTTTGCTTTTTTTGTGCCATGGGGCTGGGATGTGTCCATTCCATAATATGACCTTTGGTAATATATTTTTTAAGTTCTTTAGCATTATTACCCCATAACATAATAATGGTATTTTCTTTAACTATTTTTTTAATAAGAGAAAGTGTATAAGAATCCCAAAAATTGATATGAGCATTTGATTCGCCTGGAATAGTTGTTAATGCTCGGTTAATTAATAAAACTCCTTGCTTAGCCCATTCAGTTAAGTTTCCGGTTTTTGGTTTTGTTATAAGATTATTATGGACTAGGCATTTAAAAATATTAGCTAAACTATCTGGAATAGTATTAATAGAACTAAATGCTAATCCATGTGCAATACCATCTCTTGGGTATGGGTCTTGTCCAACTATAATAATTTTAATATCAACAAGTTTGGTTAATCTTGCAAATTCAAATATTTTATCTTCTGTCGGAGTTATCTTATCTTTTTTAACATTATTTATAATATTCTTAAGTTCTGGAGTATCAAGCAATTCAATCCAATCAGAATCAATTCCTGAAAACATTTTTATATATATTATATATTCAATTTTTATATATTAAATCATAAATTTATTGTGCTAATTTTGCGTATCTTGAATATACCATCATGTTATCTGGAGATGCAGGAAATACAAATTCGGGTTTTTGATATTGCTCATTATCATATAATCCCATATAATAATCATCATAAAAATATGGTTTATCCAAGAATGAAGATTTTTTTTCTTCTGCTGGTGGCTCTTGCATTTTTCCGATTAAATATAAAGTTCCTAATAATAGGATAATACATAATATAAGTTTTGCAAAAAATCCCATTTCTATATTTATATTGTTAAAATTGAATTTTAAAAAATAATAAAATGACTGAAAACAAGATAATTAAATTTGGTTCAAACGAAAGTGAATTCATAACATACGAAATTAATACAAATATACTTATTTCGGAAATATTAGATAATGCATATAAAAATAATAATAATTTTATTCAATTTGAAAGAAAACTTATTAATGGTGAATTTTCTATTAATAATAATGAAATGTTAGAGGTTATTTATAAATATATTAAATTATGGGAAGATGATGAAAAACATGATTATATTAAACCAAAATTGATAACAACAACAATATATGAACATGAATTAAATAAAAAAGATATAGATTTTATTGAAGAATATTTAAAAAATAAGTTAATATTACCTGAAGAAACTGAATTATGTTATGAAACAAATAATGAAAGATTAAGGTTTTATAATAAAAAATTAAGTATTCTACTTTATCAAGCAACTGAATTTAAAATAGAATCTTTATTAAAAAAAATATATGTATGGATTGCAATTTCAATATATCAAATGTCTATAGGAGATTTACATGATTTTGAAATTCTTTAATCAAAGTTTTTAATATTAAGCTTTTTAAGCCCACAAGCATAAAAATAATTATCATCTAGTTTTTTTATTTTTGTTAGTAAATATAAATAATTAGCTCTCGGCAAATAATAATTATGTAAACTGATTAAATTTAATTTAATCAACAGTAAAAAAAGAATTTGTCCGCAATCCGTATCTAATCTACAATGTCGCAAACCAAAATATGATAAAACAGAATTAGATATTATATTATTAGAATAATACATATTTTTCATAGCAAATTCTATAAATTCATATAATAGTTTTTTCTTTTCATCATCAAATTCTTTATTTATTTTTTTTAAATATACTTTTCCTGCATAATTTTCTACTCTATTTTTTAATAATGAATAATGTATTCCTTTACCATTTGTATTTTCTGCAATGTATGGGAAAATAGAGTTCTTATTAGCTTCAAATATCATCGGAACGCCATTTTCCATAACTACTATTCCAATATGTGTAAAATAACAACCAAAAACTAATGAGTAATGATTATCATAAGGTTTGAATAATACTAAATCGCCAGTTTTAAATTTAATATCTTCAAAATTTATATTTATAGCATCTATATCATAATATTGCAATACATATATTTTCCATATAAGTATTATGATTAAAATAATTAATAACATTTTATATGTTTATATCTTTTATGTTTTTATAACAGTTTTTATATGTTTTTATATGTTAATATATGTTAATATATTTTTTTCATGTTTATGAATTTTGTGTTTATGAATTTCATAAATATTTATGAATTTTATAAATATTACAAAAAAATTAATTAACATATTTACCACAACCTGCTGCATGTCGCAATGTATAAATAGATTTTTTTTTCCAGTCAAATCCAGTTGCTTTTTGTTCCATTATATATAAATCACCATGTTCTAAATCTATTTTTGTTACTTCTGAACATCTTTCACTATTCTTATACCAAGCATAACATAATGGATGTTTTTGACCTAATCTAATTCCAATAACTTTTCTTCTTTCTGTATCGCCATGATATCCAATACCGCATTTATTAACATTATAATAATAATTTCCTTCTGCTTGTAATAAATCCCCAGTAATATCAAATAATAGGTTTCTTAAATTATTAAGATATGGCAAATCTTTAAATGCATAAATTCTACCCATTCCTTCTTCATAATTTGGCTCTTGTTCAAATTCTGAAAAGCAAAGATTATACCTAGCTAATTTATTTACAACCCTTCCATACATGTATGCTTTTTTATCATAATCTAATTTTTTTTGTTCTTCTAATAATTTATTAGCATTAGAAATATTTTTAACTATTAATAAATATCCAACATCAGAAGATTGACATTTAATTTCTTTGATTTCACATAATAAATTAAGTTTCTCAAATTTTTCTTTGAATACTAATAAATCTTCTTTTGAATATCCTTTATCTGATAATTTGCCGATTTGTTGCATACCAACATGATTTTCTGCAACATCACCAAATGTCAAAGTATATGCCATTTTATTAATTATATAAAATTCATTTTTTATATAATATTTTTATATAAAATATTTAAGTATTACTATTATAATTTGGTTTATTTGTTGCCATGTTCATATTATAGCTAGCGACTAAAATTATTAATATTAAAATTATTATCCACATTAACATTCTTGATTGTTTAACTTCTGCAGGAGGTTCTGTTTTAGCAGCTTCAACTGTTTTTTCAGGAACAGGTAGTGGAACTGGTTCAACTACAACAGGAGTAGGTACATTAATAATAATTGGGTCACTTACAGGAGTACCCGTAGAACTTGATGTTCCAGAAGATGCAGTAGAACTTGGTGTTCCAGAAGATGCGGATGGAACAGGGTCTTGATATAATAAATTAGAATCATTTCCTAAAGATTCATATTCATCTATAGGAAGTAAAAAAGGATAAACATTACCACACTTAAAATTAATATTATTAATTTCATCACCAAATACATCAAAATCTGCTCCTGATAAATATTGCCCTTTGGGGCATGAAACAAGTTGGTTATCACCGCCAATATCTGCGGTATTCATTAATTTTAATAATTTTCCTTTATTATCTTTTGCTGTTTCTATTTGTTTAAACAACCCATATTTATTTTTCTTTGTTCCATCATTTTTTGTATATCCGTAACATCCTAAAGAAGTATCATCACTGCATTCTAAACACATATAATTAACACCATTTGCATGTGCTTCAGCTGTTATTTTATTAATATGATGCCCAGCTGCGCATTTTAATTTTCTAGAACCTATATTTGTTGCAGTTGTATCAGGCAATACATGGTCTGTATCTAAAGATGTACATAATGGGTCAAATGGGTTTTTATCACAATAATTTGCAGGTAATTGAGAACAATGATAATCAACATTATATAAACCATTATCTCCAAAATTTCCACTAAATCCATTAATAACCATGCCAGCAGGACAAACATAATTAACTTTTTCGCTATTATCAGTGCCTTTTCCTAATAATAATCCATTAACTCCATACATTGCATTAATTTCATTTTCCGGACTTCTCATTGCGCTAATACTATTAGTAACTCCTAATGTATGGTTATAACTTCCTATACTTGGTAATCCATAACAACCTAAATCAGTTCCATCAGAACAACCAAGACAAACAGTTCCTATTTTATCTCCTGCATATACTTTATGTTTGTCTAAAACAGAACCGGCAGGACATTTAACATCAACTTTTGATAATGCATTAGCAGATAATGGAACTAATACAGGTTTATATTCTTTACATAAAGTATTATCAGGATTTTTATCACAAAATGCTTTTGAAATATTACCACATGAAAAATCAATATCTTTAATTTTATTATTTTTAGTTGTAACATTTACTCCATTAAAAACCATATTTCCGGGGCATATTTTGTTAAATTTGTTACTATTAACAGTTGCAACACCTGAATTATTTAACATAGTTAAAGCATAAGGTGTTTTTCTTCCAGAAATATAACGGGTAGCTTTAGGTGTTGCCATAGCACCTACTTTATCTCCCCAACATCCTAAATCAGTCTCATCACTGCATTTAGCGCAATATCCATAAATTTTATCAGAATACCATATTTTATGGTCATTAATTACTTCTCCAGCTGGACAGCTTTTCATTTTATATAATAATAATGTTTTTTTTACAAAAAAATAATATATTGTTTCTTCGAAACGGTTTCAAAGCGTTTGCAAAGCAAACTCAAGTATACTTTCTACATTCTTCTAAATAGAATTCACGCCCTCCTTCATAAAAATCATTTTTACAATCTTCCATAAAATCCTCGTCCCAGTTGAGTTTTCTAGCAACTGTACATGTTTTCTCAATTAGTTCTTGAAAACATGTTTCCATAAATTTCTTAACCAATTTTTTCTTATGAGCATCAGATATGAAATATGGATGGTAACAGAATAGGTTATTCATAGGATAGTAATACATATGCTTATCTTTATTGATAGAAATAAAATACTTATATGTTAAATTTGGGTTACATAATATATGTCTATCAATCCAATATAAATTATTGTTTTTTATGTCTTCCATTGTAATAGCAGGATTTTCTGATAATAAGAAATGATTCAATCCTTTATGAAGATATTTATTAACAAAATTTATGTCAATATTATGATTTGCAGAAATACTATCCCAACACCAATGCAAATCTGGGTTTTCTTCTATATCTTTAATTTCTACGCGTGACGATATTTTTTTCCAGTTCCATGGAAAATTTGGATTTTCTTTTATTATTTTTATAGTCATATTCGGGTTTAATGATAAATAATCCCAATTCCACTTAATATCCATTTTTTTAACAATATCTATTGTTATGTCTCTATGCATAGATAATATAGTGGGGTTGCTATCTATTTTTTTAATAATAGTATCTAAACTAAAATTTTTATTAAATGATAATTCAATCCAATCATATTTATCTTCATATTCTTTTATAATATCAGATTCTTTTATATTTGGGTTTCTGCTTATCATCTGTAATAAAATATCAGTTATCTGAAAATTTTCATAAATATATGAAATAGGAATATTTGGATTTGTAGCTAACGAATCTTCTGGAAAATTAAATTTACCTTCTTTTACTATATTAAGTGTTATATTTGGGTTTTGAGCTAAAGTCCAATAACACAAATTAGGAAATTTAATAGCTAAATCATATGTCATAGTTGGCTCAGCAGCTCTAATAAAATAATGTATAATTAGTTTATTTTCCAAAATATAATTGATAATTTTATTATAATATCGCATGTTTTTTGAATATCCGAACTCCATTTTATATATTTAAAAAATAATTCAATTTTTTTATAAATTATGTAATAAACGATTAATATATTTTTTAATATATAGCAGAATTTACATTATTTTTTTAATATAAAATGTCTTTACCAACTTTATTAAAAAAAGAATATGTGTTACCAGACGATTGGATGTCTTCCGAAGAATTAACTGATATAAAAAATATGGCTTCTATCGATTGGATTATTAAATATTTAGAAAAAAGAGTTACAATAGGAGGGCGTAGAGAATTACCTGTCACAACCATGGGAGATAGAGTATGCGTTCTTAGGTCTGGAACTGGAACAGGAAAATCAACAGTATTACCACCATATTTATATAAAATATTTAATTTAAAACACAATATTGATAAAAATATTATTTGTACTCAGCCTACAGTTGCAACAACAGTTGATATTCCATATCAAATAGTTATGTATAATAAAGAAATGATATTAGGCGATACCATAGGATATCAAACAAAAGCATTTGTTAATAAGCCGATTAAAGGTTTATTATTTGCAACCATAGGAGTTTTATTACAACAATTAAAAAGTTCTGAAGATGCTGAATTTATGAAAAAATATTCTTTCATTGTGATAGACGAAATACATACAAGAAATATTGATACTGATTCTGTTTTATTTTACATGAAATCATTTTTAACAAGAAACTATAAAGACCCTAATTGTCCTTATCTTATTCTCATGTCTGGAACTTTTGACCCAAAATTATATATGCAATACTTTAATTGTAAACCGGATTCTTTTGTTGATGTTGTGGGAAGTTCATTTTATATTCAAGATAATTTTGCAAAATATACTATAACTAACTATATTGATTATTGTATAAAATTAGTTGGAGACATTCATATTAATAATTTGGGTGATTTTACTTCTGATAATATTTTTAGAGATATTTTAATTTTTGTCCAAGGAGCAGGACAATCAAAAAAAATTATTAATAAAGTTCATCAATTAAATATAATACTAGACCAAGGATTAGAAAAAACAAAAGAATATTTAGGAAAATTACCAGAATATTATGATAAAAAAATATTAGGTGGTTCAGAAAATCATTATTTATGTCCTATTGTGATATCAGCTGATACTATAGAAAAAGGAGAAGATGATTATAAAAATTTATTTTCTAATATTGATAGCATAGAAATACCATTATATGAATTTAATGAGGATGGAACACCTTCTAAAGAAATTAAAAGAGTTAAGCCAACTAGAAGAGTTATTGTAGGAACAAATGCTATTGAAACAGGAATTACTATAGAAACATTAAAATATTGTATAGATACAGGATATGTATTTGATGTTTCTTATAATCCTATTTATAATTGCAGTTTAATATTAAATAAAAATGTTACACAATCATCTAGCAGGCAAAGAAGAGGAAGAGTAGGAAGAAAATCAGAAGGTGTATTTTATACTTGTTATACAAAAGAAGCATATGATTCATTTGAAGCAGATATTTATCCAGAAATATTGAAAGCAAATATTACGAAATTAATGCTAAGTATTATAAATAGCCAAACTCATTCCAAAATATCATATGATAGCGATAGAGCTATTGAAACAAATAATAAATTTAATAAATATATTAAAATAGTAAATGAAAGTAGTTTTGTTGCTAATAAAATGGAATTTATGCAATTTCCAACATCAGAACATATTTCTTCATCTATAGAAAAATTATATTGTTTAGGATTTTTAGATAGTGAGTATAAACCAACTATGTTTGGATATTATGGTAATAAGTTTGAATTATCTGATATTGAACTTATAAGAATGATATTTGGCGCATATCAACATAAAGCAAATGTACTTGATATATTAACATTAACAGCTTTTATAGAAATGAGTAAAAAGATAACCATTAAAAATATATCATCAAAAGTAAAATTATTTGATAATAACAAGTATTTTTTTACCGATGTTTTACGTGATGACTTGATAGAAAATATATTGTTATGGAATGATTTTATGGAATATATAGGAAATAATATAGATGAAATTAAAACTAAATCTGATATAATAAAAAAATGGACAAAGGAACGAAGTATTGATTACTTTTTATTTGTAAAATTAATTGGAGTTAGAGATGAATTAATTAATAAATTATTAGGATTTGGAATGAACCCATATTATAATGGTTTAAATATACCAAGAAATTCATATAATTTAAATAAAATTCTTAAAGAAAATTTAGATGAAGGATTAGAAGAAATAAGAAAAATAAAAAAATGTATTTATGAAGGATACAGAATGAATTTATTTACATATGATGGTAATAAATATATATCTAATTATGGAAATTATCCAATTAATATTGATTCTCCACTATTGTTTAAAAAACCAAAAAATATTTTAGTAATGAAAATATCAATAGAACAATCAAAAATGGGTGATGTATATGAAATTAATGGAAAAGCAGTTTCAGTTATGGATAATTATGTATCAGTAGATACAGATTTCATAAAAAGATAATCTAAATTAAGTAACTTATCATAATAAGGACTATAATCAACATATACACCACAATAAACCATAGGATTTTTACTATAATCTTTAGGTTTGTAACCAATAAAAATAGATTCGTTTAATAGTAATTTAAAATGTTCCCAAAATTCATCATTATGATCATATGGTTTTATCATTAAATGTGCTAATTCATGTATAACAACAAATTTAAGGTCTTCTATATCATGTAGTAAATTTTTTCCTGTTTTCTTTTCTCTTAAGCATATGGAAATTTGACTTCCTTTATTTTCAACAAAACTTGTATTAATTGTATTAAATGGAATATTTTCATTTATATTATCTTGATTGTAATTATTCAATAAAAATCTAACTGCTATACCTGCTTTTGTATTGTCATTTCCATATTTATTTTTTAAATGTCGTAATAATTCTATAGAAAAATTATTAACTGAATCTAATAATAAGAATGCTTCTTTATCATTTTTATATTTACCAGAAACTATAAAACATTTATCTTTATCACATATTTTTTTTCTATTTAAAAAATTATCTAACCTATGAATTAATCTTATTTTATGTAAAGTCCCAGATTTAAATAATATAAATAAAATAATTATAATTAATACTATTATACCCATTTGATGCTATTTTTAATAATATTATAGATTCTTGGATTTTCGACACAAATATTTATATACTTAAAATTATTTTTATATTTTTTAATAATGTTATTATAAAAATAAATAATATCACATACTGGTATTTGGTTTTCCTCTGCTCCAAAATCATCTAATATAAGTTCTTCATATGATAAATTATATATAATATCAATACATGAATATAATTTATCTAGAAAAACAAATTTAGCATCATTTATAGAAACATTTTCATAAATATCTAATTCTTTATTAACCCTAAATGGTGCAGGGTTTATCATTACTGCTAATTTGTGCCATTTCTTAATATCCAATATTTTATATTCGCTAGATTTAAAGAATACAACATGAGGACATAATAAAACATAGTTATGCAAAATAGGATATAAAATACTTGAATTATTGAATGTAATGCTATATGTAGAATTTAAATATAAATCACTTTCTTTATTATATATTCCTTGTTCCGCATTTCCTCCATTTGTAAAACCCGAACCTGAACAAATATATATTTGATTATCTGATATGCTAGAATAACAAGGTTTTTTATTGTTTAATAATATTTTAGTTTTAAATTTGCAATTATTAGAAATTTCTTTTATATTATTTATATTATTTTGATACAATAAACATAATGGATTAGTATTAGAAAATTCTATTTCTATTTCATTTATATTAATAGGATTATGTATATATTTATTAGTTTTGTAGTCATCTAAATTAATTATATGAACTTTAGATATGTGGTTAATTAATTTGCTATGTGTTTTTTGTAATTGTTCGCATCTTATATAAGTATCATTCATTATTTCCATTAATTTATTTCTTTGTTGAAATGTTTGATTTGTTTTAGGTTTTGGTAAATTCCTACCTTCTAATTTAATTTCATTCAAGATAAAACTAATATTTTTTTCATGTAATTCTTGATTATATTCAATATCATCTGTATGTGAATCTTTTATATTCATAAATGATTGTTTAATAAATTCGCTTAATAAACATATACCATCATTTTTATTTATCTTGTTGTCTTTTTTTAGTTCTAATAGTGCATTATTAATATCTTCAGTTATGGATTTTATTTTTTCTTCCTTTTCATATGGTTGAAAATCTTTGTTTCTGGTTATGTAATTTATATAAGAAATACTTAAATGAGTATCATATTTCTTATTAATTTTATAGAATTCACATAAAAAATAATCTTTTTCATAATCAGATGGGTTAAGTCTATCAAAAAATTTCTTTAATAACATTATACTATTTATATAAATATAGCCTTAAATATAGAATGATATTTCTAAATGACCCTGTTAAATTGCGATTAATTGATATTAAATCCGGAAAATGGATTAAGAGTTATATTTTTGTTGGGTCTGTTCCTGATAATGTTAGAGATGAATTAATTGCAATTGAGGAAAATAAAAAATATAGTAAAAAAATAATTAATGACTATTTTGGAAGTGATTGGCTAGAAAATATAGGATTTTCTATAAAAGGAGGTGATGATATAGATTTAGATGAATTATTAGATGAAAATATTTTGGAAGAAATTGGTGATATAGATTTGGATATGATAGTATCAAATGAAGATAAAATAAAGGTCAAGATAGAAAAAAATAAAGAACTAGAATTTGTATTTGATTTTAATGCATATCCAATAGATGATATTTTTAAACTTAAGCAAAAAATATTTGCTATTTCTGGAATACCTGTTTATAGACAACATTTATGGTTTAAAACTAATATAAATCATCCGGCTAGTTATAATTTTATAATGGGACATAATGAATATATTAATGCAGAAAAACTTATAGCATTCTATAAAGGTGACTTACAATGCGAAGTTATAGAAAATATACCAGTAGAAATGAATTATTATAAAAATAGAGGTAATATTAAGATTCTGGCAAATGATACATTTAATTTATTAGAAAATATATATAATAAGTATGGAACAAATGAATATTTTATGTTTGATTTAAATACAGTATTTGAAAACAAAGAACTAACAAAGCAAGAATTAGATATTATTTATTATGGGTTTATAGTTGTATATTTCCCTATTATTTCATATCAATTTTTTACAGATATGATTAATAATGAAAATGAATTAGAAATGATATTTCCTGATGTTGCGTTTAATCAAAAATCTTTATATAAAAAGTTAGTAATGGAAGATAGAATATTATTAAATACATATGATAAAATGGATAATAAAGAAATAATGAAAAAATTGTTTAGTTCTATTACGGAAACAATTATATCAAATGACATTGTTATTCAGGATATAGAAAATTTACTTTCTTTACGAAATATATTTGACATGATAGAATTAGATAAAAATATGTGTTATTCTAAATTAAATATCTTATATGAAAATAAAGTAGTTGCTATAAAAAAATCGTATTTAAATGAAAAAGAG
>Ga0194116_10001446_pt1 | contig 33784 bp, 26 predicted proteins | sample TA2MahsurfametaG_4_FD_148617 | JGI IMG/M metagenome (GOLD analysis project Ga0194116, IMG submission 148617) | Freshwater microbial communities from Lake Tanganyika, Tanzania - TA2015008 Mahale S9 surface | ecosystem: Environmental > Aquatic > Freshwater > Lake | place: Tanzania: Lake... | reverse complement strand
CTGGGTCAGGCCGCCGTGGATCTGGCCGTCGACGATCATCGGGTTGATGCGGGTGCCGCAGTCGTCGACGGCGACGAACTTGCGGACCTTCACCTGGCCCGTGCCCTTGTCGACGTCGACCACGCAGACGTACGTGCCGAACGGGTACGTCATCTCCGGGGCGTCGTAGTACGTGACGTCCTCGAAGCCGTTCTCCATGCCGTCCGGCAGGCCCGCCTGGTACGCCGCGAAGATGCACTCCTGGACCGTCTTGACGCGGTCCGGCGAGCCCTTCACCGAGAACGTGCCGGAGTCGAACTCGAGGTCGTCCGGCGCGCACTCGAGCAGGTGCGCCGCGATCTGGCGTGCCTTCTCGCGCAGCTTGCGGGCCACGATCGCCGTCGCCGCGCCGCCCGTCGGGGTCGAGCGCGACGCGTACGTGCCGAGGCCGTACGGGGTGTGGTCCGTGTCGCCGTGCTCGACGGCGATGTCCTCCGACGGGATGCCGAGCTCGTTGGCGACGATCTGGGCGAACGTCGTCTCGTGGCCCTGCCCCTGCGACTGGACGCCGAGCTTGAGCACGCCCTTGCCGGTCGGGTGGATGCGGAGCTCCGCCGAGTCGATCATCGCGAGGCCCGCGATGTCGCAGATCTTCGACATGCCGGCGCCCACGATCTCCGTGAACGACGAGAAGCCGATGCCCATGATCTCGCCGCGCTCGCGCTTGGCGGCCTGCTCCGTGCGGAGCTCGTCGTAGCCGACGAGGTCGAGGGCGATGTCGAGGGCCTTCTCGTAGTCGCCCGAGTCGTACTCCCAGCCCATCGGCGAGCGGTACGGGAACTGGTCCGGCTTGATGAAGTTCCGGCGGCGGATCTCCGCCGCGTCGATCCCCGTCTCGAGGGCGAGGTTCTCGACCAGGCGCTCGATCAGGTAGGCCGCCTCCGTCACGCGGAACGAGCAGCGGTAGGCGATGCCGCCCGGCGCCTTGTTCGTGTAGACGCCGTCGACCTTGCAGTAGGCCGCCTGGAAGTCGTACGACCCCGTCGCGATGTTGAAGAAGCCGGCCGGCCACTTCGAGGGCTGCGCCTGCGCGTTGAAGGCGCCGTGGTCGGCGAGCACGTTGGCCCGCAGGGCCAGCATCTGCCCGTCCTTCGTGGCCGCGATCTCGCCGCTCATGTGGTAGTCGCGGGCGAAGCCGGTGGAGATCAGGTTCTCCGAGCGCGACTCGATCCACTTGACCGGCTTGCCGATCAAGAGCGACGCCGCGGTGGCGACGACGTAGCCCGGGTAGATCGGCACCTTGTTGCCGAACCCGCCGCCGACGTCGGGCGAGATGATCCGGATCTTCTGCTCCGGCAGGCCCGCCACCAGCGCGAACAGCGTGCGGTGGGCGTGCGGCGCCTGGCTCGTCAGGTGCACCGTCATCTTGCCGGTCGCCGTGTTGTAGTCGGAGACGCAGCCGCAGGTCTCCATCGGCGCCGGGTGGATGCGCGGGTAGAGCGTGTCGAGCTTGACGACGACGTCGGCCTCCCGGAAGACCCGGTCGGTCGCGTCGGCGTCGCCCGACTCCCACGTGAAGATGTGGTTGTCGGCCTTGCCCTCGAGGTCCGAGCGGATGATCGGGGCGTCCGCGTCCATCGCCCGCTTCGGGTCGACGATCACGGGCAGCGGGTCGTAGTCGACGTCGATGCCCTCGAGGGCGTCCTCCGCCTGGTACTGCGTCTTGGCGATGACGCAGACGACCTCCTGGCCCTGGAAGCGGACCTTGTCGGTGGCGAGCACCGCCTGGGTGTCGCCCGCCAGGGTCGGCATCCAGGCGAGGCCGTGGGCCTCGAGGTCCTTGCCGGTGATGCAGGCGAGGACGCCCGGCATCGCCAGCGCACGCGAGCAGTCGATCGAGTTGATCGTGGCGTGCGCGAACGGCGAGCGGTAGATCGCCATGAACAGCATGCCGGGCAGCTGGACGTCGTCGACGTAGCTGCCGCGACCGCGGATGAAGCGGTCGTCCTCGACGCGCTTGGGGGACTGGCCGATCGCCCCCTGGACGGTGCTCTCGGTGGCGGCGGTCATGCCGTCACTCCTTCCTTGGCGGCCGCGTACTGCACGGCCTTCACGATGTTGACGTAGCCGGTGCAGCGGCAGAGGTTGCCGCTGATCGCCTCGCGGATCTCCTGCTCGGAGGGGTCCGGGTTCTCGGCGAGCAGCGCCACCGAGGTCATCATCATCCCCGGCGTGCAGTAGCCGCACTGGAGCCCGTGCTCCTCCTTGAAGCCCTCCTGCACGGGGTGCAGGCCGTCGGGGCCCTCGAGGCCCTCGACGGTCGACACCGCGCGCCCGTTCGCCTGCACGGCGAGCACGGTGCACGACTTCACGGGGCGCCCGTCGAGCAGCACCGTGCAGGTGCCGCACGACGACGTGTCGCAGCCGATGTGCGTCCCCGTCAGGTGGAGGCTCTCGCGGATCAGGTGGACGAGCAGCAGGCGCGGCTCGATCAGCGCCTCGTGCTCCTCGCCGTTGACGGTCACGGTGACCACGGTCTTGTCGCCCATCACGCCTTCTCCCCGCGGGCGCGGGCGCCCGCCGTCCGGAGCGCGCGCTTGGTCAGCACGCGCACGAGGTCCTGTTTGTACTCCGCCGGCCCGCGCAGGTCGCTCGGCGGGTCGGAGGCCTCCATGGCCAGGCGGCCGGCCTCCTCGAGGGCGGCCGCGTCGTCGATCGACCGCCCCACCAGGGACGCGGCCGCGGCCGCGGCGTCGATCGTGAGGGGCCCGACGTTGGTCAGGCCGATGCCGGCCTCGGTGACGGTGTCGCCGTCGAGGACGACGACCACGCCGACCGCGGCGGCCGCGTAGTCGCCGACCTTGCGCTCGACCTTGAGGTAGGCGGAGCCCTGCCCGGCGACGGGCTGCGGGATGCGCGCCTCGACCAGCACCTGGTCGAGGCCGAGCCTGGTCTCGAACATCCCCGTCTGGAAGTCGCGCGCGCTGTGCACGGCCGGGCCGTCGGGGCCGACCGCGTGCAGCTCGGCGTTCAGGGCCGAGGCCACGGTGGCCCAGTCGCCGGCCGGATCGCCGTGGGCGATCGACCCGCAGAACGTGCCGCGATTGCGGATCAGGGGATCCGCGATGTGCCGCGCCGCGTCGTGGATGATCGGGTAGCGGTCGCGGACCAGCGCCGAGCGCTCGAGGTCGCCGTGCCGGACCAGCGCGCCGATGCGCAGCATCCCGTCGGCCTCCTCCAGCACGTCGAGACCGGCGATCCCGTTGATGTCCACGAGGGTCCCCGGCGCGGCGAGCCGCAGCTTCATCATCGGCAGGAGGCTCTGGCCCCCGGCCACCACCTTGGCGTCCCCGCCGCCGGCGGCGAGCGCCTGCACGGCCTCGTCGACGGTCGTCGGCGCCACTATGCGAACGAACTCGGTAGCACGTCCTCACCCCTTCCTCGCCCGGCGCCCGCGGGCACCGGAGCCTCGTCGCTTCTGTCTCCTGCTCAGTCCTTGCCGCCGCCGAAGATGCCCTTGATCTTCGCCTTCGTGACGTCGGCGGCGATGCCGACGGCCGAGGGGGCCTCCGCGGCCACGGTCGGCGGCGGCTCCTCCCCGCGCGCCTTGGCCTCGGCCCCGGCGACGAGCGTCGCCTCCATCGCCTTGGCCATCTCGCCGATCATGCGCCCGGCGACGTCCGCCATGATCCCGCGCCCCATCTGGGCCACGCGGCCCGTGACGAGGATGTCCGAGCCGACGTCGACGTGGCTGGCCGCGCCGCCGTCCGCCTCGGTGATCTTCATGGTCAGGGTGGCCTGGGCGGTGCCCTGGCCGCGGGCCTCGGTCGCCTTCGCGCGCATCACCGCGGTGCGGCTGGCGTCGTCCTGCTCGACGATCTCGATCTGGCCCTTGTACGACAGGCTCATCGGGCCCATCTTCATCGTCACGAGCGCGTCGTACGAGCCGTCGTCGCGGCGGCCGGTGATCTGCGCCCCCGGGATGCACGGCGCCACGCGCTCGACGTCCGTCATCAGCGCGTAGGTGTCCGCGGGGGAGGCGGCCACCGTGAACTCGTTCTCCATCACGATCCCCATCTCGGGCTCCTCTGTCGGTCCCGGCCCCACGGGGGACCGCCATGCCGGAACGGCAATTCTCGCTAGGCTTCATCGCAGATGCAAGGGGCCCGGATGAATCGGGCGCGCGCGGGGGCGCCGCGACTGACGCCGCCACCGCGGAAGCCGAACGCCCGCTCGGCGAACGGCGAGCCGGGGGCCCGATCGGCGGCGATCCCGCGGCGCCGGACCGCCGGCCCGACGTAGCGTGCTGAACGCCGATGCCCGCGGCCCCGGGCACGGAGATCATCCCTTCCCGGGGGAATAGCGATAGGCTGAGGAACATTGAGTGTCATACCAGTAGATGTTGCCCTGTCCCTGATCGCCCTCTCCACCGGAGCAGCCCCGTGAACGACGTCCCGTCCGACGCCCCCGCCCCCGCCCCCACCTGCCTGCCCCTGATCCCGCTCGAGGACGCGCTCGTCCTGCCGGGCATGGCGCTCAGCGTCGACCTCGCCTCGCCCGAGGCGAACGCCGCCGTCGACGAGGTCGGCGACGACCGCCGCGTCGTCCTCGTCCCCCGCGTCGACGGGCGCTTCGCCACGATCGGCGTCGTCGCCCAGCTCGAGGGCGACCCCGCGATGCTGCCCGGCGGCAACCGCGGCGTCACCCTGCGCGCCCTCCATCGCGGCGAGCTCGGCCGCGCCGAGGCCGCCGGCGGCGCGCTGCGGATCGAGGTCGTCGAGCGCCCCGACCCGGCCGACCCGGGCGACGAGGCGCGCGAGCTCGCGCGCGAGTACCGCGCGGTCGTCGAGGAGATCCTCGAGGCGCGCGGCAACCACCCCGTGATCGCGATGCTGCGCCAGATCGACGAGCCCGGCGCCCTCGCCGACACCGCCGGCTTCTCGCCCGACCTCTCGTACGAGCGCAAGCTCGAGCTGCTCGAGACCGTCGACGTCGGCCAGCGCCTGCGCAAGGTGACCGCCTGGATGCGCGACGTGCTCGCCGAGATCGCCGTCCGCGAGCGGATCCGCGAGGACGTCGCCGAGGGCATGGAGAAGTCGCAGCGTCAGTACCTCCTGCGCCGCCAGCTCGACGCGATCAAGAAGGAGCTCGGCGACCTCGAGGGCTCCGACGGCGACGAGTTCGAGCGCTACCGCCGCCGCATCGCGGAATCCGCGCTGCCGGAGGAGGCGCGGCGCGAGGCCGAGCGCGAGGTCGACCGGCTCGAGTCGGGCGCCCAGGGCCCCGAGGCCTCCACCATCCGCACCTACCTCGACGCCCTGCTCGACGTGCCGTGGGGCGTGCTCAGCGAGGAGTCGGGCGACGTCCAGGGCGCGCGCGCGATCCTCGACGCCGACCACGCCGGCCTCGAGGACGTCAAGGAGCGCATCGTCGAGCACCTCGCCGTCCGGAAGTTCCGGCGCGAGCGCGCGATCGACGACGGCAAGGCCGGCGTGATCCTCGCCCTCGTCGGCCCACCCGGCGTCGGCAAGACCTCGCTCGGCGAGTCGATCGCCCGCGCCCTCGGCCGCGAGTTCGTGCGCGTCGCCCTCGGCGGCGTCCGCGACGAGGCGGAGATCCGCGGCCACCGCCGCACCTACGTCGGGGCGATGCCGGGCCGCTTCGTGCGCGCCCTGCGCGACGCCGGCACGATGAACCCGGTGATCCTGCTCGACGAGGTCGACAAGCTCGGCTCCGACTGGCGCGGCGACCCGTCGAGCGCGCTCCTCGAGGTGCTCGACCCCGCCCAGAACTCGACCTTCCGGGACCACTACCTCGACGTCGAGGTCGACCTCTCCCAGGTGCTCTTCCTGGCCACGGCCAACATGGCCGACCAGATCCCGCCGGCCCTCTACGACCGGCTCGAGGTGATCACCCTCGACGGCTACACCGACGACGAGAAGGTCGCGATCGCCTCCGGCTACCTGGTGCCCCGCCAGCGGACCCGCAACGGGCTGCTCGAGGACGAGGCGGACGTCTCGGAGGAGGCGATCCGCAGGGTGATCCGCGACCACACCCGGGAGGCGGGCGTGCGCACCCTCGAGCGCCAGCTCGGCACCCTCCTGCGCAAGGCCGCGACGCGCCTCGCGGCCGGTGAGGCCACCGCGCCGATCGCGATCGGCCCCGACGACGTCGAGCGCGACCTCGGCCGCGCGAAGTACCACGACGAGGTGGCGGAGCGCACCGGCGTCGCCGGCGTGGCCACGGGCCTCGCCGTCACGAGCGTCGGCGGCGACGTCCTCTTCGTCGAGGCCTCGGCGCACGCGGGCACGGGCGGCCCCACCCTGACGGGCCAGCTCGGCGACGTGATGCGCGAGTCCGCCACGATCGCCCTCACCCACGTGCGCTCGAACGCCGCGCACTACGGCGTCGACAGCCGCCAGTTCGAGGACCGGCAGTTCCACCTGCACGTCCCCGCGGGCGCGGTGCCGAAGGACGGCCCCTCGGCCGGCGTGACGATGTCGGTCGCGCTCGTCTCGCTCCTGACCGGCCGCCACGTGCGCCCGGACGTGGCGATGACGGGCGAGGTGACGCTGCGCGGGCGCGTCCTGCCCGTCGGCGGCATCAAGCAGAAGGTGCTCGCCGCGCACCGGGCCGGCGTCACCGACGTGATCATCCCGAAGCGCAACGAGGCCGACCTCGAGGACGTGCCCGCGGAGGTGCTGGCCGAGCTCTCCGTGCACCCCGTCGCCACCCTCGAGGAGGCCCTCCACGTGGCGCTCGAGCCCGCCGTCCACTGGGACGAGCTGGCGATCGTCTGAGCCCGTCGCCGCCCCGCCGCCCCCGGGCGGCGGGGCGGGCCCGGCCCGCCCGCGCGATCGTCTAGCCTCCCCCTCGCCCCGACGAGGAGAGGTCCCATGCTCGAGCCGCTCGCTTCCTTCGGCAACCACCTGCCCATCAGGATCCGCTTCGGCGACGGCGAGATCGCGCGCCTGCCCGAGTTCCTCGCGGCCGAGGGCGCGACCAGCACCGTGGTCGTGATCGACCGCGCGATGGTCGACCACCCGGCGATCGCCGCGGCGCTCGCGCAGGCGCCCGGCACGGTCGCGCAGTGGGTCAAGGAGCCGGGCGAGCCGACCACCGACGACGTCGCGGCGTGCGCGCAGGCCCTCGCGGACGTGGGTGCGGACGCGATCGTGGCGATCGGCGGCGGCTCCGCGATGGACACCGCGAAGGCGGCGCGCCTCGTGCACGGCAGCGGCCGGCCCTACGCCGACTGGGCGGCCGGCGCGGCCCAGCACGCCGACTGGCCGACCCTCTTCATCACCGTGCCCACCACCTCCGGCACGGGCTCCGAGGTGTCGGGCGGCATCGTCGTGACCGACTCGGAGACGCACCTGAAGGCCGGCATCGCGCACCCCACCGTGCGCGCCCGCTACGCGATCGTCGACCCCGAGCTGACCCACGGGCTGCCCCCCGCGCCCACGATGTACGCCGGCGTCGACGCGATCGCCCAGGCGATCGCCGCGGTCGCCGTGGTCGCCCGCACCCCGATCGGCAACGGCATCGCCTTCGAGTCGATCCGCTACGGCGTCGAGGCCCTGCCCGCCGCGATCGCGAACGGCGCCGACGCCGACGCCCGCTCGCGGATGGCCGTCTGCTCCCTGCTCGGCGGCCTCTGCATGAACATCGCCGACTGCGGCTCCGAGCACTCGATCGCCCAGGCGATCGGCGGCCGCTACGGCCTGCCGCACGGCCTCACGATCGGCCTCGTCCTCGCCGAGACGATGGACGTCGACCGCACCGCCGAGCCCGAGCTCTTCGACCGCATCGCCGACGCGATGGGCTGGCCCGACGCGGGCCGCGGCGACGGCTCCCGCGCCGTCGCCGCCGTGCACGCGCTGCTGCGCGAGATCGGCTTCCCGACCCTGCGCTCGACGGGCGTCGAGGAGGACGCGCTGCCCGCGCTCGCCGAGGCCGCGCTGGAGGACTACTTCATCACCGTCGCCCCGCACCGCTGGACCGCCGCGGACGTGCTCGGCGCCTACCGGGCGGCCTGGGCGATCGCGGAGCGCTAGCGGGCCGGCGCCCCGGGCGGGCGCCGGCGCAGGTTCGCGAGCGCCGCGACCGCGGCGAAGGCGGCGAGGCCGGCGGGCACCAGCCACGGGTGGCGCTGGTCGAAGGCGAGCCCGGCGAGCGGCGCGACGACGACCGCGAAGACGGCGGCCGACATGTTGACCAGCGCGATGCCGGCCGCCGGGTGCTCGGGCACCGTCCGGAACGAGGCCGTGAAGATCGCGCCGAAGGGCAGGGCGAGGCCGAACCCGATCAGGACCGCGAGGGCGAACGCGAGCGGCAGCCATGGCGACACCGCGAACACCACCATCGCGGCGGCCGCCACGAGCGTCGCCCCGGGGGCGATCAGGTTCCAGGACGCGCCGCGGTCGGACAGGACGCCGCCCCACCAGCGGAAGCCCGCGCTCGCCCCGAGAATCGTGAAGCCGACGAGCCCCGCGAGCTCCTTGGCCGAGCGGCCCGGCGCGACGAACTCGACGACCCAGACGCTGAGCACGAAGTTGGACCCGAACGTGGCCGCGTAGAGGAGCACGAGGCGCCACAGCGCGGGCACGCGCACGACCGCCCGCACCTGCTCGAGGCTGCTCGCCGCCGTGCGGGCCGCGGCCCCCGGCAGGTCGCGCGGGCCGATCACGACCGCCCCGAAGGCGAGCAGGGCGGCGATCGCGAAATTCCAGCGCCACGAGATGCCCGCGTCGGCGAACTGCGACCCGAGCACGATCGCCGAGCCCGACGCGAGCAGCGTGAGGCCGCCGAAGAGCCCCGCGAGGGCCGCGCCGCCCGCCTGGCGCGCCGCGTTCAGCGAGCCGACGAACGACGGCGCCGTGCCCGCCCCCACCACGAGGCGGCTGAGCAGGAGCACCGCGTAGGAGGGCGACAGGGCCGCGGCCACGTTCGCGATCCCCACCACCGCGAACGCGGCGCGGGCGACGCGCATCGAGCCGTGGCGCTGGATCGGGCCCGCCGCCGGCAGCTGCGTCGCCGCGTGCACGAGGTAGAGGGCCGTCGCCAGCAGCCCGACCGCCGCCAGCGACACCCCGAACTCGCCCGCGATCTGCGCCGTCGCCGGCCCCACGACGCCGAACGTGTAGCCGTTCGCGATCGCGATGTAGACGTACTCGGCGACCACGCGCCGCGACGGGCGCGGCGGCGGGTCCGGCGCGGTCACGCGCGGACCGTAGCGCGGCGGCCCTACAGGGGCACGGGCTCGTAGGCGGGCAGGAGCGGCCGGAGCCGCTCCCAGCGGTCGATCTCGCAGCCGTCAACGCGCGACAGGCGCACCGCCACCTCGACCCCGTCGAGGGTGCCGGTGATGCGGGCCTCCTCGGGCCCGCCGTAGATCTCCGTGCAGGCGATGTCCGGCCCGACCGGTTCGAGCGCGTCGGCCTCGGCGGCGAGCGCGGCGCAGGCCGCGGCCGGATCCGGCAGGTCGCCGCCGGCCGGGTCGCAGGTGAGGGTCGCGACGACCGCCGTGCCCTGCCCCTCGCCGGCCGGCCAGAGCGCGATCTCGAGCGCCGTCGGCCCGCCCGCGTCGGCCGCCCCGTCGTCCGTGCCGCCGCAGGCCGCGAGCAGGGCCAGGGCCACGAGGACGGTTGGCGCGAGGCGGCGCATGCGCCCACCCTAGCGGCCGGCTAGCCCGTGGGCTTGCGGGCGGCGCGCTGCTTCGGCGCGGGGCCCTTCGCGCGCCGCTCGGCGAGGAGCTGCGCCGCCATCGCGGGCGTGACCGCGTCGGGCAGGACGTCCTTCGGGATCGACGCGTTCGTCTCGCCGTCCGTCACGTACGGGCCGTAGCGGCCCGCCTTGAGCGTGATCGCGCCGCCGGACTCGGGGTCGGGGCCGAGCGCCTTCAGGCTCTGCTGCTGGCCACCGCCGCGGCCGCGGCGCTCCTTCGGCTTCGCGAGGATCTCCTCGGCCTGCTCGAGCGTGAGCGTGAAGAGCTCCTCCTCGGAGCCGAGCGAGCGCGTCTCGGTGCCCTTCTTGATGTACGGGCCGTAGCGGCCGTTGGCCACCGTGATCGCCTCGCCGTCCGCGGCCGTGAGGGTGCGCGGGAGGGTCAGGAGGCGCACGGCGTCGTCGAGCGTGACCTGCTCGAACTCCATCGCCTTCAGGAGCGAGGCCGTGCGGCCCTTCGCGCTCGCGGGCGCGTCCTCCGGCAGGGCCTCCGTCACGTACGGGCCGTAGCGGCCGATCCGCGCCGTCACGGCGAGGCCGGTCTCGGGGTGCGGGCCGAGCTCGCGCTCCCCGGCCGCCGCGAGCGTCGCCGGGTCGATCCTCTGGGCGACGAGCTCCTCGGCCTCCTCCGGCGTGATCTCCTTGGTGCCCTGCTGGCGCCAGATCGTGTAGCCGCAGCCCGGCTCCTTCTTGGAGCGGTACGAGGTGCACGAGTACGACACCGGCATCTCGACGATCTCGCCGTCGCACCACGGGCACGGGCCGATCACGCGCCGCTCGATCCTCATGGCGTCGCGGTCCTTGTCGGAGAACCACTCGACGATCTTGATGGTGTACGAGCGGATGTCGCTCATGAACGCCTCGCTCGACTCGGCGCCCTCCTGGATCCGCTGGAGCCGGTGCTCCCACTCGCCCGTCAGCGCCGGGCTGGTGAGGTCGTGGTCGCCGAGCATCCGGATCACGGCGAGGCCCTTCGGGGTCGCGTGGAGCTGGCGGCCGACGCGCTCGACGTAGCGGTTCGAGATCAGGTCCTCGATCGTCTGCGCGCGCGTCGCGGGCGTGCCGAGCCCCGAGTCGCGCATCGCCTCGGCGAGCTCCTCCTCGTCGACGAGCTTGCCCGCCGTCTCCATCGCCTGGAGCAGCGAGTTCTCGGAGAAGTGCCGCGGCGGGCTCGTCTCCTTCGCGAGCACCTCGATGCCGCGGATGGCGCTCGTCTCGCCCTCGGCGAGGGCCGGCAGGAGCGTGCGCTCGGAGGCCTGCTCCTCGGACTCCTCCTCGTCGGCCTCCTCGCCGGGCGCGGGCGGCTCAGCCGGCGCATCCCGGTAGACGGCGAGGAAGCCGGGCTCCACGATCACGGTGCCCGACGAGCGGAACAGCTCGCCGCCCGCCTCGGTGTCGACGGAGGTGACCTCCTTGCGCGCCGGCGGGTGGAAGGCGGCGAGGAAGCGGCGCGCGACGAGGTCGTAGACCCTGCGCTCGTCGGGGCCGAGCGCCGACAGGTCCTGGGCGCCCTCGGTCGGGATGATCGCGTGGTGGTCGCCGACCTTGTCGTCCGCGACGACCCGGCTGAGCGGCAATTCCGCGAGGCCCGCGACGTACTCCCCGGCCGTCCGGTAGGCGGCGTCGGCGCGGCCGACCTCGGCCGCGATCCCCTTCAGGGTCGGGATCATGTCGCTGGTCAGGTACTTCGAGTTCGTGCGCGGGTACGTCAGCAGCTTGTGGGTGTCGTACAGCGACTGCGCCGCGGCGAGGGTGCGCTTTGCCGTGAAGCCGAACTGCGCGTTGGCCTCGCGCTGCAGCTGCGTGAGGTCGAACAGGAGCTTCGGCTGCTCGACGCGCGGCCTCCGCTCGACCCGGACCACCTGCGCGTCCGCCGCGGCGCGGGCGGCCGCGGCGATCCGCTCGGCCTCCTCCGCGCTCGCCAGCGACCGCTCCGTGCCCCGGAACCAGCGGCCCCCGTAGGGCTGGCCCGCCTGGCTCGCGAAGTCCGCGTGGACCTCCCAGTACGGCACCGGCGCGAAGGCCTTGATCTCCTCGTCGCGGCGCGCGATCAGCGCCAGGGTCGGCGTCTTCACGCGCCCGAGCGGGATCGGGTTGCGCGGCGAGCCGACCTTGACGGTGGCGGCGCGCGTCGCGTTGTAGCCGACCAGCCAGTCGGCCGTCTCACGAGCCCGGGCCGCGGCCTCGAGCGGCCGCATCTGCTGGTCGTCGCGCAGGTGCTCGAAGGCGTCGCGGATCGCGGTCTTCGTCATCGACGAGAACCAGGCCCGCTCGATCGGCTTGTCGACCCCGCTCGTCTGGTAGATCAGCTTGAAGATCAGCTCTCCCTCGCGGCCGGCGTCGCAGGCGTTGACGATGATGTCGACGTCCTTGCGCTTCATCGCCCGGTGCAGGACGGCGAGCTGCTTGACGGCCCGCTCGCCGCGCGCCTCGTAGCGCTGCTCCGCCGGGATGATCGGCAGGTCCTCGAACTTCCAGCGCTTGTAGCGGGCGTCGTACTCGTCGGGCTCGAGCTGCTCGACGAGGTGGCCGGAGGCGGCGCCGACCACGTAGTCGTCGCTCTCGTAGAGGTCGCCCTTCTTCGCGAAGGCGCCCGGCAGCGCGCCCACGACGTCGCGCTGGACGCTCGCCTTCTCCGTGATGATCAGTCGCTTGCCCATCGGCGCGCCGGACGGTAGCACGGCCCCGAACCGGTCCACCGGACGGACACCCCGCGAAGGGGGTGTTGCACGCTACTCTGCGGACAGACCGCGGGACGCGGGGATTCCCCGTCGGGGCGCGGCGCCAGAAGCATGTCGACCACCTCCGGGAAGAGCACCGAGCCCGATCCGCTGAGCGCGGACTCGACCGGGACGTGGCGCCCGCGCATCGACAGCCCGGACGAGATCGGGCCCCTCCCGAGCGACGTCACGCCGGAGGAGCTCCTGACGTACATGAGCGCCGGCATGTCGACGGTCAAGGCGTACCGCACGCACGGGCACCTCGCGGCGCACCTCGACCCGCTGGGCTCCGAGCCGCCCGGCGATCCCGCGCTCGACCCGAGCTTCCTCGGTCTCGACCGGCGCGCCCTCAACGCCGTCCCGGCGACGCCGCTGCGCACCTACACGTCCGGCGACACCCTCGGCGACGTGCTCGACGAGCTGCGCGAGATCTACTGCGGCGCGATCGCCTACGAGATCGAGCACCTGCGCTCGCACCGCGAGCGCGTCTGGCTGCGCGAGGCGATCGAGTCGCGCGCCTTCTGGCTGCCCGGCACGCCCGAGGAGCGCCGCCGCGAGCTCGTGCGGCTGCTCCGCGTCGAGGGGCTCGAGGCGTTCCTGCGGCGCACCTTCATCGGCACGAAGCAGTTCTCGATCGAGGGCCTCGACACGATGATCCTGCTGCTCGACGAGGCCGTGCTGCTCGCGGCCCGCGACGGCGTCGAGGACGTCACCGTCGGGATGGCGCACCGCGGCCGCCTCAACGTGCTCGCCCACATCCTGCGGCTGCCCTACGCCCAGATCCTCGCCGAGTTCGCCGGCGAGACCGAGACGAACGTGCACACGCTGATGCCGTCCGGCGGCACGGGCGACGTCAAGTACCACTACGGCGCGACGGGCCAGCGCAACCTCGAGGTCGAGCCGGGCGTGACGCGCGACGTGCGCCTCGCGCTCCTGCCCAACCCGTCGCACCTCGAGTTCATCAACCCGGTCGTGATGGGCCGGACGCGCGCGCTGCAGACGGACTGGGCACCGCCGAGCGAGACGCTGACCGACCCGGCCCGGGCCCTGGCGATCCAGATCCACGGCGACGCCGCCTTCCCCGGCCAGGGCGTGGTCGCGGAGACGCTCAACCTGCAGCAGCTCGACGGCTACCGGATCGGCGGCTCGCTGCACGTGATCGCCGACAACCAGGTCGGCTTCACCACGAACCCGAGCGAGGGCCGCTCGACCCGCCACTGCTCCGACATCGCCAAGGGCTACGACGTGCCGATCATCCACGTCAACGCCGACGACGTCGACGCCTGCCGGGCCGCGATCCGCCTGGCGATGGCGTACCGCGGCCGCTTCGGCAAGGACGTCCTCGTCGACCTGATCGGCTACCGCCGCTGGGGCCACAACGAGGGCGACGAGCCCGCCTACACGCAGCCGATGATGTACCGGGCGATCAAGGACCACCCGCCCGTCGCCGAGCTGTACGCGGCCACGCTGATCGCCGAGGGCGTCGTCACGCCGGCCGAGGTCGACGAGATGCGCGAGCACGTCCACGCGCGCCTCAAGCAGGCCCTCGAGGAGATCCGCGTCGACACCGTCGACGAGCCGATGCCGACCTTCTCGTCGCCGTCGCGCACCAGCGTGGAGACGAAGGTGCCCGCCGCGCAGCTGCGGCGCCTGACCGAGCAGCTGCTCGAGGTGCCGGAGGGCTTCACCGTCAACGAGAAGCTCGCGCAGGTGCTCGAGCGCCGCCGCGCCGCGCTCGAGCCGGACGGCCGCATCGAGTGGGGCCACGCGGAGGCGCTCGCCTACGCGACCCTGCTCGAGGAGGGCGTGCCGATCCGCCTGACCGGCCAGGACTCGGAGCGCGGCACGTTCGCCCACCGCCACGCCGTCCTCCACGACGCCGAGACGGGCGCGCGCCACACCCCGCTCCAGCGCCTCAATGACGCGCGCGCCGGCTTCGAGGTGCACAACGCGCCGCTCACGGAGACCGGCTGCCTCGGCTTCGAGTACGGCTACGCGACGACCCGCCCCGACAGCCTCGTCCTGTGGGAGGCCCAGTTCGGCGACTTCGTCAACGTCGCCCAGGTCATCGTCGACCAGTTCATCATGAGCGGCCGCACCAAGTGGGGCGACGAGTGCCGCCTGACGCTGCTCCTCCCGCACGGCTACGAGGGCTCCGGGCCCGAGCACTCCTCCGCGCGGCTCGAGCGCTTCCTCAAGCTCGCCGCCGAGGACAACTGCACCATCGCGTACCCGACGACGGCCGCCCAGTTCTTCCACCTGGTGCGGCGCCAGTCGCTCGCGCCCGAGCGGCGCCCCCTGATCGTGATGACCCCGAAGTCGCTGCTGCGCCTGAAGGAGGCCGCGTCGACCCTCGAGGACCTCGCGGACGGCACCTTCACGCGCATCCTCGACGACCCCGACGTCAAGGACTTCCGCGACGACATCTCGCGCGCCATCCTCTGCTCGGGCAAGGTCTTCTACGACATCAAGAAGCACCCGGACTACGCGCCCGACCGCGGCGTCGCCGTGATCCGCCTGGAGCAGCTCTACCCGTTCCCGACGGAGACCCTGGCGCGCGTCCTGTCCTGGTACCCCAACCTCGAGGAGATCGTCTGGGCCCAGGAGGAGCCGGCCAACATGGGCGCCTGGCGCTCGATCCGCCACCGCCTCGAGATGGCCGCGCCGGGCGTCCTGCTGCGCTACGCGGGCCGCCCGTGGCGGGCCAGCCCGTCGGAGGGCTACCCGCCCGACCACCTGATCGAGCAGGAGCGCCTCGTCCGCGACGCGCTCGGCCTGCCGCCCCGCTAGCCGGTACCCTGCCGGTCAATGGCGGCGACGCAGACGACGGACCGGCTCGGCACCCTCGCGGAGCGCGCCCGCGCGATCGTGGGACCGGTCTGGGTGCTGTCCGACCCGGCCCAGCTGAGGACCTACGAGTGCGACGGGCTGACCAACCAGCGCGAGCGGCCCGGCCTCGTCGTCCTGCCCGCCACGACCGACGAGGTGGCGGCCGTGGTGCGCGCCTGCCACGAGCTCGGCGTGCCCTTCGTCGCCCGCGGCGCCGGCTCGGGCCTGTCGGGCGGCGCGATGCCGCGTGCGGAGGGCGTCGTGATCGGGCTCGCCCGGATGCGCGAGATCCTCGCGGTCGACCTGCCCAACCGCCGCGTCACGGTGCAGCCCGGGGTCACCAACCTCGCGATCACCGAGGCCGTCGCCCCGCACGGCTTCTACTACGCGCCCGACCCCTCCAGCCAGCAGGTCTGCACGATCGGCGGCAACCTCGCCGAGAACGCGGGCGGCGCGCACTGCCTCAAGTACGGCTTCACCGTCAACCACGCCCTCGCCGCGACCGTCGTCCTCGCCGACGGCGCCGTCGCGGAGCTCGGCTCCGCGGCGCCCGACGCGCCCGGCCTCGACCTGCTCGGCGTCCTGATCGGCAGCGAGGGCACCTGCGGGATCGTCACGGAGGCGGTCGTCGGCATCCTCCCGAGGCCCCAGCACGTCGAGACGCTGGTCGCGTTCTTCGACACGGTCGAGGAGGGCGGCGAGACCGTCTCGGAGATCATCTCCGCCGGCATCCTGCCCGCCGCCGTCGAGATGATGGACCGCCTCGCGATCGAGGCGGCCCGCGCCGTCACCCACATGGACTGGGACGCCGAGTCGGCGCTGATCGTGGAACTCGACGGCCCCGAGTCCGAGGTGCGCTCGCAGTTCGAGGCGGTCGCCCGGATCTGCTCGGCCCACCACGCCCGCGAGGTGCGCGTCGCCGCGTCGCCGGCCGAGCGGGCCGCGATCTGGACGGCCCGCAAGAGCGCCTTCGCCGCGGCCGGCCGACTCGCCCCCGCCTACCGCGTGCAGGACGGCGTGATCCCGCGCACCCGGCTGCCCGAGGTGCTGCGCGGCATCGCGGAGCTCTCTGAGCGCTACGGCCTGCGGGTCGCCAACGTCTTCCACGCGGGCGACGGCAACCTGCACCCGCTCGTTCTCTACGACAGCGCCGTGCCGGAGGAGGTTCAGCAGTCGGAGGAGCTCGCGATGGCGATCGTCGCGCTCTGCGTCGAGTTCGGGGGGTCGATCACGGGCGAGCACGGCGTCGGCACGGAGAAGGCCTGCTCGATGCCGAAGATGTTCGACGGCGACGACCTGACCGCGTTCGACCGCGTCCGCGGCGCCTTCGACCCGGACGGGCTGTGCAACCCCGACAAGCTGCTGCCGACGCCGCGCCTGTGCGGCGAGGTGCCGGGCTTCCACCGCGTGCACCCCGTCGAGCGGGCGGGGCTCGGGGACCGGCTCTGATGGGCCTCGTCGAGGACCTCGCCGCCGACCTCGGGCCCGACCGGGTGCGCCCCGGCGGCCCCGACGACGCGATCGGCGGGCGCGTGCCGCAGGCCGTGGCCGAGCCGCTCTCGCCTGCCGCGGTGGCCCTCGTCCTCGCCCGCGCCGGTCGCGACGGCCTCGCGGTGCGCGTCCGGGGCGGCGGCACGAAGCAGGCCTGGTCCGCGCCGCCCGCGCGCCTCGACGTCGTCCTGTCGACGCGGGCGCTGCACCGCCTCGTCGACCACGCCCCCGGCGACATGACCTGCGTCGCCGAGGCGGGGATGCCCCTCGCGGCCCTGCAGGTGGCGATCTCCGACGTCACTACGCACCGCCAGCGCCTAATGCTCGACCCGCCGGGCGGGGCGGGCGCCACGCTCGGCGGCGTCCTCGCGACGGCCGCCGCCGGCCCGCGCCGCGTCCGCTACGGCACCCCCCGCGACCTGGTGATCGGCGCGCGCTACGTGACGGGCGACGGCCTCGCCGCGAAGACCGGCGGGCGCGTGGTCAAGAACGTGGCCGGCTACGACGTGGCCAAGCTCCTGATCGGATCGCACGGCTCGCTGGCCGTGATCACCGAGGTGGCGCTCAAGCTGCACCCCCTCCCCGACGCCGCCCGCACGGTCGTGCTGCGCGAGCCCGACCCCGACCGGGCCGCCGCCTTCTGCGACGCCGTCCGCGGCGCGCCCGTCACCCCCGCGCTGGTGGAGGCGGCCTGGCCCGAGGGCCTCGTCCTCGTCCGCGTCGAGAGCACCGCGGAGGGCGCGGCCGCGCAGGTCGAGCGGCTCCGCGACCTCGGCCCCATCCAGGAGCTCGACGAGCCGGCCGCCGATGCGCTCGCCGCCGACCTCGCCGGCCGCGCCTGGGCGGGTACCGGGCCGGTCCTCGCCGTCGGCGTCGTTCCGGACCGGCTGCCCGGCCTCCTGCGCGCCGCGGCCGCGGCCGGCGCGACCCTCGTCGTGCGCGCGCCCGTCTGCGCCGGCGAGCTCGGCCTCCCCGACGACGACCCCGAGCGCGCGGCGCGCGTGGTCGGCGCCGTGCGGGCCCTCGGGGGCAGCGTACAGCTGCGCCGCGGCGGCGAGGCCCTGCGGGCGCTCGTCCACGACGAGCCCGGGCCCGCCGTCCGGCGCCTCGAGGCGGCGCTCAAGGACGGCCTCGACCCGCACGGCGTCCTCGCGGGGGCGGCGCGGTGAGCCTGCCCGTCACCCGCATCCCGCCCGCCCCGTCGACGGGCCGCCCCAAGGGCGACGCCGGGGCGCACGCGTTCGCGCCCGACGCCGGCCCCGCGCGGGACCTCCTGGACGCGTGCGTGCACTGCGGCTTCTGCCTCCCGACCTGCCCGACCTACGTGCTCTGGGGCGAGGAGATGGACTCGCCGCGCGGGCGCATCCTCCTGATGGACCTCGCCGACAAGGGCGAGATCGGGCTCGACGCCACGGCCGTGCGCCACTGGGACTCGTGCCTCGGCTGCATGGCCTGCGTGACCTCGTGCCCGTCGGGCGTGCGCTACGACCTCCTGATCGAGGCGACCCGCGCGCAGATCGAGGAGCGCTTCGCCCGCGAGCCGGCCGAGCGCCGGGTGCGCGACGCGGCCTTCGCCGTCCTGCCCCACCACCGCCGGATGACCGCCGTCACGGCGCCCCTGATCGCCTTCCGGGCGTCGGGCCTGCAGCGCGCGCTGCGCCGCTCGCGCCTCTACGGCCGACTGCCCGCGCGGCTGCGCCGCGTCGAGGCGCTCGCCCCGATCGTGACCTGGGCCGGCGTGCGCGAGGCGGCCCCGGCCCTGTCGCGCCCCGCCGGCGCGCCGGTCCTGCGGGTGGCGATGCTGACGGGCTGCGTGCAGCGCGCCGTGTTCGGCGACGTCAACGCCGCCACCGCCCGCGTCCTCGCCGCGCACGGCTGCGAGGTGCGCGCCCCGCGCGCCCAGGCCTGCTGCGGCGCCCTCGAGCTGCACGCGGGCCGCGCCCCGTCGGCGCGGGAGCGCGCGCGGCGGCTGATCGCCGACCTCGACGCGCCCGACGTCGACCGCATCGTCGTCAACAGCGCCGGCTGCGGCTCGACCCTCAAGGAGTACGGCCACCTGCTCGCCGACGACCCGGCCTGGGCGGAGCGGGCGGCCGCGTTCGCGGCCAAGGTGCGCGACCTGCACGAGGTGCTCGCCGAGCTGGAGCCGCCCGCCGGCGCGCTCCGGCCCCTGCCGATGCGCCTCGCCTACCACGACGCCTGCCACCTCGCGCACGCCCAGGGCGTGCGCGCCGAGCCCCGCGCCGTCCTCGCCCGGATCCCCGGCCTCGAGCTGGTCGAGATCCCCGACGCCGCGATCTGCTGCGGCTCGGCCGGCGTCTACAACCTGCTCCAGCCCGAGCCCGCGGCCGAGCTCGGGCGCCTCAAGGCCGGCAACGTGCGGCGCGCGGCCCCCGACGCGCTCGCCGCCGCCAACCCGGGCTGCCTGATCCAGATCAGCGCGAGCCTCGGCGGCGACGGCGACCCCGTGCCCACGTTCCACCCGGTCGAGCTGGTCGACGCGTCCCTGCGCGGCGAGGACGCCGCCGCGCTGCTCGCGCGCCGCACGGCGCTCCTGGCGAGCGCAGGCGCCGCGCCGTGACCTGGCTCCTCGCGGCGCAGGCGTTCGCCGCCCTCTACATGACCGGTGTGATCTGGATGTGCCAGATCGCGCACTACCCGCTAATGCACGAGGTCGGCGACGGGATGCCGGCCTACCAGCGGCGCAACCGCGTGCGCACGACCTGGGTGGTGGGGCCCGCGATGCTCGTCGAGCTGGTCGCGGCCGCCGTGCTCCTGGTCGCGCGCCCCGCGGCCGTCCCGGCCCGGGCGGCGTGGCTCGGGATCGCGCTCGTGGCGATCTGCTGGGCCGTCACGGTGCTCCTGTCGGTGCCCGCCCACGAGCGGCTGTCCGCGCGCTACGACGCGGCCGCGCTCGACCGCCTCGTGCGCACCAACTGGATCCGCACGGCGGCCTGGACGGGCCACGGCGCGCTCGCGCTGTGGATGCTCGCCGTCGCCGCCTAGCGCGGCAGGCGCAGCGCTTGGATCGGCCCCACGCGCAGGCCCCAGCGGTTGAGGGGTACGGCGATGATCACGCCCTGCATCTCCTCGAACCGGCGCACCCACAGGGCGAGCGGGCCGTACGACGTCCCGACCGCCGCGAATACGACGGCGGCGAGGCCCCGGGCCGCCTCGAGCCCGGGCACCAGGGCGAGCACGAGCAGCGCGGCCATCGCCACGCCGACCGGGGCGACGCAGCGCCCGAAGGCGTCCCCGGGCGCGCCGAGCGGGATGCCGGCGGCGGGCGTGGCCCGCACGAGCGCGGCCCGGAGCGAGCGCACCGTGGTCAGCGCGCCGACGACCGCGACGACCAGCGCCACGAGGACGGCGCCGCGCCAGCCGAGGGCGGGCTCGGCCCCGGTCGCGTAGACGACGACGAGGTTGGCGGCGCCGAGCAGGAACCAGCCGGCGCCGAGGCCGGCCTGCTGCAGCGCGAGGGGGATCAGGGCCATCGCAGGGCGCTTTACCCGCCGGGTGTCCGATTCCTGCCCGGGGGTCAGCCGAGCAGCCGCCGCACGACGTCGAGCTGGAGCTCGACGGCGACGCCGAGGTCGTCGACGTGGATCCGCTCGTCCTTGTTGTGCACGCCGGCCTCGTAGACGCCGAGGGGCGTGTGGACGAGCGGCCAGAAGCCGTAGGCGACGGTGCCGAAGGCCTGGCGCACGAAGGCGGCGTCGGTGAAGCCGGTCGACAGCTGCGGCACGAGCACGGCGCCGGGCTCGCGCGCGCCGACGGCGTCGGCGATCGCGGCGTGCAGCGCCGTGCCGAGCGGCGACTCGGTGCCGCCGGTGATGCCCTGGTCGAGCCGCACCTCGTGCGGGATGTCATCGCCGAGGGCCTCGGCGAGCTCGCGCTCCAGGTCGGCCTCCGAGTCGCCGGGGAGGATGCGGCAGTCGACGCCGACGGACGCCCGGCCGGGCAGCACGTTGCGGGCGCTCGAGCCCGTCAGGAGCGTCGGCGCGATCGTGATGCCGAGGAGCGCGTCGACCTCCACCGCGAAGGCCGGGTGCAGCGCGGCCACCTCGGCGGCCACCAGGCCGAGGTCGCGATCGGGGTCGACGCCGAGCACCTCGACCATCCCGCGGATCGCGGGCACGAGCCGCCGCCGCGTGGCGTGGCCGTCGAGCCGGCGGATCAGCTCCGCGAGGAGCGGGACGGCGTTGCGGCCCAGCGTCGGGATCGAGGCGTGGCCCGCCTCGCCGAGCGCCGTCACCGTGGCGGGCAGGGTCGCCTTCTCCCCCACCTGCAGCGTGTAGACGACGCGGCCGTCGGCGAGCTCGAGGCGGACGCCGCCGCCCTCGTCGATCGCGTAGTCGCAGCGCAGGTCGGGGCGCTCGGCGAGGAGCCACGGCATGCCCACCTCCTCGGTGCCGTCCTCCTCGTCGGCCTGCGAGATCAGGAGCAGGTCGCCGGCGGGGGCGAAGCCCGTGCGCGCGAGCTCGGCGATCACCACGCAGCGGGTCGCGAGCTCGTTCTTCATGTCGCAGGTGCCGCGGCCCCACACGTAGCCCGCGTCGTCGAGGTGCGCCGCGAACGGTGGGTGCGTCCAGTCGACGGCGTCGGCCGGCACGACGTCGGTGTGCCCGAGCAGGGCGAGCGACGGCCCCGTGCCGCGACCGGGCAGCCGCGCCACCAGGTTGGCGCGGTCGGGGTCGCGGGCCACGAGCTCGCAGGCCACGCCGTTCGCCTCCAGGTACGCCTTGACCACCAGGGCGGCCGGGGTCTCGCGCCCCGGGGGGTTCGAGCTGTCGACGCGGACGAGGTCCCGCATCAGGCCGACGGCCTCGTCGCGCAGGCGCACGTCCATCCGGCTCAGGCCTCCCCGCCCGCGACGTCCAGGACGATCTTGCCGACGAACGCCTTCCCGACGAAGGCGCGCTGGGCGTCGTGCACCGCCTCGAGCGGGTAGGTGGCGGCGATCAGGGGGCGGATCGCGCCGCGCTCGATCAGGCCCACGAGCTCCCGGAACACCTCCGGCGCGGACACGGTGGCCCCGATCAGGGTCAGGTCCCTGAGGTAGAGCGTGCGCAGGTCGAGGTCGACGTGCGGCCCGGCGATCGCGCCCGAGACCGCGTAGCGCCCGCCGCGGGCGAGCGCGTCGAGCAGGGACGGCCAGGCGTCGCCGCCGACCACGTCCAGGACGGCGTCGACGGGGCCGAGCCCCTGCGCCTCGAGCGCGGCGTCGGCCGCGACGCCGCGGTCGATCGTGGCGATCGCGCCGAGCTGGCGCACGAGCTCCGCCTTCTGGGGCTGGCAGACGCCGATCGGCTCGGCGCCGAGCGCGCAGGCCAGCTGGACCGCGTACGCGCCGACGCCGCCCGAGGCGCCCGTGACGAGCACGCGCTCGCCGGGGGCGACCGCGGCGCGGCGCAGCATGTCGAGGGCGGTCTCCGCGGCCGTCGGGAACGAGGCCAGCTCGACGGCGCTGAGCGGCGCGTCGACAGGGACGGCGTTCACCGCGGGCACGACTGCGAAGTCCGCGTAGCCGCCGTCCAGCTCGGAACCGACGTAGCGGGCGCGCAGGAGGTCGCCGGGATGGTCGGGGTCGTGCACCCACGGGTCGACGAGCACGCGCTCGCTGATCCGCTCGTGGGCGACGCCCGCGCCGACGGCCGCGACGACGCCGCAGATATCGGCACCCTGGATCCGCGGGAAGCCGATCGCGCCGTCCCACGACCCGGCGTCGTCATCGGACTGCGCGTACCAGCCGACGCGTGTGTTGACGTCGGTGTTGTTGACGGCGCAGGCGTCGACCCGGACCAGCACCTCGCCCGGGCCCGGGGCCGGCGTCGGGTGGGCCGGGTCGAGGACGAGCCGGTCGAGGTCGCCGTGCCCCGTCAGGAGCACGGCGCGCATGGTGGCGGGGATCGTCATGGCGCGGGCGGGTCGGGGCGGCGGACGAACCAGACGAGGCCGAGGCCGAGCGCGATCAGCCCGACGCCGACGACCAGGGAGCCGGCCAGGGAGCCGTCGGGGATGATCTCCGTGCGCCACGGCCCGACGCCGCCCGCGAGGGCGAGGAACGCGTCGGCCAGGATCACGAGCGCGGCGACGAGGGCGATCCCCCGGGCGCGCAGGGGCCCGCGGTCGAGCTCGGCCTTGACCCAGGCCAGGCAGAGCCCGGCGATCATCGCGTCCTTCACGCCCACGACGAGGTCGTAGGGCGGTGCGACGTCCCCGCCGAAGAGCGCCCAGGCGCCGGTGGCCGCATAGGATCCGGCGCAGACGCCGGCGACGATTGCGTCGCCCTTCAAGTCCTATTCTCCGCACGGCGACCCGCCTCCGGATGACCGCCCTTGAAGAGCCGGAACAGGAGGTACAGGGCCGGCACGAGGATCACGCCCCCGATCGCGAGGCAGACGAGGTAGACGCTCAGCATCGCGGGCGACGACGCGGCGGCCGCGAAGGTCAGGTGCGGCGTGACGGCGTACGGCCACTGCGCGACCGCCCAGCCCCACAGGACCGCGAGCACGAACGCGACGCCGAGCGGCCGCACCCAGCGGTAGCGCCGAGCGGTCAGCGCCGCGAGTCCGGCCGCGCCGCAGAGGCCCGCGGCGAGGGCGAACGGCAGCCCGCGGCCGGTCAGGAGCGCGTCGGCGTGCACGGGTGCCGCGTCCGCCTCGAGCACGAGGCCGACCGCGGACAGGACGAGCAGGGCACCGCCGGCGACGAGACCCCGACGGCGGAAGTCCTCGCGCAGGTCGCCGTCCGTCTCACGGGTCAGGAAGACGGCGGCGAGGAACGAGCAGATCAGGACGGCGAGCAGGCCCGTCACGAGCGGGAACGGCCGCAGGAGCTCCGCGACGGGGACCGTCGCCCAGCCGTCCCCGACCGGCTCGAGCGCGGCGAGCAGCACGAGGGTCTGGTCAGTCACCGGCCACCTCGAGCCCGGCCGCGATGCGCTCGCACCGGCGGCGCGCCATCCGCACCGGGATCAGCGAGCCGAGCACGGTGAGCGGGACGTAGACCCCGCTGAAGACGACGAACCAGGGCGGGATGCCGGTGGCCGTCGTGAGGCTGTCCTCGGTGCGCAGCACCTCGTAGACGACCCACGGCCGGCGCCCCGACTCCGTGGTGACCCAGCCCGTCTCGACGCAGATGAACCCGGCGGGCGCCGCGGCGACGAGTCCCCACAGGAACAGCCGGTGCTGCAGCCGGTGCGGCCGCCGCCGCCACGCGTAGAGGGCGACGAGGCCGGGCAGGAGCAGGAGCGAGCCGAGTGATCATCGTGTCGTAGGCGAGGTGCACGAGGACCGGGTTGGGCCAGTCCTCCTCGGGCCACTCCTCCATGCCCTGCACCGTCGCCGTCGGGTCGTTGTAGGCGAGCAGGCTGAGCAGGTACGGGATCTCGATCCCGCCCCGGACGGTGCGCGTCTCCTCGTCGGGGATGCCGAAGAGCGTCATCGGCGCCCCCTCCGTGGTCTGGCGAGCTGGACCGGCATCGGGATGCCGGCCGCGGCGAGGCCGATCGCGAGGCCCGTGCGGTGGTACTCGTCGCGGCGGCCCTTGAGCATGCCCCACGCGTAGACGGCGGCCACGGTGAACCCGGTCGTGACGAGAGCGGCGATGAGCATGTGCGTGTACCGGGTGAAGAGCGCCGGGTTGAACATCGCGGCGATCGGGTCGACGTCGACGACCTCGCCCGCCGCGCTGAGGGCGAAGCCCTGCGGCGTGTTCATCCACGAGTTGGCGGCGACGACGAAGAAGGTCGACGCGAAGCCGCCGAGGAGCAGCGGGAGCCCGCACAGGTAGTGCGCGCGCCTGGACAGCCGGTCCCAGCCGTAGAGGTAGATCGACAGGAAGATCCCCTCGAGGAAGAAGGCGAAGCCCTCGAGGCTGAAGGGCATCCCGATGATGCCGCCCGCGAACTCCATGAAGCGGGGCCACAAAGGGCCGATCTCGAAGGAGAGCATCGTGCCGGAGACGGCGCCGATCGCGAACGCGACGGCGAACGCCTTCGACCAGACGCGGGCGAACCGGTGGTAGACGTCGCGGCCGGTGCGCAACCACAGCCCCTCGGCGATCAGGAGCACGAGCGGCATGCCGATCCCGATCACGGCGAAGTTGATATGGAACGCGAGCGAGGAGCCCATCTGGGCCCGCGCCGCCATCAGCTCGCTCATCCCGCAGGTGCCTCCCGCGCCGTCGGGCGCACGGCGACTGTAGCGCAGGCCGCGCGTCCCTAGGCGTCCGGGCGCTGGACGCCCGCGACCATGCGGGCCATCAGCCGCCGCGGCACGAACCGCGGCACCTTCACGAGCGCCTTGTTGCCGGCGCCCGGGACGACGAGGACGCGTCCGGCCCGGAAGCCCCGCCAGCCGGCCTCCGCGCAGGTGCGCGCGTCCATCATCGCCATCGACTTCATCGAGGTCTCGTGCATGCCGGCGCGCTCCTGGAAGCCGGTCTCCACCGGGCCCGGGCAGAGCGCGGTCACCGTGACGCCCGTGCCGCGCACCTCCTCCGCGAGCCCCTCGGACAGGGCGACGACGTAGTTCTTGGTGGCGTAGTAGACGGCGGCGTTCGGCCCGGACAGAAAGCCCGCGACGCTCGCGACGTTGAGGATGCCGCCCCGCCCCCGCTCGACCATGCCGGGCAGGTGCGCGCGGGCCAGCGACGTCAGGGCCGCGACGTTCACGGCGACCATCCCGTCGATCGCGGCCGGGTCCGTCGCCCCGAAGGCGCGCCAGATCCCGAAGCCCGCGTTGTTGACGAGCACGTCGACGGGGCGCTCGAGGCGCGCGCCGATCCGCCCGACCGCGGCCGGGTCCTCGAGGTCCTCGACGATCGTCTGGGCGGCGACGCGGTAGCGCGACGCGAGCTCGCCGGCGGCCGCCTCGAGGGCGTCGGCGCGGCGCGCGACGAGGACGAGGTCGTGGCCGTCGGCCGCCGCGCAGCGGGCCAGCTCGAGGCCGATCCCGCCGGAGGCGCCGGTGACGAGGGCGACGGGCCGGTCGCTCACGCGATCCCCGCCCCCTGACGGGCGTCGAAGCCGCGCCCGCCGGCGAGGCGGTGCACGGCGCGCATGAAGCCGACCCACTCGGGGCCGGGCTCGAGGCCGCCCGCGGGCGGCCACGCGCCGACGCCGTGGACGTCGAGCCGGCGCCCGCGCCAGAGCAGCGCGATCGCCCAGGCGCCGCCGTCGCCGACGCCGGACGGGCGCGACTGCCAGCCCCACACGCCGAGCCGGTCGAGGGCGCGGTCGAAGCGCACCCAGACGTCGTCGTCGGGGGCGTAGATGGCGACGTCGGCGAGGCCGTCCTCGTCCCACTCGCGGTAGCGCAAGACCGGCCCGACCAGGGAACCCAGCGCGAGCAGGGGGCCGAGACCGGGCTCGGGGTCGTCGACCGGGTGGTCGGTCCACGCGTCGGGGTCGGCGGCCAGCGCCGCCGAGGTCAGGTCGAGCTGCCAGCTCGAGCCGAGCGTGTTCGAGACCGCGATGCGGAGGGCGTCGGGGAGGTCCACGCCCGTACCTTCGCACACGGCGCGGCCCGGGCCCGGCGCACGGCCGCCGACGACGGCGCCGATCGGCCACGGGACCGCGGTTTCGGCGTCGGCCTTTGCGTCATTTCGGATCAGAAAACACCGTCATTGCGGATCAGTTCGACGAGGTCCGAACCCGCGGAAGCGAGGCGGCGCAGGAATCGAACCTACCGACCGACGGGCTGCGCCGGCCTGCGCGTTTTGAAGACGCGATCCGCCACCAGGCGGTTGCCACCCCGGGTCGATGCTAGCGCAGGGCCGAGGGCCGGGCCGGCTGGTCGCCGGCCCGGCCCTGCACCGCGCCTCAGCGCACGATGGCGCTGCCGATGATGATCTTGCCGGCCTTGACGACGTAGCCGCCCTTCTTGATGTAGGGCACCGCGATCGTGTTCCTGCCCTTCATCGCGGGGAAGGTGCCGAGCTTCTTGACCCTCTTCTTGCCGCCCATGATCGTGACCATGCCCTTGGCCGCCTTGGCCTGGGCGGCGGTCAGGGAGAAGGTCAGCGTGACGTTGTTGCCGCTGACCTTCGCCCTCACGGCCGTGCTCCGCTTGGTCGTGTAGTTCGGGCTCGAGAACGGCACCGTGCCGACGTCGACGACGATGCCGACGCCCGGCACGGGCGTCGTGGTCGCCACGACGGGGGTCGTCGCGCCCCTCTCCGTGCGGGTGACCTGGATCGCGCCCTGGATCACGGTCGGGTCCGAGGCGCTGGAGACGCCGAACCCGAGCGTGGCCCAGGCGTCGGGCAGCATCATCCGCAGCGCGCCCACGTTCGGGGTCAGGGTGTTGCCCGTGCCCGCGTAGTACTGGCTGTAGTTGCCCATGCCCATCTGCAGGGAGGGGCTGCCGCCCTGGTTCGAGTACATGGTGCTCCAGCGCGGGGTGTTGATCGACTCGAACCACGAGCCGCGCTGCTCCTCCGAGCCCTTGCCGAGCGGACCGGCGAAGCGGGCCCGAACCTCGAACTGCAGGCCGAACGTCGAGACCTGGGCGACGGCGCCGCCGGGGCCGTACGCGCCGCTGTCGCCGTAGCCGTTGTCCTGACCGTTGCCCCAATTGCTGAGGCCCCCGAACTGCGCGTAGTAGGTGGCCGCGTCGACCGCCAGCGCGTTGTAGTCAGCCGGCAGCCCGGTCGGCCACCGCTCGGGAGCGGTCACGTTGGCCCGCGGAAAGCCCGTGACGGTGAGCGTGTTACCGCTCAGCGCGATGCCGGTGGTGCCGTCGAGCTTGCCCGTGGTGGTGAACCAGTACGCGTTCTGGGCCGCGTACGAGCCATCGGACGGCAGCTGCACGACGGCCACGATCGGTGAGTTCTCCGTCACCGCGGGCTGGTCGGCGTATGCGGGGTTGAACTTCTGCGCGAAGGCGGCGTGGTCGAGGAACCACGGCGCGGTACCGACCACGCTGAACCAGCCCGAGTCGGGGCTGGCGTTCGTGTAGTCGCGCTGGATCCGCAGAGTCCACGGGTACAGGCAGTCGGAGCCGTTGAGCTGGCCGTCGCCGGTGGTCATGGCGTAGTACAGCTTGCCCATGCCCGGCTTCGCGCCGGGGATCGCGACGCCGTCGACGGTGACGCTGGTCACGGTCGGCAGGGTGCCGCCGGCTGGCGCGCCGCAGCCGCCCTGGCGGGCCGTGGTCGAGCCGTGCCCGCCGGCGATGGCCAGCGGCACGAGCACGAGGAGACCGGCGAGCGCGATCACGGCCGCGCGGCCGAGGCTGGCGAAACGGTGATGCACGAGAACCCCCCCCTTCTGAGCAGTGTCGGGTAATGCTACACCTGCCACCAGCGCCTGGCACCGCCCGCCGCGCAGGGCCCGTGCCCTTCGCGTACCGTATCCCCCGCACGCGCACCGACCACGATCCCCGGAGACCATGAGCGCCACCGCCATCCCCACCGCCGCATCCGTCGCCGACGCCGTCGCCCGCCTCAGCCCGGAGGGCCGCGCGTTCATCGACGGCCAGTACGTCGACGCCCTCAGCGGCGAGACCTTCGACTGCGTCTCGCCGATCGACGGCAGCGTGATCGCCCAGATCGCCGCCTGCGACCAGGCCGACGTCGACCGCGCCGTCAAGGGCGCCCGCGCCGCGTTCGAGAAGGGCGCCTGGTCGAAGGCCCCGCCGGCGCGGCGCAAGCACACCCTGATCCGCTTCGCCGAACTGATCCGCGAGCACGCCGACGAGCTCGCCCTGCTCGAGACGATCGACATGGGCAAGCCGATCGCCGACAGCCGTCAGATCGACGTCCCCGGCGCCGCCAAGTGCATCACCTTCTACGGCGAGTGCGCCGACAAGGTCTCCGACGAGATCGCGCCGACCGACCCGTCGGCGGTCGCGATGGTCGTGCGCGAGCCGCTCGGCGTGATCGGCTGCGTGGTGCCGTGGAACTTCCCGCTGATGATGGCCGCCTGGAAGCTCGGACCGGCGCTCGCCACCGGCAACTCGGTCGTGCTCAAGCCGGCCGAGCAGTCGCCCCTGACCGCGATCCGGATCGCGCAGCTCGCCGTCGACGCCGGCATCCCCGAGGGCGTGCTGCAGGTCGTGCCCGGCTTCGGCGAGACCGCCGGCCAGGCGATCGGCCTGCACATGGACGTCGACATGGTCGCCTTCACCGGCTCGACCGAGGTCGGCAAGTACTTCATGCGCTACTCCGGCGAGTCGAACCTGAAGCGGGTCGCGCTCGAGTGCGGCGGCAAGACGCCGCACATCATCCTCCCGGACTACCCCGACCTCGACAAGGCCGCCGAGGCCGTCGCCTGGGGCATCTTCTTCAACCAGGGCGAGGTCTGCAACGCGGGCTCCCGCCTGCTCGTCCACGCCGACGTCCGCGACGACTTCATCGCCCGCGTGGCGAAGGTCGCGCAGGGCATCCAGCCGGGCGACCCGCTCGCGCAGGGCACCAAGATGGGCGCGATGGTCGACACGACGCAGATGGAGCGCGTGCTCGGCTACATCGAGGCCGGCAAGGCCGGCGGCGCCACCGTCGCGTACGGCGGCAACCGCGTGATGCAGGACACGGGCGGCTGCTTCATCGAGCCGACGATCTTCGCCGACGTCACGAACGACATGACGATCGCGCAGGAGGAGATCTTCGGGCCGGTCCTCTCCGCGATCACCTTCACCGACGTCGACGAGGCCGTCCGCATCGCCAACGACACCGTCTACGGCCTCGCGGGCGCGCTCTGGACCCGCGACGTCTCCACCGCCCACAAGGTGGCGCGCGACATCAGGGCCGGTGTGGTCTGGGTCAACTGCTTCGACGCGGGCGACATCACGACGCCGTTCGGCGGCTTCAAGCAGTCGGGCTTCGGCCGCGACAAGTCGATGCACGCGATGGAGAAGTACACCGACCTGAAGCTGATCTGGCTGCAGCTCGACTAAGCCGGAGGGCGCCGCGGTGCTGATCGCCGACGGCTGGGAGGCGCACGAGGCGGGCCGCTCGCGCGGCGACCTGCCCCTGACCGTCTACCTGCCCGCGGGCGCGCGGACCGTCGACGGCCTCCTGATCGCCGGGATCCACGGCGAGGAGCCCGAGACACTGCTCCTCGCCCGGCGCCTGCTCGAGCGGGTCGACGCCGCCGACGCGGCATGGGCGGTCCTCCCCGCCGCCAACCCCGACGGGCTGCTCGCCGGCGTGCGCCAGAACGCGGCCGGCGTCGACCTGAACCGCAACTTCCCGTCGGCGTCCTGGTCCCCCGACGACTCGTACACGTACCCGCCGGGCACCCGGGAGCGGCGCCGGCTGCACCGCACGAACCGCTCCTCGCCCGGGACCGGCCCCGGCTCGGAGCCCGAGACGCGGGCCCTGCTCGCGCTGATCGAGCGGCTCAACCCGGGCCTGATCCTCGACCTGCACAGCCCGCTCGCCCTGATCGCCCCCACCCCCGACGCCGATCCGCTGGTCGTGGCTCGGCTCGCCGAGGCGGCCGAGCTGCCCGTGCACCCGGAGATCGGCAGCCCCACCCCCGGCGCGCTGCGCGACTGGGCCGCGGACCGCGGCCTCGGCGCGATCACGTACGAGGTCGAGCACGCGCCCCTGCCCGCGCTCTGCGCCCGGCACCTGCCCGGCCTCGAGCGACTGCTGCAGGGGTGAGGGTAGAGCCCCCCCACCGCGCGCTGACCGGCGGCGCGTCCCGTCTCCCTCCGGGGGGGCGGGGCGGGGCGCACCGCTGTTGTTCGCGGTCCCCGATCACGGGCACAATGAGCCGGTGCCGCGCATCCCCATAGCCGTGGCGGCCCTCGCGGCCGCCGTCGTGGTCGGCGCCGTGCCCGCGCAGGCCGCCCCCGCGGGCGACGTGGGAACGCGGATCATCAACGGCTCAGAGGCCCCCTCAGGGGCCTGGCCGAGCGCGACGTTCCTGTCGTTCACGTTCAACGGCGCCAGCTACTTCGCCTGCAGCGGCTCCCTGATCGCCCCGCGCGTCGTGCTCACAGCCGCCCACTGCGTCGTCAAGAACGGCGAGCTCGCGAACGCGGCGCGGTCCACCGCGCGGCCGGGCGTGATCAGCAACGCCGACAACTCGACGCGCCAGGTCTGGTCCGCGGCGGTGCCGCACCCCGCCTACGACGAGGACTCCAGGACCAACGATGTCGCGCTCGTCACCCTGCCCGTCGCCGCGACCGCGCCCGCAGCGACGATCCCCCTGATCGCGCCGTGGCAGGACGGCGCCGTCGGCGGCGGCGCGAGCGCGGCGATCGCCGGCTGGGGCCGCACCGTCAACGGCGGCGCGATCTCGGAGACGCTCAGGCAGGCCACGGTGCCGCTCGTGTCGGATGCGGACTGCGCGCACATCTGGGGCGGCAACTTCGCGGCCGAGTCGATGGTCTGCGCCGACACCTCCGCCGGGATCGACACCTGCCAGGGCGACTCCGGCGGCCCTCTCGCACTCACCATCGCCGACACCCGTACCCTGGTCGGCGACACCAGCTGGGGCGCGGCCACGTGCGCGAGCGGCGCACCCGGGGTCTACGGCCGCATCTCCGCGTTCCGGGGGTGGATCCTCGACGGCGGCACGCCCGCCAACCTGCTCGTGCGCGACTACGTTGCCGCGCAGAACGCCGAGGCCCAGAACCTCGCGCTCACGAGCACGGGCCCCGACGTCACCGTGACCTGGGGCGTCACCCCCGCCAACTGGACCACCACGGGCTTCCGGGTCACGGTCAACGGCTCCGCCGAGACCGTGACCGGACCGGAGGCGGCCCACACCGTCACGCTGCCCGACGGTGGCCCGGTCAGCGCGCTCGTGGAGCCGCAGGTGACGCTCGGCACGGCGACCGCGGCGTCGATCACCGCGACCCCCACCCCCACCCGCGCGCCCGTCGTCTCGGCGACCCTCCCGGCGCAACCCGAGGCGGGCGCCGAGCTGACGGCGACGGCGGCCTCCGACGACCCGTGGGGCGGCGCGATCGCCTACCAGTGGCTGCTCGACGGCGCCGACATCCCCGGCGCCACCGCCGCCGCCTACCGCCCCACCGCGGCGCAGGCCGGGAGGCTGCTGAGCCTGCGCATCGCCGCCGCCAACGCCGCCGGCACGGGCTCCGCTACGGTCAGGGCCGGCCGGGTCCTGCAGGCCCCCCGGGTCAGGGCGGACCGGGTGCCCGTGCGCGGGCGCGCCGTCGTCGGCGGGCGGCTGACCGCCGCGGCCCCGTCGGCCACGGGGTACCCGCGGCCGCGAGTGACGTACCGCTTCGCCCGCAACGGCCGCGTCGTCCAGACCGGACGCGCGGGGGTCTACCGGGTGCGCGAACGCGACCGCGGCGCCCTGATCACGGGCACTGCGACCTGGACGAACAGCGCGGGCACCGTGGTGCGCAAGCTGACCGCGGTGCGGATCGCCCGCTAGTCGCGAGTCAGCGGCTTGTACTTGATCCGGTGCGGCGTGTCGGCGTCCGCGCCGAGCTCCCGGCGCCGGCGCTCCTCGTACTCGGCGTAGGAGCCCTCGAACCACGTCACCTGCGAGTCGCCCTCGAAGGCGAGGATGTGCGTGGCCACGCGGTCGAGAAACCAGCGATCGTGGGTGATCACGACGGCGCAGCCCGGGAAGTCGTTGAGGGCGACCTCGAGGGCGCGCAGCGTGTCGACGTCGAGGTCGTTCGTGGGCTCGTCGAGGAGCAGCAGGTTGCCGCCGGAGCGCAGGAGCTTCGCGAGGTGGACGCGGTTGCGCTCGCCGCCCGACAGCTTGCCGACGGCCTTCTGCTGGTCCGAGCCCTTGAAGTTGAACGAGGCCACGTAGGCGCGGCTCTGGAGCTCGCGGGTGCCCACATGGATGAGGTCGTGCCCGCCGGAGATCTCCTCCCAGATCGTCTTGTCCGGGTCGAGGTCGGCGCGGCTCTGGTCGACGTAGGCGAGCTGGACGGTGTCGCCGATCATGAGCCCGCCGCCGTCGACGGGCTCCTGTCCGGCGATCATCCGGAACAGCGTCGTCTTGCCGGCGCCGTTGGGGCCGATGATCCCGACGATGCCGTTCGGGGGCAGCGAAAACGAGAGGTCCTCGATCAGAAGGCGGTCGCCGAAGCCCTTGCTGAGGTGATCGGTGTTGACGACGACGTCGCCGAGGCGCGGGCCGGCCGGGATGTGGATCTCGACCGTGTCGAGCTTGACGTTCTGCTCCTCGGCGAGCATCTGGTCGTAGGCGGCGAGGCGCGCCTTCGACTTGGCCTGGCGGGCCTTCGGCGAGGCGCGCACCCACTCGAGCTCGCGGGCTAGGGTGCGCTGGCGCGCGGAGGCCTGCTTCTCCTCGACGGCGAGCCGGGCCTGCTTCTGCTCCAGCCAGGACGAGTAGTTGCCCTCGAAGGGCAGCCCGTGGCCGCGGTCGAGCTCGAGGATCCAGCCGGCCACGTTGTCCAGGAAGTAGCGGTCGTGGGTGACCGCGATCACGCAGCCCGGGTAGTCGTGCAGAAAGCGCTCGAGCCACGCCACCGACTCGGCGTCGAGGTGGTTCGTGGGCTCGTCGAGGAGCAGGAGGTCGGGGCTCGACAGGAGCAGCCGGCAGAGCGCGACGCGGCGGCGCTCGCCGCCGGAGAGCTTCGCGACGTCGGCGTCGCCCGGCGGCAGGCGCAGGGCGTCCATCGCCACGTCGAGCCGGCGCTCCATGTCCCAGGCGTCGGCCTTCTCGATCTGCTCCTGCACGCGGCCCTGCTCCTCGAGGAGCGCCGCCATCTCCTCGTCGGTCATCGGCTCCGCGAACTTCATACTCAGCTCCTCGAAGCGCTTGAGCAGGTCGCGCAGCTCGCCGAGGCCGTCCTCGACGTTGCCGCGGACGTCCTTCGACTCGTCGAGCTCGGGCTCCTGCGAGAGGTAGCCGACGCTCGCGCCGGGCGCGAGCTTCGCGTCGCCGGAGGAGGTCTCCTCGAGGCCGGCCATGATCCGCAGCAGCGTCGACTTGCCGGCGCCGTTCGGGCCGAGCACCCCGATCTTGGCCCCCGGGATGAAGGACAGCGAGATGTCCTTAAGGACGTGCTTGTCCTGCCCGTGGTGCTTGTTGACCCGGTGCATTGTGAAGATGAACTGATTAGTGT
>Ga0194116_10001444_pt1 | contig 33808 bp, 34 predicted proteins | sample TA2MahsurfametaG_4_FD_148617 | JGI IMG/M metagenome (GOLD analysis project Ga0194116, IMG submission 148617) | Freshwater microbial communities from Lake Tanganyika, Tanzania - TA2015008 Mahale S9 surface | ecosystem: Environmental > Aquatic > Freshwater > Lake | place: Tanzania: Lake... | reverse complement strand
ACCGCAAAAAAGAAGGGTATTTTTGAGTAAATGCTGAAACGCTGAAAAGCTGAAATACTGAAATGCTTCGCGCTGTCACTCATCTTCCCAATCACAAATCACCCATCTCCCTTCTTCCCCAATAACCGATAACCGATCACCGATCACCATTTCTGCTTTCAGCTTTTCAGTTTTCAGCATTTCAGCTTTTACCCATGCAACCTCCCACCCAAGCCTCCATCTGGAAGAACATGAGCCAAGAGGAGAAGTACTATCTCGTTGCAGCCGCCATCCGGCAAGCACGCGAACTCAAACGAATCGGCATCCGGCTGCGGAAACCCGACGCCACACCGCAGGAGGTCGAACGGGAACTCTCACGCATCTGGCTTCATGCAAGACCCTGATCTCGTTTCGCTGTTCGTCGCCCCATTCGAGCAAGCCGGAATCCCATGCATGATCACCGGCTCGATCGCCAGCTCGATCTACGGCGAGCCCCGCAGCACCCTCGATATCGACCTCGTGGTGCTGCTGGATGCCGATCTGATCGGCAAACTCCCGGCGATCTTCCCGGATAAGGATTTCTATCTTCCACCGGCCGATGTGATCGCCATCGAGACCCGGCGCGAGGCACACGGCCATTTCAACATCATCCACCACAATACGGGACTCAAGGCCGATGTCTACCTCTCCCGCAATCATCCGTTCCTGGCATGGGCTCTTGATCACATACGGCGCGTCGAAACTCCATCCACTCCAATTCATCTGGCGCCGCCGGAATACCTCATCCTGCACAAACTGGAATTTTTCCGAGAGGGCGGCTCTGATAAACATTTACGCGACATCGCCGGCATCATCGAACAACAGGAACTCGATCACGCGTTCCTCGATCAAGCGGTTCATCAACTCGGTCTGGAGCCCCAATGGCAAGCCGCACAAGCCCGTGCCGCGCGAATGTAAAAGTCGCAACGAATCAACCATCTCCCATCTCTTATCTCCCATCTCTTTTCTTTCTCTTCCCCAATAACCGATCACCGATCACTTATTTCTCTTCTCCTCTCTTCCTCAATCACTAATCACCCATCTCTCTTCTTCTCTTCTTCTCTTCTCACTCGACACTTCTCACTCGGCACTTTTTTTCGCGTTTCTTTCACCCGCCACGCGGGACGCGCGGCGGGGCCGGCAGGATGCCGACGCTCCCCGGCTCCGCGCTGGTCTCCTCTTGCCTTCTTCCCCAATCACAAATTTCCAATATCCAATCACCCTTCTTCCTCTTCCCCAATAACTGATCACCGATAACCAATAACTGATCTCCCTTCCTCTTCATTTCTGCTTTCAGCATTTCAGCTTTTACCCCATGGACCTCCTCCGCTTCACCACTGCCGGCTCCGTCGATGACGGAAAATCGACCCTGATCGGCCGCCTTCTCTACGATTCCAAATCGATTTTCGAAGATCAACTCGAAGCAGTCGAGGAATCATCGCGCCGCCGGGGCGACGAAAACGTCAACCTCGCGCTGCTCACCGACGGACTCAAGGCGGAGCGCGAGCAGGGCATCACCATCGACGTCGCATACAGGTATTTCGCCACACCCAAGCGCAAGTTCATCATCGCGGACACTCCCGGCCACATCCAGTACACGCGCAACATGGTCACCGGCGCGTCGACCGCTAACCTCGCCATCATCCTGATCGACGCCCGCAAGGGGGTGATCGAGCAAACAAAGCGCCACGCGTTCATCGCGAACCTGCTGCGCATCCAGCACTTGGTGATCGCCGTCAACAAGATGGACCTCGTCGACTACTCGGAGGAGGTCTATACGAACATCGTCAGCGACTTCCACGATTTCGCGTCACGTCTCGACAACATCATCCAGATCACCGATATCCCGATTTCGGCGCTCAACGGCGACAACGTCGTCGACAAGTCGCAGCACATGCCGTGGTTCCAAGGACCCACCCTGCTCTACCACCTCGAGCATGTGTACGTCGGCGGCGAAGAAAACCACGTCGACGCGCGATTCCCGGTCCAGTGGGTCGTGCGGCCGATGAGCGACGACTGGCACGACTTCCGCGGTTACGCCGGTCGTATCGCCGGCGGCGTCTTCAAGCCCGGCGACGAAATCATGGTGCTGCCCTCCGGATTCAAGTCGCGCGTCAAGGCGATCCATACCGCCGACGGTGAACTCGAGGAAGGCTTCGCGCCCCAGTCGGTCTGCCTCACACTCACCGACGAAATCGACATCTCGCGCGGTGACATGCTCGTGAAACCGAACAACCCGCCTGCCGTCGAGCAGGACATCGAGGCGATGATCTGCTGGTTCTCGCCGAAACAAATGACGCCCCGCGCCAAGCTGCTCGTCCGCCACGCGACCCAGGAAACCAAAGCCGTCGTCCAAGAGGTCAAATATCACGTTGACATCAACACCCTGCACAAAATCGAAGGGGTCGACACCTTCCAGATGAACGACATCGGCCGCATCACCCTGCGCACCGCCGCACCACTCATCCATGACTCGTACCGCCGCAACCGCACCACCGGCTCTTTCATCCTCGTGGACCCGGGAACCAACGAAACGGTCGCCGCGGGCATGATCGTCTGATGCCGGACGCCCGCAGCCGCTCGGAGCGCCCTCTTTCCGGAGGACGGGCATCCTGCCTGTCATGAATCGTGACAGACCAAGTACATCCTCGGCAGCGCATCCGCATTCGAGCTATGGCTGGTCGTCCTCGACCGGCCAAACAATGAAATCCTGAAACCACAGATATGGCACAGAATTCACAGATGGAGGAACCCCATCTACATCTGCGCTCATCGATGGTTCCTCTTTCTGGAGGAGAGTCGAATGAGCGGGGCGGGAGGACGACGGCAGGAAAGCCGTCTTTGCCTACCATGGCGGCTTCAAGCCGCCACTCCATGTGGCGACAAGGTGCTCGTCTTTCGAAGCGCACCGAGCGCAAAAAATGCCCTAAGGCATCGCTTTGCCCCATTCAAAATTCAACATTCAACATTCCCATCTCTCTTCCCCAATCATGAATCTCCAATAACTGATCTCCCTTCTCTTCTTCTTCACTTCTCACTCGGCACTTTCTTCTTCCTCTTCCCCAATAACCGATAACCGATAACTGATCACCATTTCAGCTTTTCAGCTTTTACTCCCCGCTCCCAACTTCGTCCTCACCGCTTTCACAGCCACCGTACCCACTACAATCAGGCCCACACCGCTGATCAGCGGCTTCAGATTTCCGCCGCCGATGCCGGCTCCGCTCAAGACGATTCCGCAAGCCACCATTCCCGCGCAAGCGATCGACAGCGGCAGATAGCTGCGGAACGGAACGCGGAAAAATCCCAGCAGGTAATTCTGGATGAAAAACGGCACACCGGGGGTCAGGCGCAAGACCAACAACAGCTTCATGTGATTGTCCCGCGGCAGTTCGGGCAATCGAGCTCCCGAGGAAGCCAACAATCTCGCCACCACCGACCTCGCCGGCACCGCCGCCAGCCAATACGTCCAGGTCATGTTCAGCGCCATCGCCGCAAGCGTGATGCCGCAAGCCATCACCGGCTGACGACTCCAAACCACACCGGTCAACACCAACAACGCGCTCATCGGCACCGGCAGTCCGGGCAGCAGCACCAACGCGGCAAACAACCACCACGGTCGGCCGCGCAACGCCTCTTCCGCGGCGCTCCACCAGCGTTTCCAATCCCCGGGCTCCACCCCCAGTTGCCACGCGGCGAGCAACAGCCCTGCACCCAGCACGCCTCCCGCGAGCGCCAACCGATGCAACCGCCGATCGCGCAACAGGGTCTTGAGCATTTCGATCATGGCAACGCACCCTGCGGATTTTTCGCGACGCCTGCAATCCCAATGACGCATCCGATCCCATGAGTTCATTTCAACCCCAGCGCATTCTCGTCACCGGCGGCGCCGGATTCATCGGATCGAATTTGGTCCGCCTCTTGGTGCGCAACGGCTACCAAGTTCTCAACGTCGACAACCTCACCTACGCCGGAAACCTTGCGTCCCTCGCCGATCTTGCCAACGCCACGAACCACCACTTTCTGCAGGCCGACATCTGCGACGCCGCGGCCATGGATGCGGCCTTCGCGGAATTCCGTCCCGATGCGGTCATGCACCTCGCCGCCGAATCCCACGTCGACCGCTCGATCGACGGACCCATGGAATTCATCCGCACCAACGTCCTCGGCACCGCCACTCTCCTGCAAGCCGCCAGGGAATACATTTCCACATTCAACTTTCCGCTTTCAACTTTTCGTTTCTTGCACGTCTCCACCGACGAAGTCTACGGCTCGCTCGGCGACACCGGAAAATTCACCGAAACCACACCCTACGACCCGCACTCGCCCTACTCCGCGAGCAAAGCCGCGTCCGACCACCTCGCCCGCGCATGGCACGACACTTACGGACTGCCGGTCATCGTCACCAACTGCTCGAACAATTACGGACCCTTCCAATTTCCGGAAAAACTCATCCCGGTCGTCGTCCTCAAAGCCCTGCGCGGCGAACCCATCCCGGTGTACGGCAAAGGGGAAAACATCCGCGACTGGCTCTACGTGGAAGACCATGCCGAAGCCCTGCTCGCCGCACTCACCAAAGGAAAAACCGGCCAGACCTACAACATCGGCGGCAACAACGAAATGAGGAACATCGACTTGGTGAGGCTGCTTTGCAGGATACTCGACGAACAAGTGGATAGCGGAAAATTGAAAGCGGAAATGAGAAAAACCGTTTCATTTGCCGATCAAATCACGTTTGTGACCGACCGGCCCGGCCACGACCTGCGCTACGCGATCGATGCAACGAAGATCCAAAACGAACTCGGCTGGCAGCCGAAGCAGGATCACGAATCGGGATTCCGCAAGACGGTCGAGTGGTACCTCGACCATGAACCATGGTGGCAGACCATCCTCAGCGGCGAATACCGCATGGAACGACTGGGAGGTAAATCTGTAATGCTGAAATCAATGAGCGCATAGCCAACATCCAACATCCAGCAGCGCCCTCTCAAGGCGCGTGGGCGTCTCGCACACTTTTTTCAGCATGATGAGCGTAGACGCTCTCTTTCCTTATGACAGGCATCTTTGCCTGTCATGAATCGTGACAGATCATGCACATCCGCGGCAGCACATCCGTGTTCATCCGCGTTTATCCGTGGTTCTTTCTTCATGGTGTTGAGTCTGACGAGAGAGCCAGCCGCATGACGACGGCCCGAAAGCCGTCTTTGCAAGCCATGGCGGCTTCAAGCCGCCACTCCACGCGGCGTCGATCCAGTACTCCGATGGTGAGCCATGGTGTGGCTGCCTCCGGGCAGCCATGAATCGCAAATGCGGCTTTCCAGCCGCACGACGACGGCCCGAAAGCCGTCTTTGCCTACCATGGCGGCTTCAAGCCGCCACCCCATGTGGCGACAAGCGGCTTGTCTTGCGAAGCGCACCGAGCGCAAGAAATGCCCCAAGCAATTACTTTGCTCCATCCAACATCCAACATTCAAAATTCAAAAATCTCCCCTCCCATGCCTTCTTCCCTCGCACGACACATGGGTACGACTGCCCACCTTTCCCCGCTCGTGCAGAAGACCAAGCGTCTTGGCGTGCGAACACCGGAAGACCTTGAGCACATCGCGATTGCCAGAGGCCTGCGGTATTTCGGGCAAATCATGGCGAGATCCGACGAACCGATTCGCAAACCACAGATGCCAGCGATGGATCCCGCTCTTTTCCCGAATGAGGAGCTGGCGATGGCCTTGATGTCGCCAGCACTGCCTTATTCGCTCAACCGCCTGCGCATGGCAGCGGCCATGCTTGGAGCCGACGACATCTCCGCGGAAAAAATACTCCGACTCGCACGCTTGGAGCGCTGCGAAACCATCGTGCGGCACATCGCCGAATGCGCCTCGAAGGTCGAACCGGATCACAAACTCTGGAAAACTCTTCTCGAGCATCTTCCCGCCGCGCCTGCCCTTTCACCCGACATCCTCCCTCACCCATCGCGCTTTGTCGCCATGTCAGGATTCGACCGTTTCGGCAAAAACCTGCGCATGCAATGGATTCGTCCATCCAGATGACTCCGAACAATCCAGCCGAGATTCTCCTCGCGCTCGATCGGCAGCTCGACCATGAAGTCTCACTGGTACTTTATGGCCGTGCGGCATTGTGCCTCGGTTTTGATCAAGCGCCACCCGCATGCCATACCACTCAAGATGTGGACGGAATCATCCGCTTGGCACAATTGCCCGAATTGACCGAAGATACCGGGTTCTGGGATGCCGTTGACCAGACCAACACGGAACTCTCTCCCAAGGGCCTCTACATCACCCATCTTTTCTCTGAGGATCAGGTCTTTCTTCGCCCCGATTGGGAGCAATATCTGGTTCCATTGAATCGACCTGCCACCAGCTGGTTGAGACTGTTCCGTCCTCATGCGGTGGACCTGATCCTCACCAAAATGATGCGTGGCAACGACACTTTGGACATGCAAGACATTGCTTTTCTTGTAAGGCAAGACGGCATCAGAGCCGAGGAGATGGAAGCCGCTTTTGCCAGAGTGCGCATCCCGGACGTTTCGGAACTTCGAGAAGCTTTTGAACGGGCATTACCAGTGGTAAGGGAAATCATCAGGGTCAGCCTTTCCAAATGATTTGCCGCTCTCTTCCCGGAGGATGGGCATCCTTGCCTGTCTGAAACGTGACTGACCCGGCAGATCCGCGGCAGCGCATTCGCATCCAAGGCAGGGCTGGTCGGCCTCGACCGGCCGATTCTCTTTCAAGGCGTGTGGGCGTCTCGCACACTCTTGAAGCAAATCGATGTGGGCGGGACGCGCACGCTCCTTGATAAGCGCTCCGCTCAATCCAACATCCAACATTCCCATCTCCGCCCACGTTCCCCGGCTCCGCGCTGATCTCCTCTTCCCTTCTTCATCACTTCTCACTCGGCACTTCGCTCTTCCCTAATCCCCAATCACCAATCTCCCTTCTTCTCTTCTCACTTCTCACTCGGCACTCGTCACTTCTCACTCGTCACTTCTAAATCACGATCCCTGATCACCCCTCTCCCGCTTCCAGCTTTCACCTCCTCATGCGCGTCCTCATCACCGGCGGCTCCGGCTTCATCGGCAGTCATTTGGTCCAGCGGTTCCAAGGCCGTGCCGAGATCGTTGTGCTCGACAACCTGCGCACCGGCCGCCGATCCAATCTCGAAGGACTGGACCACACCTTCGTCGAAGGAAGCGTCACCGACCGCTCACTGGTGCGCGAAGTGATGCACGTCGTTGATTTCGTATTCCACTTGGCCGCACTGGTCTCGGTCCCCGAGTCGATGGAACGACCGGCCGAATGCGTCGACATCAACATCCACGGGCTGCTCAACGTCCTGCAGGCCGCTGCGGACGAAAAGGTTCGCAAAGTCGTGTTCGCCAGCTCGGCCGCGGTCTACGGCGACAACCCCGAGGTGCCCAAGCACGAAACCATGCGCCCGGAGCCGAAAAGTCCGTACGCAATCACCAAACTCGACGGCGAATACTACCTCGAGATGTTCCGCCTCCATCACGGACTCGATTCCGCCTCGCTGCGGTTCTTCAATGTGTTCGGTCCGCGCCAGGACCCCGACAGCGCCTACGCCGCCGCAGTACCGATCTTCATCCAAAAGGCCCTCAGCGGTTCGGACATCACCATCTTCGGCGACGGAGGACAAACCCGCGACTTCATCCATGTCTCGGACATCGCCGCCGCGCTCGAACATTGCGCCACGCGCCCGGACATCCACGGCACCTACAACGCCGGCCGCGGCGACAGCATCACCATTCTCGAACTCGCCGCAACCATCCAGCGCCTCACCTCGTCCGCCTCGGTCATCCGCCACCTGCCCGAGCGCGCGGGCGACATCCGTCACTCACGCGCCTCGATCGACAAACTGCTCGCCACCGGATTCCAGGCACGCACCACCCTCGAGTCGGGACTGCTCGATACCATCAGGGATGGGGCATGAGAAATGTTGGATGTTGGGTAGAGCGAAGCGCTTTTTCGGAGGATAGGCATCCTTGCCTGTCATGAATGGCAACAGTGCAAGCACATCCGCGGCAGCGCATCCGCGTTCATCCGTGGTTCCTTCTTCACGGAGAGGAGTCGCACGAGCGCAAGTCACATGGTGTGGCTGCCTCCTGGCAGCCATGAATCGCAGATGCGGCTTTCAAGCCGCACGACGACGGCCGGAAAGCCGTCATTGCCAACCATGGCGGCTTCAAGCCGCCACTCCACGAAGCGACAAGCGGCATGCCCTTCGAAGCACATCCGCGGCAGCGCATCCGCATCCATGGTAGGGCTGGTCGGCCTCGACCGACCGCCTCTCTTTCAAGGCGCGTGGGCGAGACGCCCACGCTCCTTGATGAGCACTTTGCCACCATCCAACATTCAAAATTCCCATCTCCACCCGCACTCCTGCTGCCGCAGCACACTTGCGCCCACGCGAAAATCGTGTAGCCTGATCCCATGTCCACCACCTCCACGATCAGGATTGATTGCCCTAGTGAAATTTTACTGGAGCTGCACGTCAGCGAAGAGGAATTGGCTGGTTTGTTGAAAGAAACCGTGGCCATCGACTGGTTCCGCAGAGGAAAGCTGTCATCGGGCTTGGCATCGAAATGGGCCGGGTACGAACGAATTTCTTTCCTGATGAAAGCCATGGGGCAGGAAGCCCGCCTGCTCGACCAAGGCGAGGCCGATTTTCGTCGTGAAACTTCACTTCTGTAAATCCATTTTGTGATATTCTCAAACACCACTCCGTTGTTTGCTTTTGCCGCTCTGGGTAAGCTCGAGTTGCTCGAACAGGTGCACGAGAGACTTTGGGTTGTGGAAAGTGTGGTTGCAGAGTGCGAGGTCTGAGGTCCAATCCACGTTCCGAATCTGAGAATCTTTTCTTGGATCCACATCCTATCCGCTCCTTCACATCCTGACGAACGGTTTTACATGCTTGATGCCGGCGAGAGGGACACGATCTCGGCGGCTTTGGAACACCAAGCCACCTGCGTATTGATTGACGAAAGGCTTGGCAGGAACATCGCCGAATATCATGGATTATCGGTAGTCGGCACCTTGGGAACCTTGCTGAAAGCACGACAACTCGGCTTGATTCCGGCATTCCTGCCAATTGTCCGGGAATTGCAGATCATGGGTTTTCGTTATCACGAGCCTCTCATCCAGCGTCTGGCCGCCGTGATCAACGAAAGTGAATGATCTGTTGGCAACCGCAGGCAGCAGCTGATGAAAGACAAATGCTGAATGTTGAATGCTGAAAAACGCGACACCACAAGCATATCGACATCCAATGCAGGGCTGGTCGGCCTCGACCGGCCGACTCTTTTTCAAGGCGTGTGGGCGTCTCGCCCACCCTTGAAATGAACCCATGTGGGCGAGACGCCCACGCTCCTTGGTGAGCGCTTTGCCACCATCCACCATCCAGCATTCAACATTCATCATTTCCAACTCTCTTCCCCAATCACGAATCACCAATCTCCCTTCTTCACTTCTCACTCGGCACTCGGCACTTTCTTCTTCCTCTTCCCCAATAACTGATCACCGATAACTGATCTCCCTTCTTCTCTTCTCACTTCTCACTTCTCACTCGGCACTTCTCACTCGGCATTTCTCACTCGGCATTTCTCACTCGGCACTTTTCTTTCGCTTTTCTTTCACCCGCCACGCGGGACGCGCGGCGGGGCCGGCAGGATGCCGACGCTCCCCGGCTCCGCTCTAATCTCCTCTTCCCTTCTTCCCCAATAACTGATCACCGATAACTGATCTCCATTTCTGCTTTCAGCATTTCAGCATTTCAGCTTTTACCCTAAACCATGTCTCCAGCACCCATCCCACCTCACTGCCTCGGTGTCGTGATCCCCGTGTACAACGAGGAAAAGACCCTGCACATCATCGTCGAGAAGGTGCTGGCCCGGCCAGAGGTCGGCGAGCTGGTCATGGTCGACGATTGCTCGAAGGACGGCACGTGGCAGACCATGCAGGATCTCGCGAAAACCGACGACCGCATCCGCATCTTCCGCCATGAGGTCAACCAAGGGAAAGGTGCCGCGCTGCGCACCGGCTTCCAGCACGTCGATTCCGAAATCGTCATCATCCAGGATGCCGATCTCGAATACGACCCGGACGAATACCCGAAGCTTCTGACGCCGATCGTTCTTGGCAAGGCCGACGTGGTGTTCGGCTCGCGATTCCTGGGTTCCGGCATGCATCGGGTGCTGTATTACTGGCACTATCTGGGCAACCAGTTCCTCACCCAGCTCTCGAACATGTTCACCAACCTAAACCTCACGGACATGGAGACCTGCTACAAAGTCTTCCGCCGCGAGATCCTCAAGCGGATCGCCATCGAGGAAAACCGCTTCGGCTTAGAACCGGAAATCACCGCCAAAGTCGCGAAGATGAAGGTGCCTATCTACGAAGTTTCCATTTCCTATTACGGCAGGACATACGAGGAAGGAAAGAAGATCGGCTGGCGGGACGGCGTCCGCGCCATTCTTTGTATTTTGAAATACAATCTGAGGTAGGGCTGGCCCGCCGCGGCCGGCCCACTTTGCCTTCTTCCGCCGGAGGCTATCTCTTCCAGCCCTTGCGCCGCCCATGCAGGCGGATTCTTCGAAAGACCGCCACGGGCCTCACTACCGCTTCCAGGTATCCTTACACGTCAGCTCACGGATTCCCTTTCAGTATTTCAGATTTTCAGCCTTTCAGTTTTACCTCTCCATGCCTTCCCGCCCGCCACACGCCATCGCCGCCACACTGGCGCTCCTTGCCGTAATGACGGTGCTGTTCGCTCCTGCTCTGTTTCAAGGCAAGCTACTCGCGCCTCTCGACATCACCACTTCTTTGCTGCCCCCTTGGGGAGATCCCGCCGGTCCGAAAAAACCCCACAATCAGAGCCCTTCCGACGCTGTCACGCAGTATCTACCCTATCGCATGTTCGCGGAGGAATCTCTGCGCAAGGACGGCTACATCGGTTGGAATCCCTACGAAATGGGCGGCTACAGCCTCGCCGCCAATACCATGGCGTTGCCCGGCTCGTGGCCGTTGCAACTCCACCGTTGGCTGTCCTTCAAGGACGCGTGGAACCTCGGCATCATCGGCGAGTTTCTCATCGCGGGCATCGGCATGCTCGTCTTCTTGCGCGGCCGAAAACTTCCGTGGCTGCCTTGCCTGATTGGCGCGGTCGCCTTCATGTTCAATGCCCAATTCATCATCTGGATCTACCACCGCTGGGCGCTCGGTTCCTTCTGCTGGATGCCATGGGTTCTTTGGGCCTTCGGTGATGGTTTCTCAACCCGGCCGCGTCCCCGGCGCCTCTTCCTCCTGCCTGCCTTCCTGGCCCTCGCGCTTCTTGGCGGATCACTCCAACACGCTGCTTTCATCATCCTCGCCTGTGGTTGCCTGACTGCCGCTCATTTCAACTTCCGCCGCCCCCTGCAAAACGCCTCCGCACTTCTCGGCTGGATGCTCGCCTTCGTCCTCGCGCTTGGCATGGCGGCGTTCTCACTCATTCCCCAAATCCAAGGCTACCTCGCCAACATCGCCATCGGGCACGTCCGCGGCAGCCTCGGTTATGAAAACGGTTTCTCGCAGATCCTTTTAAATACCGTCCTGATTCCCGCACGCATCTGGCCATGGCTCGCTGGTGACCCTCAAACCATGGACGCATGGCGGTTACTCAAAAGCGGCTTCATGAGCCTCAATTACCTTGGCACTATTCCCATGCTCCTCGGCTTCGCCGGACTCTTTGTCCGCTCGATGCCCCGTCCCGCGAAATGGCTCATCATTGTCGGCCTGCTGACCCCACTCACGCCACTCGTAGGCCCGCTCTACCACCGCGTCGAGCTCCTCTTCATCCTCGGCGCTGCTTGGATGACCGCCGAAATGCTTGGCTTCTTGGCTGACACGCATCCCTCGAAAAAGTCAACAGCCAAGAACTCTCAACCAACAACCAACAATCCACAACCAACCGCGTCTCGCGTCTCCCAAGCCTGCCCCCGCATCCTCATCGCCGCTGTATCCGCCATCGGCTTAGTTCTGCTCGTCGGCACTCTGTTGCCGGACGATATCCGCGGCAAACTCGAACAAGCCGTGGTCTCGAAAGCTGTTGCAAGAAGTGCCGATTCCAAATTCGGTGCCGATCAGGAATGGATCGATTCCCGCGCCCGCGAGTGGACACACCGCTTCTCCCTCACCCACCCGCGTACTGCCTGGGTCTACGGCCTGCTGGTCCTCGGCACCACCGGACTTCTCTTTTTCATTCCGAGGAACATTCAACATTCAAAATCTAAAATCCAAAATTTACCCCCTCACATCTCACGCCCCGTTGGCCATCTCCTGATCCTCACCGCTACCACTCTCGAACTCGGCACGCTTTTTCATACCTGGACCACCTACTCGGACCGGGCGGATCTTCGACCGCAGCATCCTGCCATCGACACGATCCGCTCGCTCGCCGGACCACACCGGGTCCTCCAGCGTTCGCCCGATGCAGACTTCGTCGACATGTTCGCCACTCCCAACCTCCTGGCCTCATTTGCCATCCCTTCCATCGACTCTTACGAAAGCATCCAATACCGTTCTCCCGTCATCGCCCTGCGAGACGCATCTCCGGATCTCCAGCTTGACCTTGCCGGGGTCGCCCTCGCCGTCCATCCCGCCGACAAGCCCGCACCGGACGGCACCGCGAGTTGGGGCACCACCCCGCTTTCACCGCAGCACACCCTCCGGAGCAATCCTGCGCCTCTGCCACCCATCGCCATCGGCCAAGGTCAAGTCCCCACTACTCCCGAGGCCATTCTCACCGCGCTCACAAACGCCTGCCCGATCACGCCCACCCACCAAACCCCAAACCGCCTGCACATTCCTCTATCCCCCCAAGAAAAGCAGAAAGCAGAAAGCAGAAAGCAGACCCCACCCATCCAGCAACCCGCAACCCGCAACCAACAACCGACAACAAACAACCAGCCATCGGAAATCGGCGCCAATCCGGCATTCAACATTCAACATTCAAACTCCCGTACTTGGCTTCGCATCTCCCAAAACTGGCATCCGGGCTGGAAATGGCGGACTGAAGGAAAACTTTGGAAGCCCTTCACCAACGGACTTGATGCCGCTTGCTGGATCACCCATCTACCAGCTGGAGCATCCCAACTCGAAGTCCAATTCTTCCCCCGCCCGATATGGCTGACAATGGCTTCTTTCGGCAGTATCATCGCGTGGCTGGGAATCGCCTGCGCAGTGAGAGCGTCCTCGGTATAAAGCGTGAAACGACAGGTGTCCCGCCCCCGACGGAATGTCCGAATTGACAGGCTGAGTTAAGCGATGGCCGGGCCACCCACCCGACCATAAACCCGAAAGACCACAAAACCACCCGCCTCCGCCGCCAGCACTCCGCCGAGGAGAAAGTCCGGCTGCTCAAACTCCACCTGATTGAGGGTCGGCCGATCTCGGCGATCTGCGATCAGCACCAGATCCACCCCACGCTGTTTTACGGCTGGTAGAAAACCTTCTTTGAGAACGGAGCGGCGGCGTTTGACCGCACGCCCCGTCCTCGCAGAGGTGATTTGGGGGGCCGGAAGCTTGAGCAGCTCGAGGCCCGGCTCAAGCGCAAAGACGAGGTCATCGCCGCGGCCGTGTTGCCTCATTGAAGCGGACACCGAAAAGAAATCCTGGATTGGTCTGGGGTCTCCCGTTGCCTCAGAAAAGAGGACACTCTGGCGCCAGCCATGAGTATGAGTGAAGCCAGCATAGAGGAATACACCAAAAAGATGCGCGCGAGGTATGGTCGGATGACGGGCCGGCAGGCGCGGGGGCGGTTACTTGACGAGTTCGTTGAGATGACCGGATGGGACCGAAAGCACGCCAACAAGGTGCTTTTGGGCAAGCGGCGGCGCAAAGGCCGGCGGGGCAAGCGTGGGGCCCCGCGCCGGTATGGGATCGACCTTTTGGCGGCCCTCAAGACCTGCTGGCTGGCGATGGATCAGCCATGCGGGAAACGCATGAAGGACATGCTGCCGCTGTGGGTGGTGCATCTGGATTGCCCAGAGGAAATTGGCGTACAGCTTGCCGGGATCAGCGCGGCGAGCATTGATCGGCTGTTGCGCGGCTTCAAAGTCAAAGTCGGCAAGAAGGCCCGTCCGCCGAAACCCGCGAGCGCCGTCAAAGCTCTTGTGGAAGTTCGCGCGCAGAGCTGGGACACCAGCGAGACTGGCTGGACGGAAGTGGACACCGTGGCGCATTGCGGTGGGGACATGGGCGGGGATTTCATCTGGACGCTGACCAGCGTGGAGGTTTCGAGCGGCTGGACCGAGCTGCGCGCGGTTTGGAACCGCGGGCAGCAGGCGAGTTTCGAGGGGCTCGAATCGATCTGGGAGAGCCAGCCCTTCGACCTGTTGGGAGTGGACAGCGACAACGGTGGCGAGTTCCTCAACTTCCACCTTTACCACTGGCTCAAAAAGCACGGCATTGAGCAGACCCGCTCGCGGCCCTACTACAAGAATGACCAGGCCTACGTGGAGCAGAAGAACTGGACGCACGTGCGCCAGTTGCTTGGCTACGAGCGGCTTGAGCACCGCGAACTGCTCGACGATCTCAATGAGCTGCTCAAACTCTGGAGCCGATGGCGCAACCTGTTCTGCGTGACGATGAAACAGGAGAGCAAGCGGCGGGAGGGAAGCCGGCAGATCCGCCGCCATGAGAAGCAAGGGCGCACCCCGGCGCGTCGGCTCATCGAGAGCGGGCAACTGCGCAAAGAACAGCGGTGCGAGCTGGAAATCCAGCTTTCGACGCTCAATCCGTTCGCCATGAGGAGGGAAATTCGCCGCCTCGAAGACCGGCTGTGGAGTCGCCGAGACGAGCTTTACGCGCAGGAGGATCGGGCGGCCCTTGCCCTTGCGGGCGTTCCTCCGCTACGCTCCGGACCGCCCGCAAGGGCAAGCAAACCAGCAACCAGAAACCAAGCCGCCATGGTGTCCTAATTATGAGGCAACGCAACCGGCCGATCAGGAGGCTTTCGGTGTGCTCGATTTATGAGGCAACTGGGCGAGCAGGCCAAGGCGGTCAGGCGCGCGTCAAAGCTCCCGTCGAAAGTGACATCTCGGGGTTTGCGATGGGGCTTGCGGACCAGGGCTGCCTCCAAGCCCTCTTCGACAAAACGTTGTTTGATGTGCTCCACGGTGCGGGAAGTGATGCCCAAAGCGGCCGCCACATCGGCCACTTTCCAAGGATCACCATGATCACCCGCATCGCACAGGAGCAGGGCGCGGGCGTGGAGAAACTTCGCTGTCGGGGTCTTGCCGCGGCGGGTCAGTTCGGTGCGTTCGGATTGCGTGAGGGTGACTTTGTATCGTTTGGCCATGCCGGAGAAGATGCCGACGGGGCTTAGAAATCAATACGAAAGAATATTTGTTACAAGATACTAGTCTCCCATGAATACCCGATCACTCATCGGCATCATCTTTCTCGTCGGCGTCTTGTTTATCGCCATGGCCCTCGGCGTACAAATTGTCACCGCCCAGCTTGAAACCATCTTCTTCGCTGTAGCAGCTGCCACATTTCTAATATGCCTTCTACTGGGCTCTCGCATCTGGCTCATCCTCCCTCTTGCATCCTCGCTGGGCCTCACGTTCCGCGTCCCCGGCCAGCCTAGCGCCCTACTCATCGCCCAGCTACTATTTATTTGTATCACCATACTGATGATTATGGTGCGAAAGATAAATCTAAGATTCCGGATCGGCGAGCTGGAGATTTGGATGATTGCTCTCATCCTCTTGGTCGGCCAAGTCTATGCACGCAACCCGGTCAGTGTAGGCATCGTCGGAGGCGATACGGTGGGTGGCAAAGCCTATGTATTCTTCGCGATCGCCTGCATCGTCTTCTTTCTGCTCAGTTCCTATTCAGTTCCAAAAAGACAGCTCTACTGGTATCTCTGGCTCAGCATTCTTGGGGGAATCCTTAATTTCGGGCTCAACGTAATCGGGCGCCTCATCCCAAGCGTCGGCTTCTGGTATGGGGCCGTGAGCGGCTTCGAAAATGAGGCCGCCGGAATTGACCCCGACAAAGCCACCCGTATTTCATTTATTGGTTACACCTCGCGGGATATTTCACTATGGGTGTCCACCTTTATTTCTCCACTCCGCGCTAATCTTCCCTCTTCCCTGATGGCTGCTGACTACTGACCACTTCTCACTTCATTTGTATGACCTCCACCCGCATTTTCCAAACCATCCTCTTCGGCACCGCGGCGCTGTTTCTCGCGCTCTGGCTGGGACTCGGAATCGCCACAGAGCAAACCGAGACGCTCGTCAAGGTTGTGGGCACCATTGTCGTACTCTTCTGCCTCTTTCTTGGCAAAAGGATCTGGCTGATCCTGCCGCTCACGGCGGCCCTCGGCATCACGCTGCGGATCCCGGGGCGCCCCGACACGTTGCTGCTTGGCATGATTCTCTTCATCGGCTTCAGCATGATCCTCCTGTTCATGAGAAAGATCGATTTCCGCTTCCGGTGGACGGAATCGCATTTCTGGATGTTGTGTCTCACGCTCATGATCGCCCAAGTTTACGTCCGCAACCCGGCCGGTGTGAGCATGTTCGGAGGCGACACAGTCGGAGGACGTCCCTACGTGGTTTTCCTCGTCACGCTGATCACGGCCGTTTTCCTTTCGTCACTTCGTGTTCCCCAAAATGAACTGAAATGGATTTTTCCACTGACCATTGCCGGGGGGATTCTAAGTTTTATCATCCAGATCCTCGGCGTGTTCGTCCCGCAAGTCGCCTTCATGACCGGAAGCAGCTTCGCACGCTCCGACGAAGTCAACTACGAGAACTACGGCACCGCGGTGGATACAGGAGCCGCTTCACGAATCACGTTTTTTGCCGTGTTCTCACAGAATCTTTCATGCTGGATTGCCGCCTGGTTGTCTCCGTTGAAGGCGATCTTGAGGCCGCTCCCCTGCTTGTTGGTGATCAGTTGCCTGGTCATGGCAACGATGGGCGGCTATCGGAACACTCTTGCCATAGTTGCCATGAATTTCGCGGTTGGAATCGCTTATCGCAGTGGCCTTTCCGGCATCCTGGCTGCCATGTTGCTTGGCATCACCGGACTGGTGGCCTTATCGATCACCAACACAGTGACGCCTCTCCCGCCAAACATGCAGCGTGCGCTGACGTCGCTTCCCGGAACTTGGGAACAGCGATACAAGGATGACGCCAAAGGCTCGACCGATTGGCGCCGCGAGATCTGGATCGAGGCACTCACCAGCGAGCGCTGGATCCGTAACAAATGGATCGGCGACGGACTGGGATTCGGTGCGGAAGATTTGCAAATCGGCATGAGTGCAAAGGGCATCGCCGGGATCAGCGGGATTGACGCCCAACGCGAGCAAGTTCTGATCAACGGCGACTATCATAGCGGGCCAGTGTCGACGATTCGCGTCATCGGCTACACCGGCCTGGTACTCTTCCTGCTGGCCCAATTCAGGCTCGGTCTGCTCGCGCACCGGATGATCATCGGCACCCGCGGCAGTCGATGGCATTCCCTTTGCCTGTTGATGGGTATCCCGACGATCGTGTCCCCGGTGATTTTCGTATTTGTTTTCGGTGACTTCAAGAGCGCGATCACCTCATACCTGATCAGTGTTGCCATGCTGAACCTGATTCGAAACAGTCTGGAACTGCAGCCGATTCTCGGGAGGGCGGCAACACCGGAATCCAGCACGCGCCAGAGGCCTATCGGCGGCATGCCACAAACGGTGGCGATGCAATAGTGCGCGCACGGCCATCGAAGCAGGCGGCAGGGGCAACCTGCGGGCTACAAGTCCCATGACGCGCTCGAAAAAATTCGCGGTCAACATAGTGACCAGCTACTTGGCGATCGGGACCAACGTCCTGTACACGCTTGCCTCGGTACCGTTGGCGCTGCATTACCTGAGCAACGAGGAGTTCGGGCTCTGGGCGCTGGTCACCCAGATGGCTGGATACTTTGTATTGATTGAATTCGGGATGTCGGGAGCCATTGCCAGATCGTTGTCCGACCACAAGGACGAGGTCGAAAACGGCAACTACGGCAGCATCCTCCGCACCGGTGCCGTGGTCTTCTCCATTCAGGGACTTCTCGTTTTCCTGCTCAGCCTCGCGTCCGGATGGCTTCTCGGAGAATGGATGAATCTGGCGGACCATCTTCAGCGACACTTCGTCCTGCTATTGGCGGGACAGGGGTTGATCTCCGGTCTCAGGCTGGCGCTGGGCTCGATCGCCTCTCCGTTGTGGTGTCACCAACGGTTGGACGTCAGCAATCTCGCGGGCATCCTTGGTCTTGTGCTCTCGCTTGCTTTGCAGTGGCTCGGGTTCCATCTGGGCTGGCACTTGTACAGCCTGTTGCTGGGAGGTACGGCGGCGCTCTTTGCAAGCACCGCGGTCACCTGGCACTTCTGCCGCCACCACGGCTTCTATCCGCCCAAAGCGCATCGGGGACGCTTTGACCGCGACTGGTTCAGACGCCTGTTCCGGTTCGGGAGCGGATTGTTCGTCATGAATCTGGGAATCCAACTGGCTTCCGCCAGCCAAGTCATCGTGGCAGGTCGTGTACTCGGCATGGAAGCCTCGGCGACATGGGCGATCTGCACCAAGATCTACAGCTTGGGCCAGCAATTCATCGCGCGCATTCTGGATTCGGCGGCTGGTGGCTTGACTGAACTGCATGTGCGCGGCGAATCCTCGAGGTTGCGGGCACGCTTTGCGGAAATCGTCATGGCATCGGGGATTGCGGCAGCATTCATCGGCAGTGGCATTGCTCTGCTAAACGCTCCGTTCGTTGAAATCTGGAGCTCGGGCAAGATCCGGTGGAGCCACACAAATGATCTTCTTCTCGGGCTGCTATTGTTTACTACGGCGATCACCCGCTGCCACATCGGCCTCGTCGGGATCACCAAGCGGATCAGGGGAATGAAATACGCATGCCTGCTCGAGGGACTCGTTTTCGTTGGATTATCAATTCCGATGGCAGTGATGCTGGGACTCACCGGCATCCTGTTGGCGGCCATTGCCTCCAACCTCGCGATCACCGGTTTATACGGACTACGACGCACCGCGGCATGCTTCTCGATGCCGACAGGCCGGGCCGCGGCATGGAACCGCAAAGCCTTTCGTGTGCTTCTGTTGGCCATCCTGATGTCATGGCTTACTCAATCCCTCCCGGCCGAGCTCTCCGGGATCCTCGTGACAACTTCATTGTCGGCCGCCTGTTTCGTCCTGCTCGTCATTCCGCTCCTCTGGTTTCACGGCATGTCGCTCCCAATGCGCGCCCGGGCGGGAGACCTGTGGGTGGGTGTGCGCAAGCGGCTGTTCCCCGGACCCGCGTAAGCGTGGCTCACGCAAAAGTCACCTTCCCAAAACACCACATGAAAACACAACTCTTGAACTTCGCCAATCGGATCGGTGATGCCGCCCGTCGCACGGCACCGGGCAGGCTCCTCGTGTCCAAAACCATCGAACTGGCGTCCCGGATCGTCAACGGCGAGTCCTGCTCCCTGTGGTACGAAAGCGGCGTCTGGTTCCGCTGTGGTAAAGATGGTAAGACTCCGATTGGAATCCCGGCTGGAATTCAGAAAGCACGCAATTCAGTCACTCTCATCCGAGAAGATCCATGAATACCATGAGCTAAGGAGGAGATGGTGGTTCAGACATTATCAGCCGTCCGAAGGGGATTTCATCGTGGACGTCGGAGCCGGCATGGGCGAGGACGCGTACGTCTACTCGCGGGCGGCCGGCAATACAGGAAGGGTCGTCGCGATCGAGGCCCATCCGGCGACTTTTTCCACATTGGCCGCTTTTGTCAGGCTCAACCACTTGGCGAACATCGCGACCCTGCATGTCGCGGCATCGAACACGAGGGAAACACTCGTGATTTCATCGCTGCCGGACGGGGACTGGCAATGCAACTCCATCATGGGAGGAGCCAGCCATGGCGGCGCGGAGGTACAGGCGGTCCCTCTCGACGAGATCGATGTCATTGCCGCCCGGCCGGTTGTGGATTTCATCAAAATGAACATCGAGGGAGCCGAGGTGCTTGCGTTGCGTGGCGCGGAACGGACACTGGCCAAAACGCGCCACATCTGCGTGTGCTGCCATGACTTTCTCGGAGACGAGACGCGGACAAAAGACCAGGTATGCTCGATCCTCGAACAAGCCGGATTCGCATTGTCCTTCACGAGTCCCCACTCGCCGCCCTACGAGCGGGATTTCGTCTACGGCGTCAGGCTGATCTGACTTCTGTGCTCGCCGGCCGCCCGACGAACCACCCAACTGGCGCGAATGGACTCCTCATCCGGGAAAACCAAGCTGCTATACATAGTCGATCCCCCCTTGGGGATCAATGGTGGCGTCGGCGTGCTGGCGGGCATCCTGATCGAGGCCTTTAGTGAGGATTATGAGATCCATCTGCTCTCCGCGGATGAGTCGTCCGTCGTGGCCGGGCATCCGGCAGGCCAGCGGATCGCAAGCCATCGCCAATGGGCCCCGCCCCGCTCGTTTCCCAGCACCGGTTACCTTGCGTATGTCAGAAGCGTTGCGGAGGAAGCGCGCCGCTCGGGGATTACCTTGGCCCATTTCCAGACCGGTTTCTACAATTTCGGCAACCGCTTCCCGGGCTTGTCCCTGCCCAAACAATTGAAAAGACAGGGAATCCTCAGTATCTGGACGAATCACGCCATCATCACCGCTCTCGGCGGATATGGAGACGGCTGGCTCAAACAAACCGCGCTCTTCCCGATCAAGTGGCTGGGGGTGTACGACCAGCTCCGTCACACGGAAATCAAGATCCAGGTGGCCAGATACAACCAGCGGCGGCTCCATCGCCTCTGGTTCCAACGATCCAACCAAAACATCCACTTCTACCATTCCACTCTCGATTCAAGCGCCGACGGAGTTTGCGAACGAAGGAAACCGGTGGTTCTCAACATCGGCTACCTCTCCCGGATCAAACGTCAGGATCTTCTGGTCAGGGCCTTTCTCGAGATCGCCGGAACATATCCGGAATGGGAACTACACCTGGCGGGAGGAGACACGCATGACGGATGCAGCGAGGCGATCCGGTGGATGCTTCAATCATCCCCTCACGGCGGCAGGGTCACGCTGCTGGGCCATGTCGCCAACCCGGAACCCCTCCTGCGCGAATGCGGTGTGTACGCCCACACCTCGGACATCGAATGCCTTCCACTGGCACTCCAAGAGGCGATGCACGACGGATGTCCGATCATCGCCTCCAAGATCGAGGCCCACAGGGAATTGCTGGGCGATTCCGAAGCTGGACTCTTGTTCAGGAAAGGCTCTTCCGAAGATCTTGCGGACGGGCTCTCGAGGCTGCTCGGAAACGAACAGTTCCGCGATGATCTCGGTCTTCGGGCGCGACACAGACTCGCATCCATGGGCATCTCTCGTGACGCCATGATCGAGAACCATAGAAGGCTGTACCAACGGATCCTTGCGGGAGAACCGCATCATCGGATTTCTTTTAGGCCAACGGCGGGGCACAGTGATCGTTGAAATTTGGCTGGCATGTCACGGATCCTCCACCGGCCGGACAAGACCGTCCATGGATTTCAATCTGTTTTATCTCCATGAGCAAATTCACCCACTACAAACCCGCATTCAGGACCGCTCTCTACGGCCACATCGCGGCTTTCAAAAACAAATGCGGACTGCGCAGACGTCCGACAAGCCGGGTCATGGACTTCGGGTTGGATCATGCCGTTTCGCGCTACAGACGAATCTGTGAAACCCTTCTCCAGCATTTGCCGGAGCCCTGCGGACTCAAGGGAAAAACAGTCGCAGAAATTGGATGCGGTGATTGCTTCGCGTCTGCGGACATGATGCTGGGCCTCGGGGCCACACATGTGCACTTGGTTGAGTTCCTGCCTTTCGATCCGCCTGAGCAAAGCCGGACGGCGCTCATGAGACTTGTCGGAACCGATGGACTACCCAACCGGGGTGACATCTTTGATTCGGACTCTCCTCCCAAGCTGAATCCCCGGAGGGCAACTTACCATCAGGGGCTGCTCGAAGACACCCGAATTCCGGAGCAAGTCGATCTCGTCTACTCGTTTGACGTGCTCGAGCACGTGGAAGATCTGGAGGGCTTCTTCGCCTACTGCGGAGAGATTGTGAGGCCGGGAGGCAGGATGGTACACAAATTCGACCTCAGCGGCCACGGCTTGTTCGAGGATCCCATGCCACCCCTGGACTTCCAAGTGTTTCCAGACTGGTTGTTTAATCTGATTTTTAATAAGTATCAACGTGCGGTCGGTCATTTCGCTGACGAATTCCTTACGGCCATGAACAGGCACGGCTTCACGGATCTCGAACTGATTCCAATCCGCACGGCCGAACCAGACTACCTCGACGAGATCTGGCCGCATCTGCGTAAAAAAGCGCGATTGAGAAGCAAGGACATCGTCAAGCTTTTGGATCTTGTGGTCGTTTCCACAAGAAAATGACGGAGGATCCCTTTCAATGAAGATCGTTCAACTGACAACGGACAATCGTTGCCAATACCGCAACTACAGCTTGCCGGACCCGGTCTTCGGGACAGCGCCAGATTCACTTTTTCAGGGCTTTGCAGGCATGCGGGAGACAGAGATACACGTGATCTCATGCACAAATCGTCCGATGGCGCATCCCCAAAAGCTCGCCGAGAATATTTATTTCCATCAACCGCTGGTTTGCAAAGCCGGATGGGGGCGGAGCGCCTTTCTTGGTTGTGCATGGGCGGTGAGAAGATTGATTCGCGAAATCAATCCCGACATCGTCCACGGGCAGGGCACCGAGCGGGACTGCGCGATGGCTGCCGTCCTGTCGGGCAGGCCTTCCGTTCTCACAATTCATGGAAACATGAGGGTCCATGCCAGGCGGGATGAGAATCGGAAGAATCTTTATTACAAGATGGCGGCGCTGCTCGAGAGCTTCTGTTTGAAACGCTGCAACGGCGTGGTGGCCATTTCCCGATACACCGAGGATCTGGTCAAGGAGCTGGCCCCACGAACCTGGCTGCTGCCGAATGCGGTTGACCCGCGCTTCTTCGGGGTGACGCCTGCCCCGCTTCCGGTGCCGAGAATCCTTTTTGTCGGCTCCATCGATGAGCGCAAGAACCCGCACGGCTTGCTCCGCGCCTGTGAACCGATGCTGCGCGCCGGCGAGTGCACCTTGGCATTCGCCGGCCAGTCCAACACTTCATCGCCATACGTCCGCGAGTTTCTGGAGGACGCCGCCGCGTTGCCGGGCGTCGAACTGACGGGATTCATCGGGCGTGACGAACTCGTCAGCGAGATGGCCCGCTCGTCGCTGCTGGTGCTTCCCACTTTTGAGGACAACTGCCCGATGGTGGTGCTCGAGGCCATGGCCGCAGGATTGCCCGTTGCCGCATCCCGCGTCGGCGGCGTTCCCGACCTGATCACGCATGATCGTGACGGCCTGATGTTCGATCCTCATGACGCCGGTGACATGCGGTTCCGGATCGAATCCCTGGTGAGGGAACCTGAACTCCGTTCAAGGCTCGGTGTTGCCGGGCGGATCACGGCCCGCGAGAGGTTTCACCCCGAAGTCATCGCGGCCGGGCACCTTCGGATTTACCGGGAGGTGCTGATTGGTAAGGGTAATGTTGAATGTTGAATGTTGGTTGTTGGATTTGAATTGGAAATCATCCGCTTGCACATCGTGTCTGTTCCGATCATCGAAAAATCGGAATCCAAAATGGATCTTTGGCAACACAGTTGCACCTCATGCGCGTCCATCTCGTCACCTACGCAACTTCGCGCTTTCTTCATCGCCAGCGCCTTCTGGGCTGGTCGGCGACCTGCAATCGGATTGCCGAAACCGTCACCGAGTGGAACCCGGCGCGCCTGATCGAATCCGGTTTCGACAGATTCGCACCGGAGATCTCGCTTCAGGAACGCGGCTCGGGGTTTTGGGCATGGAAGCCCTACATCATTTCCAAAAGGCTTCTCGAGATTCCCGACGGTGACGCGGTCCTCTATTGCGACGTGGGTCGGCTCTATCCATTCAAATTGCTCGAGCACGACATGACGCCTTTTTTCGAATGGATGGATGCCCGCAATTCTTCCATTATGCCGGGCGTGATGATCCCATGGAGCGGCCAGGTGGGTCACTGGACCAAACGCCATGCGCTGCGGTTTGCGGGCATGGACACCGAGGACGTTCATCGGGCATCCCCCGTGCAAGCGAGCTTCTCGATCTGGAAAGCGGACACCTCGGGCCGCGATCTTGCACGTGAATGGGCGGCTTGGTGCTCCAATCGGGATCTCGTCAGCGACGATCCTTCGGTCGGCGAAATTCCCGAACTACCCTCATTTCGCGCCCATCGTCACGACCAGGCGTTGTTGACACTGCTCTGTCTGCGGAATGGTGTGCCGGCTTTGGACCTCGGTGCGAAACAACCAAACTTCGACTGCCGCAGCCCCTCAGATGTCGCCGCGCACCTCAGCGGCAGGCGCAACCGATGGTTTGGCCCGTCGGGATTCATGCTGCGGAAAGCAGCTGATTTATTCGGTGTCGTCGAGCAGTCCCTAAGGAAGTTTGTCAAATTCGGCAGGGATATCAACGAGTAGGAGGTAAGACTTTTCCCGCTTGGCAAACTGATTTCTTAAACTTATGACGGGAGCGTTATGACCATGACATGTTTGATGCGATCCAACCCCGCGTGGGCTCTCGTTGCCGTCCTGTTCGTGGCATCGGTTGCGGTTCCCCTGATTGCGGCGATCCAGGGAAGCCCGCCGTTCCGGGACATTCACCTGGGTACGGCTCTGCATTACGTCGCGCACGGGTTCGGGCTGGAGAAGACGATGATTATCGGGTTCAACGCCAATGGGACGCCGACGATCCAAGAGTTCCCGTTGTGGCAGATGCTGGCGGGTGCGGCGATGAAAGTCATGGGCCCGTGGTGGGGCTGGGCCAATGCGGTGTCGATCCTGCTCTTCGCCAGCGTGTTGTACCCGCTGCATCGGCTCTCGCAGCGTTGGTCCGAGCCCACCCGCGCTCCATGGGTGCTTGTTTTTTTTCTGAGCCAGCCGCTCGTTTTCCGTTACTTCGGGCTTGCAAGCACCGACGGTGTCTCGATCGCAAGCGCAATCTGGTTTTGTCATTTCGGCTCGCGGCTTCTGGACCGGCCGCAGTCTGCATCCGCGTGGATCGGTGCGCTGGGCTGCGGCATCCTCTCCGCCCTACTCAAGCTGCCGTTCTTCATGGCCGCCGGAGCCGGCCTGTTCTTGGTTTGCATCACGGGGCACCCGTTGCTTTCGCGTCAGACCATGTCGCTGGGGATTGTGGGTGCAGCCACCGCCCTGTGCTTCGCGTGGTGGACCCGCTACACAGCCGCGCTGCAGGAGGGGGCCTTGTTCCCGTTGGTGGACCTGCGATTGTCCAATCCGGAGATGGTGGCGTGGTATTTCGGCGATTGGGGCTATCGTCTCAACCCGGCGAACTGGGCCAAGGGTGGCTGGCGGATCCTCAACACCTTATTCGGCAGCTTCGTTCTCTGCGGCGTGGCGGCACTGGGTCTCTTCAAGCAAGGCATTCCCCGCTTTGCCCTCTGCATGCTCGGGGGCGGCCTTCTCACCATCCTGGTCTTCACCCACCTCGTCCTGCACCACAGCCATTACTATCTGATGTTCACGATGCCGGTCGCCTTCCTCCTGGCGAATGGTGCCGGATGGTTGCAGGACCGTCTCGCAGGCGGACAACCCGGCCGTTTTGCCGCCTTCTGCGCCCCCTTGATCGGACTTTCCATTCTCCAGGGCCTGATCGGCATGAAGACCGTGGTCAGCACTGACCCATATCCGAGGCAAATGGCATCGATCATCGCCGGGCATACCGCGCCGGGCGACAAACTCGTGATCCGCGGAGGCGGTTGGGGCGGTGAGCTTCTGTTCCGCTCCAGCAGGGACGGCCTGTCGGTCTGGAACACCCGGCTGCTGGAAGATCCCGATCACCTGGCGGAGCTGAAGCGCCGTGGATTCAACAAGCTCGTGATGGTCAGCGAATCCCCACTTCTCGACGCGGTGCAACGCGTCAACCCGGGGAACACCGGCAGGAAGCGCGAGCTCTACCACGGCCATCGCACCGCCGTTGTGGAAAGCTGGCCGGTAGTCTTCCAAAACGAAGATCTCGTCATTCAGGACATTCCCTGATCGCAAGATCCCGCGAATCCACACCCATGAAGCACAAATCCATCATCGTCACCGGCTCTTCCGGACTCATCGGCTCGGAGGTCTGCCTGTATTTCGCCAATGAACTCGGCTACCACATCCACGGGGTCGACAACAACCAGCGGGCGGTGTTCTTCGGCCCGCAGGGGGACACCCGTTGGAATCAGCAGCGACTATCCACGATCCTGCCCTCCTTCACGCATCACGAGCTCGACATCCGGAACCGCGACGGGGTTCTGGATCTGGTGTCGAAGCTGCGTCCGGACGTGGTGATCCACACCGCCGCCCAGCCGTCGCACGACCGCGCTGCCGCGATCCCCTTCGACGACTTCGACACCAACGCCGTGGGCACGCTCAACCTGCTGGAGGCGGCACGGCGGTACTGTCCCGAGTCACCCTTCGTCCACATGAGCACGAACAAGGTGTACGGAGACGCACCGAACCGGATCGCCCTCAAGGAATTGGAGTCGCGGTGGGATTACGATGATCCGGCCTATGAGCACGGCATTTCCGAAGACTTCACCATCGACCAGTCGAAGCACTCGCTCTTCGGTGCCTCGAAGGTTGCGGCGGATGTGATGGTTCAGGAGTACGGTCGGTACTTCAACATGCCAACCTGCTGCCTTCGCGGCGGCTGCCTGACCGGCCCAAACCATTCGGGCGTCGAGCTGCACGGATTCCTGAGCTATCTCGTCAAATGCAATCTCGAAGGCCGTGAGTACAAGGTCTTCGGGTACAAGGGCAAGCAGGTTCGCGACAACATCCATTCTCTGGACGTGGCGCGGTTCATGGGAGCGTTCGTCGGCAATCCCAAGGCTGGCGAAGTTTACAACCTCGGGGGCGGCAAGGCCAACAGCACCTCGATTCTCGAGGCGTTCCGGATCGTCGAACAGTACAGCGGCAAGCCCCAAGTGTACTCGTATGTGGATGAAAACCGCGCGGGCGACCACATCTGTTATTACTCGGACTTGCGGAAAATGAAGGCCCACTACCCGGCATGGGACATCACCCAGACCTTGGAAGACACGATCCGCCAGATCGTCGAGGCTTGGCATCAGCGCGGCATCCACTGACGTTCTGCGGCACGCCGCATGTTGGAAGCGGCGTCCGGAACAACGTCGCTCCGGGAACACTCCACCTCCATCTGAAGGCATGACCATCCTGATCACCGGAATCTGCGGTTTCGCAGGCTCATCGATAGCTTTTGCACTCCGAGAGCACCTCCCCGGGTTGAAGATCATCGGCATCGACAATTTCATCCGGCCCGGCAGCGAGCAAAACCGCAAGCCGTTGCGCGCGGCGGGAATGAGCTTGTTCCACGGCGACATCCGCCAACCGAGCGACCTGGAAACCCTGCCGCGGGCAGACTGGGTGATTGATGCTGCCGCGAATCCCAGCGTGCTCGCCGGAGTCGACGGCAAGACGAGCTCCCGCCAACTCGTGGAACACAACCTCGTCGGCACCCTGAATCTGCTCGAGTACTGCAAAGTCCATGGCGCAGGTCTCACTCTGCTGAGCACCAGCCGAGTGTATTCCATCTCCCCGCTTGCCTCACTGCCGGTGATCATCAAGGACGGGGCCTTCACTCCCGACCCCGGGTCGAATCTACCTTCAGGAGTCGGTCCGGGCGGGGTTTCGGAGTCGTTCTCGACGGCACCACCGGTCTCGCTCTACGGCGCCACCAAGCTGGCAAGCGAAGCGCTCGCCCTCGAATACGGCGAGACCTTCGGATTTCCCGTTTTCATCAACCGCTGCGGCGTGATGGCCGGGGCAGGACAATTCGGCCGCGCCGATCAAGGGATCTTCTCCTACTGGATCAACAGCCACCTTCGCCGCAAGAGCCTCCGATACATCGGATTCGACGGCATGGGCCACCAAGTACGCGATTGCCTCCATCCGGAGGATCTCGCATCACTGCTCGCCCTGCAAATCGGCTCCACCACCCGATTGGACGCCGGAGATCGCGTGATCAATTGCTCGGGTGGCGCGGACTCCGCCGTTTCGCTGCGGCAGCTTACCGCATGGTGCGACGATCGTTTCGGACATCATGACGTCGGTGCCGCACCCGATCCCAGGCCCTTCGATATCCCATGGATGGTGCTGGATTCATCCAAAGCATCCAGCCTGTGGAACTGGCAGGCCACGACTCCCGTATGGAGCATCTGCGAGCAAATCGCCGCCCATGCGCAAGCCCATCCCGACTGGCTTGAAACCTCCGCCCCCATCTGATCATGATCCACGCTCCCGGACAGCTCTCACTCTACTCGGTGATCATCCCGGCTCGCGACGAGGAGGAATCGCTTCCCGAAACCCTCCGCGACATCCACTCGACCTTCAAAGCGGCGGGGATTGCCCATGAAATCGTCGTGGTCGACGACGGCTCGAAGGACAAGACCTGGCAGGTGTTGCTTGAATTGAGGGAATCGGAGATCCCGGCGCTCAACCCGGTGAGCAACCCTGGACCCCACGGCTTTGGACGCGCAATCATCCGCGGACTGGATCACAGCACCGGTGATGCTGTCGTGATCATGATGGCCGACGCCTCGGACTCCCCGCGCGACGCGGTCCGCTACTGGCGGATTCTCAACGACGAGGGCTATGAATGCGCGTTCGGCAGCCGCTTCGTCAAGGGTGGCGCGGTCCATGATTACCCGAAGATCAAGCTCTTCGTAAACCGCATCGCCAACCAGCTGGTGAAACTCGGGTTCCACATTCCGCTCAACGACGTCACCAACGCCTTCAAGGCGTACCGCCGGACGGTGATCGACGGATGCAGGCCGCTGCTGGCACCCCACTTCAACCTCACGGTGGAACTGCCCCTCAAGTCGATCGTGCGCGGTTACTCATGGAAATCCATGCCGATCTCGTGGCACAACCGCAAGCACGGCATGGCCAAACTCAAAATCAAGGAAATGGGCAGCCGCTACTTTTTCATCTGTGCCTATGTGTGGCTGGAGAAGTTCTTCAGCCGTGGCGACTACCGGAGATAAGGTTCCCGCTTCCGCTTTCATGCGGACCAAGCCGGCATCCCCCCCGGTCGAATCCGGTGGCAATGCTGATCTGACAATCCGATGAGTTCCGGCATCCAATCCCATTGGTCGCGGATCGGCCTCGGCACGGGCACACTGGCGTCGCTGGGACGCTCGGCCTCGCTCCGCGATGTGGAGAACCTGCTCGCCGCAATGCGTGAATCGGGCGTGTCGGTGATCGACACCGCGGATTCCTACGCATCCGGCGGAAGCGAGCGATTGCTGGGGGCGGCACTTCGCCGCTGCGGCGGCGGCTTCGCCATCGTCACCAAGGCCGGCTACCGATACACGGATTTCCCCGGCCCTCTCCGCCCGCTGAACCACTTGTTCAAGAAGATCATCCACCGCTACGGCAACAGACAATGCTTCGAGCCGGGATACCTGCGGAACTCGCTTGAACGCAGCCTCGCCCGCCTGGGGCAGGAACGCGTCGAGGCATTCCTGCTTCACAACCCGCCGGAAGAAGCCGTCACCTGCAGTCGCGTTCGCGACACACTCGCCAGGATGATTCGCGATGGCAAAGTGGCGAAGACAGGCGTGTCCTCGTTCATTCCCTCGGTCATTTCGCAGGCGATCCGCACCGGCGGATACATGGGAGCGCGATAAGGAGGGTGCTCAAAAGTGGTTCAACCGAGCCTTTGGAGTGACTGGCCGAACCTTGGACGAGTGGTTTGCGCTGCCCGCATCCGAGTGGCAAAAACTGCGCGGGCTGATGCTCGCACGCAACCGCTTCGGCCCACTACAGCTTGCACGAGAGGCATGGCGGGTGATGGCTCGGGCTCTGCGGCCAACGGGCGTACAGGTGAGTTTGCTAGGACCTGACGGTAGCGGAAAGACCACGCTCATCGAAGGGATCAATATGCGCCTAGAGCCGATGTTTCGTCGGTTCAAGGTGTTTCACTTTCGTCCGACCATAACAAGGTCCGCATCCGAAGATACTCCCGTGACCGACCCACACGGCAAACCTCCTTATGGTGTTACAAAAAGCTGCGCAAAACTAAGCTACTATCTGGCCAGTTACTGGCAGGTTTATTTGCTGAGGTTGCTAAAGCTACGAATCGAAAGCACACTCATACTTTTTGATCGCGATTTTCATGACATGCTGGTGGATGGAAAGCGCTATCGGCTCGCTCCAACAAGCCGCTGGATGGCAAAACTGATCATTAGGCTCACCCCAAAGTCGGACCTTACTTTCGTTCTGGATGTCGATCCCGTTGCCTGCCACTCGCGCAAAACTGAGCTGACGATTCCCGAGCTCGAGCGCCAGCGCAAGCGATTGCTCGCCCTTGCCGAGGGAAAAGATTGCTGGACTGTCATAGATGCAAATCAGTCTCCAGGCATCGTAGCTGACCAAGTATGTCATAGAATTATCGATCTGCTCATCAAGCGAAACGAGCATTGTTGATTCTAATAAATACAAAATTCGATCGGCAATGAGACAAATCAAAGTCCTTCTCTCCGCCTACGCCTGCGAGCCGAACAAAGGCAGCGAGCCCGGTGTTGGTTGGCGTTGGGCGATGGGCCTTGCTTCTCGAGTCGGGCTTCATGTTCTCACTCGTGAATCCAACCGCGTGGCGATTGAAAACGCATTGGACTCGCTGTCATCTGAGAGCCCACTCAAGTCGGCAACATTTGTTTATCACGATTTGTCCAAACCTTTGTTGTGGCTAAAAAAACGCGGACTGCTTCCAACGATGGCTTATTATGCGTTGTGGCAATGGTCAGCATCCAAGCGATTCGCCCACTTGGCCGATGAAGCGGATGTGATTCATCATTTGACTTTTTGCACGCTGCTTTGCCCCGGTTTTTGGAAACCGAAGAAAGCCAAATTTGTCATCGGCCCAATTGGCGCGCCTTTGGTAAATCCCCATTACTACGCGCTCTTTGGCCCTCAAGAGCGACTGCAAAGATTGAGAGGCTGGCTCATGGAACGATACCACTGGCTCCCATGGCTGGATCAGCTTCTCAAGCGCGCATCGGCAATCGTTCCCGCGAATTCGGATACCAAGAAATTGCTGGAAAAACAGCCTTACCGCATTCAAGCAACCATGCTCGACACAGGCGCGCCGGAATCATCCATCACAACAAAGCAGGATTCACCCGATGGAGTATTTCGCATGATGTACGCCGGGCAATTGGAGTGGCGCAAAGGCTTGGAGCTCTCGCTCCGCGCTCTCGCCAAAGTCTCAACATCGTCGACTTCCCCTTGGGAGTTCCATATCTTTGGCAAAGGGCCCGACATGGCACGACTTCAGGGCATGGCAGAAGAATTGAAAATTGCCGAGCGGGTGACATTTCATGGAGCAGTCCCCCAGGCCGAGCTCATGAATCGCTTCGGCCGGCTGGATGCTTTTCTCTTCACCAGCATCCGCGACACCTCCGCCGGCGTGAACCTCGAGGCCATGGCCCACGGACTTCCGATCATTTGCATCGCCCACCAAGGTGTCGGCGACATTACCGATGAGGCATGCGCCGAAAGAGTCGAACCGGGAACCATCGAAGTGACCGTGCAAGCTCTCGCGAACTCAATCATCCGCATGGCCGAGAATCCCATCCGCAGGCAACAATTGGGACTCGCCGCAGCCACACGCGCAAAAACCACATTCTCTTGGGATGAGAAATTCGACCGCATGGTTCAGGTCTATGAGGAGGCCATCGGAAAGAAATCGGCATAGCGCGCCTTTTCTTCATTTTACCCAGTGCCTAATGACTGCTGACCAATGACCTCTTCTCCTCTTCCCCAATAACCTCTAACTTATAACCTCTAACTGAAATTCTTCGGCGCTAACCTCGGGGGCATCGTGGACATCGCCAGCGGAATTGACGGTGCGGAATTGCACGACGATTTCGACTCCCTCAAGAATGGCATCGTCCGTTGGCTTGATGCGGGTGCCCCGGATCCCGGACAAGCTGCGGGCGAGATCGCAAAACGCTATCATCCCAAGGTCATCGCCGAGCGGCACGTGGAAATCTACCGCGAGGTTCTCTGCCGGTAGGGCCGAGCGGCCGCGCCCCGCCCACTTCACCTTCTTCCGCCGGAGGCTACCACTCACCACGATTCCATATGCGGCATGTGCTGCTCAGGCCAACGACCGCTCTAAGCCATGGAAAACTCTATCGAAATTTGATCTAAACAACCTCTGGAAATCCTTCATGAAAGTTCTCATTGACTGCTTCGGCACCCCATTCTTCCTGTCCCACGGCGGCGCACACACCCAGGTGGTATCCACTGCTGATGGCTTGCGCGAATGCGGTGCGGAAGTGGAATACTCACGCTGGTGGGACGGTAAACAGTCCGCCGACCTGATTCATTCCTTCGGAGTTCCGAACCGCACCTACATCGAGTTTGCGACGGCAAAGGGGATTCCCGTGGTCAACACCACTCTCTTCACGGCCACATGCAACCGCAGTCCGCTGCAGCTCAGCCTCCAAGGTGCCATGGTATCCGCGCTGCTTGGCATTCCCTCATTCCCTCCCTGGGGAGCTATTCGATCCCAACTCATGTGGAGCTGTTTCAAGGCATGTGACCTGAGCATCGTCGGACTTGAGGCCGAGGCGGATGTCCTGAAGAAAGTCTATGGCGTCCCGCGCTCGAAGATCCGGGTCATTCCGCTCGGATTGCAGAACACGTTCCTAGAAGCCGGGCATGGCGCCCGTGACAACGACGAACTCATCACCACCGGCACGATCACCGAGCGTAAACGCTCCATCGAACTCGCCCGGTTGGCCATCTCCGCCAAGGTTCCCATCCGCTTCGTTGGAAAACCGTATGATGTGAACAGCCAGTATTGGCGCGACTTCTCCGCGCTCATCGACGGTCAATACGTCCGCTACACCTCACACACCGAAAGCGTCGGGGAAATGATAGAACTCCTCCAACAATCCAGAGGCTACGTGCTGGCCAGCGATTATGAAAACTGGTGCCTCTCCGCCCACGAGCCATCGCCTGCGGCCTGCCGATCCTCGTCCCTGACCAGCGCTGGAGCCGTGAACTTTTTGGCAATCAAGCGCAATACTGGTTGCCGTGCGACTCCAAACATGGCGGTCAGTCACTGAAACGCTTCTATGTTGCGTGTTCGTCCTTACCCGTTCCTAATACCCAACTTCATTCGTGGGTGGATGTGGGTGAAATGCTTCTCGATTGCTACCGTGAAGTGTTGAACGGTAAACATTAATTGCCCCCAACCCAAGTACCAACTCCGTAAACAATAATGAGTATTAATTTCTCAATCTATTCCGCTACATGAACCGTCGCACTTATCCTTACGACCCACATATTTCAAACGGCATGCTAGCTCGTGCATTAATTTGGATCACACGCAAACGAATACCAATCTTTAGGAGACTGTTCACTGCTTACCTCAATTGTGATATTGGTGGCCCACTCCCAAAAAGCACATTTCTTCCCCATCCTTTTGGCATTGTCCTCACCAGTGGGGCGGAACTGGGCGAGGATGTGGTCATCGGCCATCAGGTAACCATTAGAAACCGTGGCGGTGTGATGGCTGCGCCAAAAATCGGAAACAGAGTTTCATAGG
>Ga0194116_10001440_pt1 | contig 33852 bp, 29 predicted proteins | sample TA2MahsurfametaG_4_FD_148617 | JGI IMG/M metagenome (GOLD analysis project Ga0194116, IMG submission 148617) | Freshwater microbial communities from Lake Tanganyika, Tanzania - TA2015008 Mahale S9 surface | ecosystem: Environmental > Aquatic > Freshwater > Lake | place: Tanzania: Lake... | reverse complement strand
AGCCTGCAAAAACAGGTAGAAACAGCCAAACCCAAATGCTTTTTCCCATGTTCCGTGCAAATTTGCGTAATTTCGCAAACAGGTGAAAGCCATTCTGCAGTTTTTTCGTTATGCGCGGCCCTACAAAGGGCTGATTTTTCTGAATTTCGGCTTCAACCTTCTTTACATTCTGCTGCACCTGAGCACCCTGCTCATGATAATGCCGGTGCTGAAATTTCTGTTTAAACCCACCGATGCCTCGCCCGGACTGGATACCAAAGGACTGGATGTGGGCAACTGGTTTGCAGCCCAATACAACCATTTCATTCACTGGTTCAGCGGCATGGCCAAAGGAGATCCGCTGCGGGCGCTGGCCTTTTTGTGTGCTGCGCTGGTAATGATTACGATTATCAAGAACCTGAGCCGTTTTGCTGCCATGAGTGTGATGGCTAAACTGCGTAACCTAGCGGTTCGTGACATGCGCATGAACATCTACAACCGCTGCCTGGAGCTGCCGGTGGCCTATTTCAACGAAGAACGCAAAGGAGATTTGCTCTCGCGCATGAGCAATGACATGAAAGAAATTGAATTTGCGCTGATGGTGTCGCTTGAGGCCCTGTATATGCAGCCGCTCACCATTTTGCTGTTTCTGGGCGCACTGATATTTCTTTCACCTCAGCTGACCTTGTATATTGTGATATTTCTTCCACTCACTGCCATATTTATCGGCCTGTTGAGCCGAAGCCTGCGCCGCAAAAGCACACGTAATCAGGAATTGGCAGGACGCATCATGTCATCGTTTGAAGAAACCATCAGCGGCATGCGCATCATCAAGGCTTTCAATGCATCGGGTTTTTTTCGGCAGAAATACAGCGCGGAAGACTGGTCGTATACACGCAACAATATTGGCGTACAACGCCGGTATGATTTGTCGTCGCCGCTGAGTGAAACCATCGGAATCGCGGTATCGGCAGCACTTTTATGGCTTGGGGGCAACATGGTTTTCGGTGGCACGCTGAATCCGGAATTTTTCCTCACCTACTTTGCCATTTTCAGCCAGCTGATTAATCCCTTCAAGGCACTGAGTTCTTCCTATTCAGCGGCGGTACGTGGGCAAGCTAGTCTGCACCGCATCGAAGAACTGGTGAATGCACCGGTAAGGGTTCAGGATCCGCTTTACCCCAAGGTTCCGTTATTTGAGCACAGCATTGAATTCAGGGACGTTTCATTTGGTTACGACTCAGGCAAAGCCGTTTTACAAAATATCAACATTACCATTAAAAAAGGACAGACCATTGCCCTGGTGGGTCCCAGCGGAGCGGGGAAAACCACCTTCACCGATTTAATAGCCCGGTTTTACGATGTGGATTCAGGCAGTATTTTACTGGACGGACATGATTTGCGGGAGTTCAAACAGGATGACCTGCGACAGCTGATGGGTATGGTGAGCCAAGAGAGCATTTTATTTAATGAAACGGTGCGAAACAACATCGCACTGGGCAAGCCGGAGGCTGATGAAAAAGCGTTATCAGACGCTGCCAAAGGCGCGTATGCGGCTGAATTTATTGAGCAGTTATCGGAAGGGTATAATACCAATATCGGAGAGCACGGCAGCAAGCTCAGTGGCGGACAGCGACAGCGGCTGGGAATTGCACGGGCATTGCTGAAAGATCCTCAGATCTTGATCTTGGATGAAGCTACGAGTGCACTAGACAGCCAGAGCGAGAAGGCCGTTCAGGCCGCACTGAAAAAACTGATGCTGAACCGCACCAGTATCATTATAGCGCACCGGTTAAGCACAGTTATCCACGCTGATTTGATTGTGGTGATGGATCAGGGACGCATTACCGAAGCGGGTACCCATGAAGAGCTTGTTGCCAGCCAAGGCTTGTATCACAAGCTGATACAGCTTCAGCAGCTGGCGTGAGGGGTTTTAGTTTATTGGATTATCGGACAAAGGCGTTTCTTCGACCCCTTCGGGATCGACTCTATACTTCAGCATTTTGTTGCAAACGGCAGCAGCTTTTGGCAAAAATTAAACACACCATCCGGGCAACTCATCTCACCTCTGTGAAACTCTGTAGTGGGTGTTTGGTGTTCTCAAGACATCAGCGGCCATATTCGTCATCAGGTATTAAACCAATACACCCATTTAAATGCCAGACTGCGGTTTTTGGTCAGAAACTGAGGGTCATAGTTTTCGGAATATACAACAAAAAAGTCGCTCATGGGCCGATAGCGCCACTGATAGCGAATATTCACGTTTACATTTTCTGCCTGGGTATTGTACTGCAGGAATGCGGTGAAATACATGATGGTATTCAGGCTGTATTCGGTTTTAGCACCAATGAGATTTAATGTTGATTTTCCTAATTTGGGAATATCAATATCTATACGGCGGTAATTGAGGGTAAACAGAAAACGAGGCTGAAATCGGTACTGTATGGAACCGGTTAGGGAAAGTTTTTCCCCGCCAAAATAAGAACCATACTGACATTCAAGCGACACGTTCAGCGGACGGCGGTTGTTACTACTTGCCGTGACAGACAGGCTTTGAAAATTGTATTCACCCGTGGAAAGAAATAGGGTGTCTCCGGGATTTACGGGATTAAACGATTGAAACAGCCAGAAAAATTCATTGTTGGCGGCTAGCCGGAAACTGGCACTGTTTTGCAACATCATTTTCCCCGAAAACGTATTAATCGCCTCTGTAACCCTGAAATTGCTGTCGGTGTAGATACTGTTGTAAAAATTTACGGAGAAATTATTGATAACATTACTTTTCGGATAGAATATCCTGCTGATCATGGGTTCCAGACGCCCATAACTCATGAAAAAGGTTTTTCGCAATACGGGGTCATAGTTTTCGATACGCGGTACAAATCCGGTGGGGGCGCGGAACTTTCCGGAAACATATTCATGGTTCCACATTGCTTCCCATTTTAGTGTTCGGTAAAACAAAAATGAAGCGTGCGCATAGCCTCTGTCTACTTTCAATCCATCATAAAGTGCTTTTTGCACAAAGATTTTTCCCACCCAACGGTTGGCAGGTGTGAGCAGGTTGAACTCCATTCCGGCCACGGAATTGCGTTTGGCGTTCATCGTGCCCATTGCCTGTTCGCTCACCAGAATTCCGCCCAGATAGCTGGCGGCAAATACCTTGCGCTGAAAGGCAGCCACAGCGTAATTTTTAGCGGGATTCAGCGAATCCATGCGGCGGGATTGGACATCCATAACACCTAAGCGCATATCCTTACCGATTTTACCGGTTATCCGGGCACCGGCATCAATGGGTATATTGCCGGTCTGAGAAAGGCCAATACGGCGGCTAAAGAAGGGCCGAATCTGCCGAAAACCAAACTGGGCAAACAGATCACTGTTTTCAATGAAAAACTGCCTTCTTTCGGGAAAAAACAGGGCAAAACGCGTAAGATTGATTTGCTGCTCATCCACATCCACCTGTGCAAAATCCGTGTTAATAGTTACATCCAGATTGAGAGACGAGCTTAGGCCAACTTTGGCATCCAGTCCGAACCGCGGCGTATTATTTTTTAAAAAATCTCCCTTTTCGCCGGTTGCCAGGCTGCCTGTATAAGGAATGAGGGCCAGGTTAGGTGCCTTGCGGACAGGTGGAGCCGGCCATTGCAGGGTTCCGGTAAAAATAAGCGCACTGATATTGAACATTCTGGGCACTTTTATCCAGGTACTAACTTCATTATTTCTGAAATCGGATCTGGCAACATTAAAACGCCAGGTGCTGAGTCCGTCGGGGAAACGCAGGGATTTGAAAGGGATTTCAAATTCGGCAAACCAGGTATCGCGGGTAATGCGGGTGGCGCTATACCATATCTGGTCCCATGCGGTTGAAACGCCAAATCCACCGCTATTTTCCACGGCACCTTCTCGTTGAGCATTCTGGGGTGTAACACCAAATGAAAAACCATTTTGCCCGTCGGCAAACGGACTGAGCGTGAGTACCACAGCATCGCTCTGGGTAATGCTGAAGTCGCGCTTGAGGCTTTGCACCACAAAGGGTTTTTCAGGGTTTCTGTTAATGCAGACAAACGCGGCATACAGCCGGTTTTCATCGTAGGTTAACATGAATTGGGTTTGGGTGAGGGCCTCGGAAGTATCGTAGGGGAAATGCTGTATAAATCCACCCATCGCTGGGGCTTTCCCCCATACCTCTTCAGAAAAAACACCATCTATAACTATGTTTTGTGAAGTCTTCTGAATGGGATAAACCTGCGCTGTGAGCCCGTTAATAAAAATACACAAAGCGCAAAGGAAGAAGTGCCGCAAGGTAATTAGTCTTTATTGGCAATATTTCGCTTTGCAACCGCATTCATGCGATTAATCTGCTCATAATATCTTTTTCTGGAATAAGGCACATAAAAACGCAGCACACTTCCTGCCCTCAGTACATTGCTTCTTATGCCATTCCATGACTTCATTTCTTTGATGCTGCAGTCAAACACATCGGAGAGGGTGTAAAAACCATCCCCCGGTTTTACTTTATATACAACCCATACCCGCGAGGGAGGGGACGGCGCTGGGGCATTTGTATTGACGGCATTCTGCTCTGTTTCTCTTTCACCTCGGGGTTTTATTTCAATGTAGGTGATACTGTCTCTAACCGTAACAATGGTGTCATAAACGATGGGAGGGTTGTTTTTTTGCAGCAGCATAATACACAGGCTGTCGCGTACTTTTACGTATGAAGCCCGCTTTGAGGACGGAATATAAAATGTGGCAGATTCACTAAACCAGGGTATTACAGAAGACTTAAACTCAGGATTCAACTGTTGCAGTTCAGCAGCGGTTATGCCCGTTTTGTCCTCAAAAAAGGATATAGGAAGCAAACAGCGGATGGTTGCCGTATCGGATTTTATAAGCGGATAAACCTCTTTTGCTAAACCCGTTTCTTCGAAATGGTACATCACCACCAAGGTCGCATAGAAGTTTACAATATGTTGTTGTTCAGCAGGACTGAGGTTTTTGTAAATATCCTCCAGTTTCAGGCTGTTGCCAGCTTGTCTTATGGCCTGATTCAGCCGCACGGCACCAATTCGGAAGGCTAGAATGGTTTTGGCCCAGTCGCGGTAAATTCCCTGCAGGTCTTTCAGGTAATGGCATGCGGCATCGGATGAGGCTGAAAGTGAGCGTCTTTCATCGAGTATGGAGGTTTGTCTGAGACCATATTTTTTCCCCATACTGAAATTCAGTGGCCAGATTCCTGTGCTACCGTCTAGATCGGTAAATTTGGTATCGAGGGCGGTATTGGACGCAGGCAGAAAACGGATAAACCAGGGCAGACCATAAATCTGACGGGCATGATCGATATAGGGCTGAAAGGCAGCCTGCCTGCCAACCATGATGGATGTTTTGCGATTCTCGTTAGCAATCAGTGTATCGATCTTTCGCTGAACATCCGCATTGTAAAAGTGTGGCAAACCGACCTTCTCAAAAGCACGAATTCTGTTTTCCCAGACATTGGCCAACGAATTGTGCAAAAAGGCAAATAAAGAAAGCAATAAAAGGAGAAAAGATTTCATCATTTGCAGGCACGCAGTATTTCGGAGGACATACTGTACAAATTCTGTTCCTCAAATTCACCGCACATAAGCTGCATGCCGATTGGAAGCCCTGAAGCTGTTGTGGCAGTGGGAATGCTGATAGCGCAATTGCCGGCAATATTGGCCTGAACGGTAAACAAATCGGCCAGATACATGGCTATGGGGTTTTTAGATTTTTCACCCATTTTAAACGCAGGCGTACTGGTAGTCGGGATAAAAATGGCATCCGCATTTGAAAGTACTTCCCGTGTTCTATTTTTTATGATGCGCCTTACTTTCTGTGCTTTGCTGTAATACGCGTCGTAATAATCGCTACTAAGCACAAAGGTTCCCAGCATAATGCGACGTTTTACTTCCTCGCCAAAACCTTCGCTGCGGCTGAGGGTAAAGGTTGATTCCAGATCGGTAGCATGCTGACTGCGGTGGCCGTACAACAGACCGCTATAGCGGCTCAAGTTGCTACTGGCTTCAGCAGTTGTAAGAACGTAGTAAGTAGGCACTAAATAATCCAGGTATTCAAAATCAAAATAGGTAACGGTATGTCCATTTGCCTGCAGTGAAGCAATAATGGATTCCGTTGCAGATTTCACTTCGGGATCCAGGCCGGGATGTTCTATTGCCTGCCTCATAACAGCGAAGGTATATTTCTTACTGGACGCAACATTTTCATATCGGGGCGCCGGTCTGTCAGAAACGGTGGCATCATGTTCATCAGGGCCCGCCATAATTTCTGTCAGCAGCATATTGTCTTCCAAGCTGTGTGTGAGCGGGCCAATCTGGTCAAAACTGCTTGCGTAGGCGAGCAATCCCCAGCGACTTATGAGGCCATAGGTAGGTTTGATGCCAAAAAGTCCGCAGAATGCGGCCGGCTGACGAATAGAACCTCCTGTATCGCTGCCCAATGTAGCATGAACCATATTGGCCTGCACGGCTACGGCACTGCCGCCGCTGCTGCCACCGGGAACTCTTTCATAATCGGCGGCATTTTTCACCGGGCCAAAGGCTGAATTTTCATTGGAAGCACCCATGGCAAATTCATCGCAGTTTGTGCGTCCGAGGATAATGGCATCTTCGTCCAACAAACGCTGAACAGCAGTAGCTGTATACAGGCTTTCAAAACCTTCCAGAATTTTGCTTGCCGCCGAAACCTTATGGCCTTTGTAGGCTAGGTTGTCTTTTATACCAATAATGGCCCCTGCAAGTCGGCCATGAGTTCCAGATTTAAATTTTTGGTCAATGTGCCTAGCTCGTTCCAGGGCCTCTTCGACCCATACCTCCAAGAATGCATTGAGGTGTTTGTTTTCCTCGATGCGGGCAATATATTCACTCACCAGTTGAACACAACTGGTTCCCCCAGACCGAATACAGGCCTGGATGTCAGTAATGCGGCGATAAGTGCTCAAGCTTCTGTCTTGCTCTTGTTGGGGTCTTCGTCCATGCCTTTGCGAATCTCGCTCTGCACATTGTTTTTGGCGTCATTGAATTCACGCACACCACGACCCAGACCGCGCATAAGTTCCGGAATTTTTTTACCCCCAAACAACAACAACACAATCACCAGCACCAGAATGATTTCTTGAGTTCCCATACCTAAAATCAAGATTGTATTCATGTTCAAAATTTTGTTCGAAGTTACCACTAAACCACCGCATTGTCAAAGAAAATCATATCGCCCGGCCTGTTTGCATGGCAACACAGCCTCTATCTATTATTTTTGCCCTGAAAAATGATATGTCAAACGTTAATGAAATGCTAACCCAGTTGAAAGACCAACTGGTAAAAAATCTTTCCCATACCCATCAGGAATTTTCGCGCATACGCGCCGGAAAAGCCAGCCCCAATATGCTGGATGGCGTGATGGTGGATTACTACGGAACTCCTACCCCGCTGAATCAGGTGGCCAACATAGGAACGCCCGATGCCAGAACCCTGACCATTCAGCCTTGGGATAAATCGCTGATTCGTCCTATTGAAGCCACCATCATCAACAGCAACATGGGGTTTGCACCTCAGAATGACGGAGAAATGATTCGCATCAATGTTCCTGCGCTTACCGAAGATCGCAGAAAAGACCTTGTGAAAATGGTCAAAGCCGAAGCCGAAAACAGCAAGGTGGGCATCCGCAATATCCGTAAGGATTTTATGGAAAAAGCAAAATCCATGCACAAGGATGGCCTTAGCGAAGACGAGGCCCGCGGTGCAGAAGAAGAAATTCAGAAAACCATAGACAACTACATCAAAAAGACCGAAGATTTACTGTCAGCCAAAGAAAAAGAGATTATGACCGTTTGAGGTCAGTCTTGCTCAAAGACCGCCCATTCACGCACTTTGCCGGTTTTTTCCAGCAATGCCTGCAGGCTATCTGCCATCACGGTTATATGCCCCATTTTACGGTGGGGTCTAATTTCAGCCTTGTTGTAAAGATGCACATAAACACCCCGTTCTGACAGCAACTGATCGGTAAACTTCAGTTTGCATTTGCCGGATTGTCCTTCCCCGCCAACAAGGTTAATCATGGCTGCAGGCTGAACCATTTCTGTATTGCCCAGTGGCAACCCCAGTAAAATACGGTTGAGCTGCTCAAACTGGCTGGTGTAATTGCCTTCTATGGTATGGTGCCCGCTGTTGTGGGGTCTGGGGGCAATTTCATTCACCAATACTTCTGCATTTTGGGTCACAAACAACTCGACGGCAAAAAGTCCGGGTGACTGTAAGGCCTGCACGGCACACATGGCCACAGCGCGGTAATCTGAATCCAGGTCTGCGGTGGTTCCAGCAGGAGAAAAAAGGAATTCCACTAGGTTACTCTGCGGATTGAAATACATTTCTATGAGCGGATAAGTTACCACATTCCCCTTGCGATCCACCGCCACTATAACCGAGTATTCGGCAATATTTGCATGAAAATGCTCGACCACACAAGGGCCGGGCGACTGAAACTTGCCGGATGCGATGTCGTTTTTGGAAACAACATCAACTCCTTTGCCATCGTATCCGCCGGTGCGTTGTTTTATGACCACTTTTTCGCCGGCAAAAGGCTGCACGGCCTTTGCCAGATCTGAGGGGCTGTCGCAAATCACAAAATCTGCTGTAGGAATGCCGTGTTTGCGGTAAAACAATTTCTGGATGCCTTTATCCTGTATTATTTTCAGGGCGCGTGCCGAGGGGATGACTGTTTTGCCCGATTCTTCTATTTCCAACAAGACATCGCTGTTAATGTGCTCGATTTCAAACGTAAGTACATCGCATTCCTGTGCCAGTTTGCGTATGGCTTCAGCATCCTTCAGACTTCCCTCTATCACTTTGTCTGCGACAGAAGAAGCCGGACAATGCAAATCATTTTCCAGCACAGTATATTTCACATTCCAAGGTCGGGAAGCCTCAATGAGCATCTTGCCCAGTTGCCCTCCCCCAACAAGGCCAATTCTAAGTTCTGCTGGCAATTTTACGTTCTCATTCATCGTTTGGTTCCTCCATGCTAAAGAGTGCGCTGTAGAGATTGCGGTATTTTTCGGGTTGAAAAGACTGCACTGCAAAGTTGTGGGCTGCCCGCGACATTTCCGCTTTTTCTTGGGATGACAATTTACAGTATTGTTCCAGGGCATCCGCAAAGGCCGCAGGCTGCAGGGTAATTTCCGCACCAGAATGATTGTCCTTTAAGCCTTTCCAGGGGGTGTTTTCTCCTATAAAACAAGGCAATCCTTGAGCCAGCGCCTCGGCAATGGCATGGCCGAAGTTTTCGCCCTTGCTTCAGGAAACAAAAATGTGATGCTGTTGGTAATATTCCGCCATTTTTGGGGGTGGAACGGATAAAATATACGTTACCTTGATATGTTCAGGCAATAGGATCAAAGCCTGCTGAAAAGAATTAAAATACGCTTCATCCGAATAATCGCCAATGAGGGTAACCTGTGCCGGAAACGGCATGAGCGACAGCATCTGCAACAGCAACAGCGGGTCTTTTTCGTCGGATATACGGCCTACGGAAATGATTTTCAGAGGCTCCTCTTATATATTATGCAGTTTGTATGGTGGAATGCCTGCCGGAATATTGGCGGCTTCCAGAATTTTAGCTTTTTCACCCATCACGGCGCGGATTTCCTCCGTTTCATCGGATTGTGTACTTTGCCAGTCTATGTTATTAAACCAGCCAAAAATCCCGGCCAGGGTTATAAAAACTTTCTTTTAAAAAGGCTTTACACTGCGGGCGCTGCGATGCAGCATGCCCCGCGGGGCTACCACAATTTTTCGGTGTTTGGAGCGGTGCCCCCACAGAATGGGATAAATGCTAAAATACAGAGAAAATATCCCCTGAACATACAGCACATCTTCTGCGGTAAGGTGCGCATCCAGTAAATCAAAAATGCGATTTCTGAAGAGCATTTTGCTGTCCAGGTACATTACCTGAGCCTTGCCCTGCCAATCGGTCTATACACATGTATCTACAACCAGTGGCTCTTCAGAACCGTAATTCTGGTTGCCGCAAATTATCCGAAAATTATAATCAGAATGAAGCAGGTCTAGGAGGTTGAACAGCGAGCGCACGGGACCACCAGCCCTGAAAGCGGGATCGAACCAGTCGCAAGCAATGACCACACCGGTTTTTTTAGTCATTGATTTCGTTCTTAGCTATCCAGTGCCCCAAAACTGCAAGGCCCCAGGCCTTGTGCCAGTCGGGGTTCTCTTTTTGGTCAAGCCCGGCAATAAGTCTGTCTATGAAGGTTGGATTGAGCATCTCTGCATTTTTCAGCAGTTCCAGCTTTTCGGTAAAGAAGGGTTTGAGTTCGTGGTTCATCCAAGCCTGCCAGGGAAAAGAGAAGCCCATTTTGGGTCTGTCCCAGATTTCGCGTGGCAGTAAATCCCCCATGGCATCAATCAGCAGTTGCTTGGGTGTTTTCAGCGGCTTAAAATCATCGGGCATGGCCAGCATAAATTCTACCAGGTCTTTGTCTAGAAAAGGTTCCCTAATTTCGAGGCTGTGCGCCATTCCCATCTGGTCGGCATCGCGGAGCAACACATTTTCCAGATAGGTATTACATTCAGCAATGGTGATTTCTGATACCAGTTTGGGGCCGAACGGATCATCGGTTTCGGTTTGGAAATAGCGGTGGTATTCGGCACCGGCCTGTTCCAGTTCCTCCAGGTCTATGGCTTGTCTGAATATGGGATACATGTTTGCCCAGTCCCATGAGGGCAGGCAAGCCAGCATGGCCAGTTTACGCGCGGCTTTGCCTTTCAGCATTTTGGCGGGCAGGAGTGCAGCGCTTTTGCGTATGCCGGGCGGTAATTTCCCGATGAACCGGTATTTTTTGAGTTGCTGCAAATACCTAAAAACGGGGTATCCGCCAAACAGCTCATCACTTCCTATGCCGCTTAATACAACTGTAATTCCTGCCCTTTTGGTGTATTTGGAAATAATGTATGTGTTCAGGCCGTCCATACCCGGATGGTCCATAGAATTGAGGGCTTCGGGGATATCGTGCAGAAATTCATCGGGGCGCAGAAGAATGGGATGGTGGTCGGTGCGGTATTTGTCGGCAATCATCTCCGCAAAACGCTTTTCGCTGTATTCCTGCTCATCGAAATATACGTTAACTGTTTTAACCTGCCGGTCAGACAACTTGCTCATGGCAGCCACCAACGCAGCGCTGTCAATTCCGCCGGAAAGGAAGGCTCCCAGCGGCACATCGCTCATCAGGCGCTTCTCTACGGCTTTGAAAATAAGTTCGCGGGTTTGCTTGATTACCTTTTCATAGGGACCTGGTAATGTGTATTTATCCCGGCAGTCTTCCATGCGCCAGTAGTGGCGAACGCCAAAACCTTTATCATCCACAATGGCGTATGAACCGGCAGGCAGCATCTGCACTCCGTTTACCATGGTTTCGGGGCTGTATACCGTCTGATACAGCAGATAATTACCCAGGGCGCGGCGGTTGATGCGCGCTTTGAAATGCCCTGAGGCCAGCAACCCTTTAATTTCACTGCTAAAAAGGAGCATATCACCACCGCGGCAGAAATACAGCGGTTTAACACCCATGCGGTCGCGGGCCAGAATCAGTTGTTTTTTCTCACGGTCCCAGATGGCTATGGCAAACGTGCCATCCAGCATGGCAAAAGTTTGTGTGCCGTGCTCTTCCAGCAGGGCAAGTATGACTTCGGTATCCGTCTCGGTGCAGTATGGGTATTTGCGGTGGGTTGCCCGCATGGTTTTGTAATTGTAAATTTCTCCATTTAATACTATGGTGTAGCGGCCGCTGGCCGAAGTCATGGGTTGCCGGCCTCCCTCAGAAAGATCGATTATGCTGAGACGTCGGTGACCCAGGCCGATGTTTCCCTCAGTAAATATACCCGTGGCATCCGGCCCTCTGTGCACCAGTGCATTGTTCATGTGCACCAGCATGTCGGTAGTCCTGAATCTGTCTTTTAAACCAAAAATGCCGTTAATACCAGACATTTATCTTCAAAATTGCGGTAATTTGCATGCTGATTGAACATTGTATTGGCTACGGACGGAATTTACCCTTTTGTGCTGGGAGGCATGCAAAAGCACGCCGCCTATATCATCAGGCATCTTGCAGGTAATGAGCATATTGTGGATGTAATCATCCCCGATAACGGCGTAAGCGATACAGAAGAGGCAGCAACCCGATTCTGGGGAAATGAGCGTCCTGACAACATCCGTTTTCATGTGATTCCGTATCCAAAATTGCCCCGTTTTCTGGGACATTATGTGATTGCAAGTTATTTTTACTCCCGTAGGATTACAAACTATTTTTCCCATAAAATATCAACCGCCGACTGTCTTCGTCAGCTTCTCCTCGCCCGGAGGTAGATGGGTGGGATTGTCGGATCAGCTCAAAAAAGCATCTTCGTAATAGCGAACAAAACGAAGCCCCCATTGGGGTTGTGGGATGATGGCTTTGACATCTTCTCCCATGGCCTGCTTTACGGCAAGTAACGGGAGGTTGATACCCATGCCCATGGCCGTGGTGGTGCTACCTTGTAGTCGGGGATTGATTTCCAGGATATAAAATTTGCCATCTTCACCCCGTTTCACCTGCAGGCCATTAGGGCCATGGAGTTTCATGCAGCGAAAAACACGGGTGGCATAATCCATTATTCCCCGGTTTTCCTCAAACACCCCGCCCACACTGATACCATTGTTCATGGCTATGCGCTTGCGTGGGAGCAGCAATAAAGGCTCTCCCTTATCCAGCAAGGCATCCACGGTGTATTCTTCACCGGGCAGGTACTCCATAACCAGCATGGCGGGAAGTGACTTATTGCCAAACAATTCCAGTATGGTTTCCAGTGTGGCGTGGGTGTTTCCCGGTTTTTGTTCGAAAAACGCCTCAAACGACCCCGCTCCTGCATCCAGTATGCGCATGCCGCGGCTGCCGTTGGAAAGTGCCGGCTTGATGCACACTTTTTTATGGGGGTAGCCCAGTTTATGGGTGTGTTCTGCTATTTCGGTAGCTGAAGTGGCTGTATAAAATTCAGCCACCGGAATACCGGCCTTCTTCAGCGATTGCATCAGATGCAGTTTATCGTTGGCGGTATGCAGTTGTTCAGCATCGGAAACCACAATGCGGGTGCCGATTTCCAAAAAACGTTCCTTATTGGGAGCCAGCACTTCCAGTTCGCGGGTTACCAGCGGCAGCAGCACATCCACTTTTTGCTCAACACAGATGCGGTATGTATGTTCAATAAAATCCGGGTCGGATGCTTTGGGTATCTGATAAAAATAGGGGTGAATAGCCCTGCCGGAGGCATGGGGATTGGCATCAGCCACCCACAATTCGATGGCCGGCTCCTGTTTTAATGCCTTGATGATGCCCGGGCCGCCGGGGGCGCCGGCACCAGTGATGAGGGTGGTTTTTATGTTGGGTTTAATGGTTTATTTGTTTAAAGGTTTATTGGGATGTCCCGTCCTGAAAAAGGTTTCTATTAGCGTCTGCACTACTTTTTTTCTTACCCCTGCTGACTTTGTCAGAGTCTGCTCCACCAGAGGCAGAGTGATGGGGTTATGTTGTTATGACCATCCGCACCACTTCAAATACCTCAGCCCACTCCACACCAGCCTGGACGCCGCGCATGCGGGCCTGACTGCGGGTGAATTCGGGTTGCATGTACAGACGATGGGCCTGACTTTTGTATTGGGACAAGGCTTGTATCTTCTTTTCCATCTGGGCTTCTTTCAACCCAAAAAATAGGGTGGTTTTGAACTCAAAATTGTTCCAGGGCAATTCATAACACAGCAGGGTAGAAAATTTGAATGCCCTCACCGCTTCCTGCGCTATGGTATAATGATCCTGATGGATATCATTAATACTGGGAACGAAAACCACCGAGGGTTTCAGGGTATCACGCAACTTTAGAATGTCATCCAGCAATTGTTGACGGTGATAATTGAAGGTGCGCACATCGTAATCAAACAAGTGCAGATTTTCTTCCGGAATACCCAGTTTCTGCGTGGATGCCTTAATTTCCTGTACCAGCACATCCTCCGGAAAACCGACCAGCACGCTGTGCCTGCAGGCAGAAAACGCGGCTATGTGCACATGGTTGCCCTGCTCCAGCAGCAGCCGTATGGAACCACCGCAGCCCAGTTCGGCATCATCGACGTGGGGAGAAAGGACGAGTATGGTTTGGTTGTGGATTTGCATGGTTATTTTAATAAAGAAATAATTTCCTTGGCCTGACTTTCAAATGTAAAGGGTATAATCGTATGCATTGTTATACTCCAATGTTTTCAACCTCTTCGGAATGTGTTTAAATTCATTTTTAAGGGTTCTACCTTCAATAAAAATTCCAAGTCTGTTCGTCTCTATAAAATTACTTGCGTAACTTTTTTCTCAAATTAATGAATACTAACGGAATTCTTGCTGCAAAAAACTCAATGTATTTGGTTGACAAAAAATCTTTGATATAGTTATTTACAAATAACGGTGAAAAATTTGCTTCGCTCAAAATATCAAAAACTAAGCTATATGTAACTGAAATAATTCCAAAGGGTGGTGCCCGCAAGGCAGAACAGGGCGCGGTACAATCACCTTCACAACCTGCAAAATCGTTTCACTGCTATCTGCATCTTTCAGCACTTCGGCTTCTATGCCTTTTAGCGGCCCCTATGCAATTTTTACGACATCGCCCTTGCGGAGACTCCCTGTGCTCTCAATGTCCAGATGATATCCTTTTTCAATGAGCTGCTAAATGATTTCTATTTCACGGGTAGAAACCTTCGCATCGGCACCGTTGTATTTGAGATATTATACCACCCCAGGAATCTGTAACAAAGCATGGCGTTCTGCGGGTTTTGGCCGTAAGAAAATATATCCGTTAAACAAAGGTATTTCCAACCACTTTTTTCGGTTGTTACACAGACGCAGTTTTTTCACAACTGGCAGATAGTGCTTTAGGTGAAGCCGCTCCAGCACCACCGACACCTTTTTCTCCTGCCGGCTGGCCGTGTAAATTCCCCACCATGTTTTGTTTTCGTTCACCAGGGTCTGGGTACGGCTCCGCCCCTTCAGTCACACGGCGTGGCCTCAGGGTTTGGGTTGAAAACCACGCATCTTTAGGTGCTTATATCTGCTCCACAGCGATAAAGGATGGGTGCCGTTTTCGCTTATTTTTTTGTCTAGAATGCCTCTGGCATAAACGCAATGTAGCGTGTATGCAGTCCGATCATTCCCTCCACTTTTTCTACCCACTGGGTCAGGTATGTTTTGTCTATCTGTCCCACAAATACGAGGTCAATAATCTCGCTGTCCATGCCACGGGTAAAATGCCCTTTGAGGTATATCTTTGTTAGGTTACCCAAGCGGCGTATCACATACTCCACAATCTGGTCTGGCCCCACCATACTTCAGCAGCGGTTTTACCCGAATTTTAGATGAAATCAAGGTTTCAATCACATGGTTTTTATTGAGTAGTTTTATTACTCAATAATGCAAAAATAAGGAAAGAAATCGAAATTAAAACCGGATGTGAATAATTCTGGACATGTATTTGTTTATTGGTTTAACTGTAAATGGTTTATGAAGGGGTGGTGGGTAGCATATCCTAAAAATGATTGACCATTGCCCCTACATAGCCCATGGTTGTGAACCATGGGTGGGCTATGAAGCGGAGCGCATTTACCCCTCTCGGAGACAGGATTTTGTGAGCTCAAAATGGCAGTTCTAAAATCCGGATTACCTCACCCCTGCCGGCCTTGCCGGCATCCCCTCTCCAGCAGAGCTAGAGAGGGGTAGATTCGGTAAAAAACCGTGGTGAGGGAAAAAAGGAGTACACCTGGTCGGTCTCTACATAACTAAAGCCCGTCGCAAAGACCGATAAGGGAGTGGTTTATTGGAGGATGGCTGGGCATGCGTGGTGCAGCCCCTGTAAAGTCGCACAATTGTGCGACTTTACAGGGCAATCAATGGTTTTAGCTCCGCTTTTTTCGGTACGGGACAAACTATTAAACCATTACAGCCTCAAACCCCAACTGTCGATTGTTTACTACACGCTATCAACTAGCTTTGCTCCTCTTCATCCACCACACCCATGTTGTTGAACTTATCGATGCGCTGTTTTACGAGTTCGTCGGTTTTAAGGGTTTTTAAAAACATCATTTCCTTTACAATAGCGGCTTTCACGTTTTTATAGGCCGTCTCCGGATCGTGGTGGGCGCCGCCCAGCGGCTCCTGGATAATACCGTCAATCAGTTTATTTTTTAGCATGTCTTCAGCGCTGAGTTTCAACGCATCTGCGGCCAGTTCTTTCTTATCCCAGGTACGCCACAATATGCTTGAACAACTCTCGGGCGAAATCACACTGTACCAGGTGTACTGCATCATCAGTACCTTATCACCCACACCAATGCCCAATGCACCGCCACTGGCACCTTCGCCGATCACAATGCAAACAATAGGCACACTCAGGGTAGCCATCTCAAACAGGTTTTTGGCAATGGCTTCGCCCTGCCCACGCTCTTCGGCTTCCAGCCCGGGGCTGGCACCGGGAGTATCAATGAAGGTAATTACCGGTTTGTTGAATTTCTCCGCCAGCTTCATCAAACGAAGGGCTTTGCGGTACCCCTCAGGGTTGGGCATGCCGAAGTTGCGGAACTGCCGCTGCTTGGTGTTGCGGCCCTTCTGCTGACCAATGATCATGTAGGTTTCTCCGTCGATCTGACCAAAACCACCCACGATGGCCTTGTCATCCTTCACATGACGGTCGCCGTGCAACTCGATAAAGTTGGTGGCAATATGCTCAATGTAATCCAGGGTATATGGGCGTTCCAGATGGCGACTGATTTGCACTTTCTGCCAACCGCTCAGGTTGCTGTATTTGACTTTTTGCGCCTCTTTGATTTTGGATTCCAGGTTCTGAATCACATCGGTCATGTTCAGCTTCCCCTTTTCATGGGTATCCTTTGCCTTGGCCAGCTGCTCGTGCAGCTCGGCAATATCTTTTTCAAAATCAAGCCACAGGGTTGTATACATAGTTGGACGCTAATTAACAATGCAAAGTAAAGCATGCATGATATAAATTCCATATCTGCTTGGGTTTTGTTACGATTATTTCGGGTCCGGATTACTATCTTCGCTTCATGAAGCGACTTTTTTGGAACCTAGTGCTTCTTGCGGCCGGTATCTTTGCCTTGTATTACTTCAAAATATGGCCATTCAAAGTGAATGTGGCCGGTATTGAATATTTAACCGATAAATACTGCGGGAAAAAAGATGCACCCCGTGAAAGCGCCATCTGCGACTGCATCGTGCGCAGTGCCGAGATGGATATGAAAAACCGTTTCAACGAAAAAGAATATGCCGAAATACAGGAAGACAGGGCCCGTTCGGCCTATGCCCTGCAAAAAAGCATTCATGCCATCCGGCCGGATGTTGACCGCTGCCTGCGTGAACAGGGACAGGAAGCGGCCTGGGATCAGTTTATGAATGACCTGAGCACGCTGGACGAGCCCCTGCTGAAAAAAGCTAAAGGAGTGCTGGATAGTGGAGCCGTTAAACTCAAAGAGCTATGGAAGAACCACGCGGCAGAGAAGGTGGGGATTGATGAGCGTTACAGGTAGGGCCCAGCCGAGGCTATCGCATCGGATTAATGGTATTTGACCCCTCTTAGGTTAGCCAAATTTTAGACTATACACTTTAAACTAGCCAATGGCTTTCCCCCGCAGCGTAGTTGTGCTTGCGCTTTCTACCAGCACTTTTACCAGGTTGCCTTTTTGAAAATTCGCTTTTGGAAAAACAGTCACCACATTCTGGTCGTTTCTGCCCATCCATTCTTCACTGCTGCGCTTGCTTTCGGACTCCACCAGAACTTCTACCACTTTGCCGATGTATTCCTGGTTCTTGGCTTTGGAAACCTCGTTTTGCAGGGCAATAATTTCCTGCAAACGTCGCCCTTTCAGGTCCTCAGGCACATCATCAGTTAATTTTTTTGCGGCAGGGGTTCCTGGTCTTTCGCTGTATTTATACATATAGCTGAAATCGAAACGCGCCCATTCCATGAGACTAAGGGTGTCCTGATGTTCTTCCTCGGTTTCGCTGCAAAAGCCCGCAATGATATCGCAGCTTATGCCGCAATCTGGGAGAATATTGCGAATCATGCGCACTTTGTCCATGTACCACTCACGGGTATAATTGCGGCTCATCACATCCAGCACCCGCGAATTACCGCTCTGGGCAGGTAAATGAATATAGTTGCATACATTCTTGTATTTGGCCATGGTATGCACCACCTTTTCAGTAATGTCGCGCGGGTGGCTGGTGCTGTAGCGTATGCGCAGTCCAGGAACGGCAAGTGCTGCCATTCCGAGCAGCTCGGCGAAATCTACGGAACATGCTTTTTCTTCCTCAGTAAGGTTTTTAAATTCTTTTTTGGGGCCGCCACCAAACCATAAATAGCTGTCTACGTTCTGCCCAAGCAGGATTATTTCCTTGTATCCTGCGGAGGCGAGCTCACGGGCTTCCCGCAATATGCTTTTCGGATCACGGCTGCGTTCACGGCCCCGGGTGAACGGCACTACACAGAAACTGCACATGTTGTCGCAACCGCGCATAATGCTGATAAACGCAGTTACCCCGTTGCTGTTCAGCCTAACGGGATTTAAATCACCATAAGTTTCTTCGCGGCTCAGCAAAACGTTGATGGCCCGTCCACCTTCATCCACTTCGGCCACCAGTTTGGGCAATTCGCGGTAACTGTCGGGTCCAGCCACCACATCCACCAGCTTCTCTTCCTCAAGCAGCTTGTCTTTCAGACGTTCGGCCATGCAACCCAAAACCCCAATTATTAAGTCGCGGTTTTGCTTCTTGTTGGCCCTAAGGTGCTTGAGTCTTTCGCGGATGCGCTGCTCGGCATTATCCCGTATTGCACAGGTATTCAAGAAAATCACATCGGCATCAAACTCGTTCTTTGTTGTGGCAAAACCATGTTCGCCCATAATGGAGGCTATGATTTCGCTGTCGCTGAAATTCATGGCACAGCCATAGCTTTCGATATATAGTTTTCTTTCGGCGGTTTCAACGGCAGTTTCGGTCACAGTGTTGCAAATTTAGTGAATAGATGGTTAGCTTGATTGGTAAGATGCACCGATATTCCATCGATTTGTGTTAAACTTGCAGTGCTTTGAAACGATTATTCTATGGCGGCTTACTTGCTTTTGTTCCTTCGTTAATGTGGGCACAAAGCAATGATGATAAAGGACAATTCAGCGGTAATCTTTTGCTGAATTATCAAAAATACCTGCGTGACGACAACATTGGCGCCAGCACCAAGGTTTACCAGGAAAACAGCGCCAGCGTGGATGCATGGCTGTTTATGAATTACCGCATCAAAGGCTACAGTTTCACCGTGCGTTACGACGCGCTGAACAATTCGCCCCTGCTGAATCCGCAAGGTTCACATACCAACCATGGCATTGGATTCTGGCAGGCATCCAAGCAAATTGACAAACTGAATATTACCGCAGGGTCTTTTTACGATCAGCTGGGTTCAGGGATTTTGTTTCGTGCTTACGAACAGCGACAGATAGGCATTGATTATGCCCTGCAGGGCATAAAGCTGGAATATGCATTTAGCAACAAATGGAAATTAAAAGGTTTTGGCGGTAACCAGAAAGGCTATTTGGATAACCGCTTTGGGTTCAGCAAACAGGTTGTTGCAGGTGCAAACCTGGAAGGAAGCATTAACCTGGGAACAGATGGAAAATATGGCACTCTGCAAGTGGGCAGCAGTGCCCTTAACAGAACTCTTGACCGAAGCACCGTAGACGGGCTTGTGGCAGAAATCAACACCTACGAGCTGGATAAAAGATTCATTCCAAAATACAATGTATATGGGTTTAATGGTTATTTCTCATATAACCGGGGAAACCTCACCTGGAATGCAGAGGTAAACTATAAAACGCCGGAAGCTATCCGTGATATGGGGAATAAGCTGTTTTTATCCGCCGGTAAGGTATATTACTCTTCGCTGAGCTGGGGTAAAAGCGGCATGAAATGGGGAAAGCAAAAAGCCAGTTTCGGGTTGAACCTGCAAGCGCGTCACGTAGACAAATTCCCGCTGAGAATTACTCCCAACGAGCAACTGCTGAATGGTGTAATGTCTTACCTGCCTTCCATGACAAGACAAAATACCTACCGTTTGTTGGCACGCTACAACGCCCCTGCGCAGGAATTGGGTGAAAACGGCATACAGGGTGAACTGGATATAAAACCGCGCAAAGGAACGCAAATCACACTTAACGGTAGTTATGTAAAATCACTTGAAAGCAATGGTAAAAACAACCAGGCGATTGTGCTGTTCAGAGAATATTACGGAGAGGTGATTCAAACTCTCAGCAAAAAGACCAAACTCAAGCTGGGTATGCAAAGTGTTCGCTATAATCAGGCGCGTTATGAGCAGGAAAACGGCTATGATGATGTTTATACCCTCACGCCCTTTGGGGAACTGACACTCAAATTGCCCAAGCAACGCAGTCTGCGCCTGGAATCACAATACCTTCACACCGAAAAAGACCAGGGCTCTTTTGCCAACCTGGTGGCTGAGTTTTACTTGAATCAGGTTTTGTACGTGGGGGCCGGCGACATGGTAAATATTGAACCGCACCGCTACGGCAACATGGTTATAGTCGACAATGTGCTGCACTATCCCATGATTTATATGGGCTACACCAAGGGAAACAGTGTATATACCATCGGCTATCTCAAACAGCAACAGGGGGTAAACTGCTCAGGCGGAATATGCCGTCTGGAGCCGGCCTTTAGTGGTGTGCGCTTTACAGTAAGTTCAAACTTCTAAATCAAATATCCCAGACGTGGGAACGACCTTCCTGCTGATACCGGCGAATGTTTAACCAGAAAACGGCAATCAGATAGAATATTACCGGCGAACCCAAGGTAAGGCATGAGGTGTAAATAAAATACAGCCGGATTCTTCCGGTAGAGATGCCAAGTTTTTGGCCCACAGCCTCACACACACCAAAAGCACGCTTTTCTATGGCATATTTTAACCAGCTCACTGTACAAAGTTAAGGAAGATTGATAAATTGTGGGTTAATGGTCTAATGGTTTATTTGTATATAGCAAATTCTAATCGACATTAGGGTAGCGGAGCACATTGTGTTTGGGGTTGTACATGATGCTACCTGTCCGGGTTCTGGCAGCAAGGAGCAGTGAGACCGACACCCTTGCTTTTATTAATTATTTCATTATTTAATTAAACCCTTTTTTAGGACGGTACAGCCTAATAAACAAATAAACCCATAAACGATTTCTTCATAAAAACGAACACCCTTATTCAGGCATGGACAAACTGTGGACTTTACGCTGTCAACTGGTTACATAGTGTTGTCTGTAATAATGCTGATACGCTCCGCTGGTAACATGATCCAGCCATTCCTGATTGGCAAGATACCAGTCTATGGTTTTTTCAAATCCTTCCGCAAATGCCACGCTGGGGGCCCAGCCAAGTTCATTCATCAGTTTTGATGCGTCTATCGCATAACGGAAATCGTGTCCGGCACGGTCGGTAACATAGGTTATCAGTTTTTCGCTTTCACCTTCGGAACGCCCCATTTTGCGGTCCATAATACCACACAGGGTTTTCACCAAGTCAATGTTTTTCCATTCGTTGTTACCTCCAATGTTGTAGGTTTCGCCGTTGCGCCCCTTGTGAAAAATCACATCAATGGCCCGGGCGTGGTCCTCCACATACAGCCAGTCACGTATGTTTTCACCTTTACCGTACACGGGAAGGGGTTTATTATGGCGAATATTGTTAATCATCAGAGGAATTAGTTTTTCGGGGAAATGGTGGCTGCCGTAGTTGTTGCTACAATTGCTGATGACTACCGGCATTTTATAGGTTTCATGGTATGTGCGCACAAAATGGTCGCTGCCGGCCTTGCTGGCGCTGTAGGGGCTGTTGGGGCTATACGGTGTGGTTTCTGTGAATTTTCCTTCATCGCCCAGCGTTCCATAAACTTCATCGGTACTCACATGGTAAAAACGCCCGATTTGCATATCGCCATGCTGTTTGAAAGCATTCAGCAGATTCACAGTTCCCACCACATTGGTCATCACAAAATCGATGGGATTGCTGATGCTGCGATCCACGTGGCTTTCTGCGGCAAGGTGCACAACTCCAAAAGGCTTGTACTTTTCAAAAATCGCCTGAATAGCCTCTGCATCGCGGATATCTGCTTTTTCAAACCGGTAGTTTGATTTTTCTGAAATGTCTTTCAGGTTTTCCAGGTTGCCGGCATAAGTAAGCACATCCAGGTTGATGATACTATATTCGGGGTGTTGGTTCACAAACAGGCGTACCACATGGCTGCCTATGAACCCGGCACCGCCGGTGATGATTAAGTTTTTACTCATGGTTTTGTTACAGATAGTTCGGTTATTTTTATGATCAGCGGGGAATAGGGTTTCACCAGATTCATGTAGCCCTGATCTCCGTAGCCATAATCGCTGGTTACCAGAAAAACCCCGGTTTCCCCTTCGGCCAAATATTGCAGCGCCTGATCAAACGCCGCAAGGTTATATTTGCCTTTGCCAATTTCCATCAGGTATTTTTTGCCTGTAGGTGCCGAATTGATGAGTAAATGCCCGTCAAGCGTTTCAACCTCGGTATGAAAGCTTGCCACATTGCCTTCTGTTAAGCGGGGTTGATTGGTTTTGTTCTCAATGAAATACTTGATAAACTTAGTTGAATCAAGCACCCAGTCTTTCGATATTTTGGCCGCATAGGCATCGATTTCTTTGTTTTCTTTTTGCAGCCTATCCATAAAACGGCGGTTCTGATAGCCTGAATACTGCTCGTCGTTCATTACTTTGATAATGCGAATAATAAATTTTGCGTTCTTACCCGAAGGCAAATTCATGATCTTCAGGTTACCACTAATGCGTTGTTTTAATGAATCGGTGGGTATCAGCACTTCCACCACTGAGCCGGGTGCACCATTTTGCATGGCGTCTTCCAGTTCGTTGCGGGGCTCTACGGGATACATCATGTGATGTTCCACACCTGGTTTGGCCAGATTAACGAGGGTGTCACCCTCGGGGCCTTCTAGCACATACTGAAATACAATGTGGTAGCCCGCTCCGGGCATTTTATCCCATTTTTTACCTTCCACTACCCTAAAATAACCGCCGCGTGTTGTTTTCTCCCAACCTCCCAGCCAGATGCTTAAGGGTTTGCGCAGAAAAAAAGCCAGCGAAGCCAGTATCAACAATGCGAGTGTTAAGGTTAGCCAGTGTTTTTTTATGAAATTCATATAGCCAGTAACGCTTCTTTATAGTCTTTTATCGTGTCACGGAATTTTTGCACCACTTGTTCCAGGGGTTCATCGCTGGCACCGCCTGATGCGTTTCTGTGTCCACCACCATTGAAATATTTGGATGCATATTCATTAACCGCAAAATCGCCCTTGCTGCGAAAACTCATCTTTACCAGTTTGGTGCGGTCAATGATGAGCACGCTGAGCACAATGCCTTTGAGGCCGAGCCCCAGGTTGACCAATCCTTCCGTATCACCGGTTTTCACATCAAACCGCTCTAGTTCTTCCTTGTTCAGGTAAATCAAAGCCGTGCGGAGTTCGGGAAGAATCTCCAGTTTGTGAAGCATGCAATATCCAAAAAGTTTTGTGCGGTTTGGCGTAAATACATCGTAGATACTCTCATGAATACCCACATGGTCGGCACCTTGCTCCAGCAAATCCGCCGCAATCAGGTGTGTAAGGCTGTTGGTGTTGCTGTACTGGAAGTTTCCGGTATCAGTCATCAGCCCGGTATATAAGCAAGTTGCGCAATCTTTAGAAACATGATCCAGGCCGAAATAATGCTTGATGAGGTGAAAAACCATCTCTGCAGTGCTGCTGCTTTTTGGATCCCAAAGGACAAACTGCTGAAAATGCTCCGGCTCTAGGTGGTGGTCTATCATCACCTTTACACCGCGGGCATTCTGCACAATTTTGCCGTATTCGTTTATACGGGAGAGGCTGTTAAAATCCAGGCAAAAAATTATGTCTGCTTCTTCAGTGATGGCCCTGCATTCGGCTTCTTTTTCTTCGTAAATCAGCACCGTTTCATTACCCGGCAGCCAGTGTAAAAAATCGGCGTAGTCGGTTGGTGTTATCACCTGCACTTCAGCCATATGGTGCTTTAGAAAAGCATACAATCCCAGACTGCTGCCCATGGCATCTCCGTCCGGCTTATGGTGGGTGGTGATAACCGCTTTGCGGTATTGTCCGCTTCGCAGGTTTTCAATAAGGGGAGCAAGGGTGTCGAGGCGCATTACGCTGCAAAGATAAACAACCTGGCGATGCGCAAACAGTGAAGAACTGCTTAATACCCAAACAACTCATTTAGTCCTAGCTCTACTACCTTTCCGTATTTCTCAAGATCCTTGCGGCTGATTCTATCCTTACTGGCCACCACACACAACGCCCATTTACGGTTGCTTAGGTGGTTTTTGTGGAAGGCTTCAATGTCATTAAGCGACAGGTTTGGAAGGGCTTCGTACAATGCTTTGTTGGCATCGGTATCCTGCCCCTTTTTGCGCAGGCTTATGTAGGTGCCAATCAGATAATCTTCGGTGGTGCGCGATGTTTCAATGCGGTTCTTCAGGCTTTCTTTGGCCAAAGCATACACATTACTGTCGGCCGGCATGCCATTCAGCAATTCGTTCATGGCGGCAATGGCATCGTGGAATTTGTCGGCCTGAGTGCCAATAAATGCCATGCTGGTGCAGTATTCGTCTTTCTCGTCGGGTATGCTGTATCCGGCGTAAGTGCTGTATGCCAGCGCTTTTGCTTCACGAATATTCTGAAATACCACACTGCTCATATCACCCCCAAAATACTGGTTGAAAGCTGCTGCAACAGGCTCTTCGGCGGCATTGTACAAACCATCGCGGTTTAGCCAGAAGATACTGGCCTGAACCTGCTTGTAATCGGCAAAAAACACCTCATTCTCTTTGTTTTCTTTGGGAATAAACTTTTTAGCCGGCTTGGTTTTGGCAAAGGATTTAGGCGCACCGTGAATCTGGTCCAGGGTAGCCAACAATTTACCTTGCTCTCTTTGTCCATAATACAGCAACTCATGCGAAACAACTTTCATTCCTTTAATCAGATCTGTCAGGTTTGCCGAAGTAAGTTTTTTTAGTTCTGCGTTAGTCATTATCCAGCGTGCAGGATTGTCTGCCCCATATATGGCATATGAATTCAAGCGGCTGCTGATACCACGGCTGTTGAGCTTGCTGTCTTCTCGTTTTTTCAGTTCACCTTCAATCATATCCTTAAAAGCTTTTTCATCGGCCAGGGGATTGTTCAACAAACCTTCCAATATGCGCAGAGCGGCGTCAAAGTTTTCTTCAGGGCCGGTTAAAGACACATAGGTTTCTTCATCGCCCACGCTGGTAAAAAAATTACAGCCCAGTGCATACATTTTTTTGCTGATCTGCTCTGCATTCATTCCTGGAATACCGGCATAGCGAATGTACTGCATAGCCAGCGGCAAGGACTTGTTGTGGTTTTTACCAAAAGCATACAAATACGACATGGAAAACAGGCGGTTTTCGGTATTTCTCACATAATGAACCGCAGCCTTACCCAGCGTGGTATGCACAATACCCTCTTTAACATTGGCGTATACAGGCGACAGTGACTGGGTTTCCTCTTGCAGCCATTCCGTTACGAAAGCGCTTTGCTTGTCGCGGTTCAGTTCCACACTGCTGATTTCGGGTTTATTGATTTTAGAAACCGTACTGTCGGTGCCCCTGCGTTTGAACACCTCCACCCTTTCGCGGTCCAGAAACTCTTTGGCTACCTCCATAATGTCTTCTTTGGTTAGCTGCTTCATGGCCCAGAATTCATTCCAGTGTTTCTGATAACCCTGCCCGTTGATGAAGCTTTCCATCAGAAAATAGCCACGATTTGCATTTTCCTTAAATTGCCCCAAGCGGCTTATTTCCTCATTGAGGATAATAGCTTTCACCAGACTATCGTCAAATTTTCCGTCGCGGATAAGCTCCATTTGTGAAACCAGTAAATCGCGAACCTGTTCGAGGGTCTGGCCTTCTCTGGGTTTGCCGGTAAGCTGAAACACGCTGTAATCGTTGAGTGTATTCACACCGCTGTTGGCACCCAGCACTTTCTGTGCTTTCACCAGGTTCAGGTCTATCAATCCTGCACTGCTGTTGTTTAATAGCAGGTCAATGAGCCTGGCGGCGCGTGCTTCGCGGGTTCCGGCACCAGGCATGCGGTATCCGATGGTTACCCATTCTGCATCGGGGCCAGCAACATCAAATTTACGGGGCGATCCATACGGCATCTCACCCTCAAATTCATAGGTCTTCACCGCCTTGGGCTGCATCCAGGCAAAATGCTCGGCAACGCCGTCTGCGGCAAGATCCGGGTCTATATCGCCGGCCAGGATGATAGCCATATTGTTGGGAACATAATACGCGTTAAAATATTCGCGAATGGCTTTCAGACTGGGATTTTTAAGATGCTCAACCGTACCGATGGTGGTCTGCAAGCCGTAATTGTGCTTTTTGAACAACTCACCCATGAGTTTGTCTTCAACTTTTTCACCATCGCGGTCCAGGCTGATGTTCTTTTCTTCATACACAGCTTCCAGCTCGGTGTGGAACAGGCGAAGAACCGGGTTGTGGTATCTTTCCGACTCCAGTTCCAGCCATTTGTGAAACATGTTGGTGGGAACATCGTTGATATACACCGTCATTTCATTGCTGGTAAAGGCGTTGGTGCCTTCAGCGCCCATTGCCTGACACATTTTGTCAAACTCATTGGCAATGCTCCATTTGGCGGCCAGACGGCTTACGCTGTCAATTTTTTTATAAATGCCTTTTCTTACACTTTCGTCCTTGCTTTGGTTGTATTGTTCATAGAGGGCATCAATCTGGTCCAGCAGGGGTTTTTCTTTGCTCCAGTCGAGGGTGCCATAGCGGTCAGTACCCTTGAAAAGCATATGCTCCAGGTAATGTGCCAGTCCGGTGTTGTTGCCGGGGTCGTTTTTACTGCCGGTGCGTACTGCCACCATGGTCTGAATGCGCGGTGTACGGGGATTTTTACTGGTGATTAGGGTTAATCCGTTTTTGAAAGTGTAGATCCGCACGTTCAGCGGGTCGCCTTCAAATTTGCGAACGGTCCATTTTTCGGTTTTTTCCTCGCTGTAGGTAGATACGCGATCCTGCGCAAGCAGCATATATGAAGCCAGAAACAGGCAACTGATTGAAAAGAGTTTTTTCATGGGTCTGCGAATTTACCCCAAATCAGGCAAAAGCCTTGCCATAATACCATTGCTTCGATAAAATGATGGTGTATGACGACCATCTTTGCGCGTATGCATTCGTTTTTAATACCTTTGAACTGCAATGCGAACCGGAATAGGTAAGTTCCTTGTAATGATTTTGCTGGTTTTGCCGGAAATATCAGCGGCTCAGGGCGGAAAAGTGCGCAAGCCGATTCGGAAAGGAGTAGTTATCGAAAACCGGTTCAGCGCATATCCTTCGCCACCGGCACCAGATTACATGAACATTAATAACTGGGCGGCGCACCCCGATAAAAAAGACCCCTCGGATGAGGTTCCCAAAAGTCTGGCAGGTGCGGAAAATCTTCAGGCTGGCGATGTTTTCTTCATTCACTCCACTTCCTACACAGGCAACAGTGGCGATTCTTTCCGCTGGAATGCGGATGTGCGTAACGAGAAAATCAATAAAGAAACCGACAACGGGTCTATTCGGTTTCAGGCCAGTATTTTCAACAACCACTACCGTGTTTTTGCCCCAAGATACCGGCAAGCGCATTATTTTATTTTTTTAACACACAATCTTTCCGATAAAAAACAAGCGCTGGATTTGGCGTACACTGATGTTAGAAAAGCCTTTCGGTATTACCTGGAAAACCACCGCAACGGCAGGCCTTTTCTGATTGCAGCACACAGCCAGGGCACCATTCATGCACATAGGATTCTGCGTGAATTTGTAGAAGGAAAACCCCTGCAGCAGGATTTTGTGGGTGCCTATTTACCGGGAATGCCGGTACCTTCAGATTCATTTACCTTGCTGATGCCCTGCAAAGACAGCACCGATTATGGCTGCTGGACCAGCTGGCGCACCTGGCGCTATGACTATGAACCCACAAGGTATACAGCCGTTTGCCACAACCCAATTTCATGGACAACCGATACGATTCAGGTTGATAAATCGGGGCACAAAGGCGCCGTACTACGCGACTTTAAAAAAACCAGACCTCAGCTTTGCGATGCCAAGGTTCACAATGGCATTTTATGGGTGCACCGCCTCAAATTTCCGGGCAGCCGACTTATCAAAAACCCCAATTACCACATTGGTGACTACAACCTGTTTTACCTGGATGTGCGCGAAAACGCAGGACTGCGTCTGCAATCGTTTGTGAACAAAAACACCGCCCAAAAGATGACAAACAGCCTACCCAAATAGCCAAGTCACTAATTTTGCAGTGTGCATTCGGTTTATATCTCCACCGGCTCTAACCTGGGAAATCGGGAGGGCTTTCTTTCCAAAGCAGAGGAAGAGCTTAGCGCGCACGCCGGCAATATTGAAGCGGCAAGCCAAATCATCGAAACAGCACCCTGGGGGAATACCGATCAGCCACAATTTTTGAACCGTGTGTTGCAGATCAAAACCCAGCTGCCACCCCTTTTTTTGATGGAATGCTTGCTCGATATTGAAAAACGCATGGGCCGTAACCGAGGAGAAAAATGGGAGCCCCGCATTATTGATCTGGACATTTTATTTTTTGATAATCAAATTATCATTGAGCCCGGACTTTCTGTGCCGCATCCTTATTTGCATGAACGTGAATTTGTGCTCAGACCCATGGTGGAACTGGCGCCTGCTTTTGTGCATCCCGTTTTAAATAAAACCATGTCAGAACTGCTACAGGAACTCAACAATGCCTAAAAATTTACCCCCGTATTTGTTTCCGTCGGTTTCGTGGTTTTTGAGCGGAATAAAAAACGGTGAAATCCGGACGGCTTTGGGTGGTAATTTCGAAAAGCAGACATCACGCTCGCGTTATGCCATTGCCGGTCCTAACAGTGTTCAAACCCTTTCTGTGCCTGTGGTACATGGCGGCTCCAGACTGCTGTCAGAAACCCAAATCAGCGCACAAAACCCCTGGGTTAAGAAACACATCCGTGCCATCACCACAGCCTATGGAAACGCTCCTTTTTTTGAGTTTTATGATTACCGTGTTTTACCCTTGCTGAATGCGGAAACCATATCACTCAAATCGCTTATTGTCAATTCTATTGAATTTCTTCACCGTCAATTGCAGTGCCCTGTACCTTTGGTTTTTGTTGATGAATGGAATTTCATGGAACCGGAAATTATCGCACCCGCCTATCCTCAGGTTTTTGAAGACAGACATGGTTTTAGGAAGGATGTGAGTGCGCTGGATTTGCTGTTCAATCTGGGACCTGAGGCGACAGAATACTGGGATGATTTTCTGAAGTCTGTATAATCTGCTTTCGGTAGGGCGTGCCATAATCGCCCCGCAAGATATTGGACTGATGAATAAACAAGAGGAAAAGTACCGTAAATATAACTTGCAGTATTACTATCAACTGATGCCCATATTGAAATGTCCTGAAAACAATTACGGAAAGTGCTATTGAGGCCATGGGTAGCGCCCCAATCATGTAATGGGAACGCACCGGAATACCTGAAAACGTAATGAGCAGGCCCGGAATAATTACAAAAGCAAACAGCAAAAATCCGATGGGATGAGATGGCTTTATTTCCGAAAAACCGTATTTCACAGTTTTAAATATCCCAAACAACACCAGCCCAGCAATACCGCAGGCAAGTATCAGCGGTAAATACATTCCGGCAGGAAACGCCATAAATGTTTTCCATTCACCTGCGGCAAAGTAGTGCACATTGATGCCCGGGGTATCAGTTATGAGGCGCAGCCAGAATTCCAGTTTCAGAATGTTGCTTAAGTGTGATATTCCGCCTCCGCTGCTAAGCACGGCCAAAACCCAGGGAATACAGGGAAAGGCAGCCGGAATAGCTCCTGATAATAACCAAAGCCAGTGTTTTGGGGTAAGTTGTTTGAAAATGAGAACTGTCAATAAAAATCCACTCGCATAGAAAACCCCACTGAGGTGCAATTGTCCTGCAAAAGCGCAAAAAACACCTGTCAACACGAGTGCAGCCCAATGGTTTCGATACAGATAGCCCCACCACATTACCGCAATAAAAACGGGCATCAGATCTTGGGCCCAAATTTTTCGGGCAAACAAAACCGGCATAAGCGAAACGGCATAGATGGCAAGGCCCCACAACAATTTGGTTTTTACGGGTTCTTCATGGCGCAGGGCACAATACACCATAAGCGCCAGCGCAAGTACATTTAGCCATTGCACACCCATAGCCATAAAAAGCGGCGTAGGATGAATACCGTAAAGCAATGCAAACGGCCAGATGCTAAAGCCTGCATTGGGCAAACCGGCCCCGGTGGGCATTCCCATTAAAGGTAATCCGTTCTTCCAGGCCTCACCGGCCAGCCGAAACATTTCCTGCTCATCAAATTTCCACTCCATATCGGCAGGCCAGATGCAGCGCAGTATGGCTCCTGTGATAATGATAGCAATGGAAAATCTAAACGGCTTCAACAACCGCGATATTAGCTTTGATAGACACAAAAAGCCAAGGCTGTCGAAAAAATAAACAGGCAGTAGCATCGGTGACGTAACTTTGAACTTCGCAAATTCGTTTTACCCGCATGTATCTAACCCTGGATATCGGCAACACCAGAGCCAAATATGTCCGTTTTTCGGAGGAAGGAGTTGTGCTGGAATCTGGCATTGCGGAAACCTTACCCGATACCACCGGTTGTAAAGCACTTGGCGTGGCCAATGTGGGTGATGTAAACACAGATTTTTCTGCTGCAAGTTGCCCCGTTTTCAACATCGGCTACAAGGTCAAGCTTCCATTTTCACTGGCATACCAAAAGCCCGAAACCTTGGGTGCCGACAGGCTCGCTGCTGTTGCAGGGGCGGCATTTTTGTTTCCCGGAAAAGACCTGCTTGTCGTAGATGCCGGCACCTGTCTGAAATTTGAACTGCTGAAAAACACCATATACCAAGGTGGCAGCATTGCCCCGGGATTGAAGATGCGTTATAAAGCGTTAAATGTCTTCACACAGCTTTTGCCCGAAATTGAACACCGAGATTTTGAAAACCTACTGGGCGACAGTACCGAAACCGCCATCCTGAGCGGCGTTCTGGCGGGGTTTTTACAGGAAGTTTCCGGAAGAATTACATCGTTTGCATCAGAAACTGCAGAACTTCAGGTGGTAATTACCGGCGGTGATGCTCCGTTTTTGGCGGACCGACTCAAAACAAAGATATTTGCAGAACCTTGGCTGGTTCATTACGGATTGTATCACACCCTGCGTTTGAATGGATATTAAGAAAACCCTTTGCATATTGTCTCTGTGGGGCATAACGGCCCTGAAAGCGCAGACCGCAGGTCAGAATTACACATTGTCGCCTTACAGTAATTTTGGGCTGGGTGAACTGATACAGCCCAATTTTCTGCAGGCAGGTGCTGCAAGCCAAACCTTCAATGGCGCCTACAGCTACAGCTTAATGAACCCTGCCACACTGGGCAATCTTCGCTATGCCACGCTGGATTTCGGCCTGAACGGCCGCTTTGGAAACATCCGTTCAGGAAGCGAAACCCAATCTTTCAACGGAGGATCGTTCAGCTACCTGAGCATGGCATTTAACAACTACAGAACCGATAAGCGAAAACCCTATGAGGAAACCACAAACGGTAAAGCAGTAAAAAAATTTAAGTCAACACCATATGCCTGGAATTCAGCCATAGCGCTGTATCCCGCTACCAGCATGGGCTACAATTACAACTATGAAAACAGTGTGCCGTTTAAAAACCGTACTGCTCACGTTGGCAGTGGCGGTATCAATGTGTTTGAACTGGCCCAGGCCCTGAAACTCGGTAAACACATTCAGCTTGGATATTCCGGCGGTTACATGTTTGGTCAGCTGAAAGACAACGCGGTTTTCAGTTTCCCTGACACCATCGGTTTTCAGTTTGTGGAAGACGAACGTGTGGTAGACGTTAAAGGTTTTCAGCACCGTGCAGGTGTGTTGCTGTCACTGGAAAAAGATAGCACGGCACACCATTTCGGTTTTAGCTATGGTTTTCATTCGGGTATGCGCGCCAACCTCAGCCGCACGGCCCAAACACTGGAACTGATCAGCAATGGTGGTGTCAACAGACTTCTTGTGGTAGATACGGTGCTGGATGAACAATCTGGCAACCGGAGGTTTACCATGCCTGCCTCATTTGGGGTGGGATATCAGTTCAGGTTCCGCCGGGTCTTCAGCCTATCGTTGGATTATCGCAAATCAATGTGGGGCAACTATTCCGCCTTTTTCAATCCCGGTGGCACACTGGCCAACCGCAGCGATTATGGATTGACGTTTATACTGAACCCCATGGATGAAAAAGCGCCCGGTAAAAAACGCATGCGACCGCCGGTCAGGTTTGGTGCAAGCATGGCTGAAACCCAGAATGTGCTTACTTCTTCGGGAAATCCATACACGGTTACCGAACAGCGTGCCTTTGTGGGCTTTGGAATTCCTTTGTCGAGGAGATATTATGACAACCGCACCCTGCGCAGCATAGTTCATCTGCAGGCAGAATACCTCACACGCGGCAAAAACGCCAGCGGCCTGGCACGGGAAGAATACCTGCTGTTTTCTTTAAGCATGAACCTGGGTGATATATGGTTTCAGCGCCGCAAATTTGACTAATGTGCAAAATGTTGCCCATACTGCTGCCTTTGTTGTGGGTTGCCTGTTCGGAAAAACCCGGTGGCAGCTACCGCAGCAAAAAAACCGACAGTATTGCCACCCGCGAAATTGCCGAGAATGTAACCATTGAGTATACCGATTCGGGTTTGCTGAAAGCGGTAATTGAAATCCCTGTGATGATAGGAGTAAAAAATGTCCGCAATCCCTACATAGAAATGCCCAAAGGCATCCGGGCCGCTTTTCTGGACGCAAATGGCAATATAGAAAGCTACCTTCTCAGCGAATATGGGATCAGCTACACGGAGCAGAAGCGCATGGTGGTGCGCCGAAATGTGCAGGTGCTGAATTTGAAGTGCGAAAAACTGGAAACCGAAGAACTGATGTGGGATCAGCAGAAGGGCAGGATTTATACGGATAAGTTTGTGAAAATTACCACACCGGAGCAGATTATCACGGGCGAGGGTATGGAAAGCGACCAGACTTTTTCCGACTGGGAAATTATGAATGTAAGTGGAACGATAAACCGAAAAAAGAATGATACGCTACCATGTAATGAGCCTTTTGTGCCTAGCCGCGGCCGCGCTCGCCGCCATTGAGGCGTTGGCCGGTTTTACGGTAGACGCCGACCGCCAAAAGATTATGTGGTACACCAGCGTGCCGGGTTGGATAATGTCAGGATTGTTTTTGGGTTGTATTCTCATGTATGTGCGCCTGCGCAGAAAACGCAAGGCAGAGTTGATGGGTGGGGGCAATGAAACGGCTGTTAAAAGGTTTTGATTTAATAAACAATCTATTCTATTTGTTGTAGTTCACAGTGGTTTTGTTGCACAATATATCCGTTGAGAGGGATCATATATGCAATCAATGTTGCGCCAATAGGTAAGTTGCTGGAGGCTGGTGTCAATTTGCGATACATACAAGAGATTTTG
>Ga0194116_10001434_pt1 | contig 33922 bp, 55 predicted proteins | sample TA2MahsurfametaG_4_FD_148617 | JGI IMG/M metagenome (GOLD analysis project Ga0194116, IMG submission 148617) | Freshwater microbial communities from Lake Tanganyika, Tanzania - TA2015008 Mahale S9 surface | ecosystem: Environmental > Aquatic > Freshwater > Lake | place: Tanzania: Lake... | reverse complement strand
CAATGGTATTAACAGTAGCGGTGTCATAGTCGCACCTGATGGCTCTGCTTCTACTCCAGCGATTACTAACGATGGAGATACCAACACAGGCATCTTCTTCCCTGCTGCTGACACTATTGCATTTGCTGAAGGTGGTGCAGAGGCAATGCGGATTAATTCAAGCGGTAATGTGGGGATTGGTACGAGTAATCCACAAACAAGGCTTCACGCTTTTTCTTCAGCCACAACAACAACAATTTCTATTCAAGGAAGTTTGTCTGGGGGCGTAAATACACCAACATTAGACTTTACTGGAAACAATGGTGATTATAGTTTTGGCGCAAGAATTCAAGCCATACGAGACATATCAGTAGGCGGATATGCACTTGCATTTGGAACTACTACAAATAATGCGGCAGAGGGAAGTGCGCCAACAGAGCGTGCCCGTATCACCAGCGGTGGTACTTTGTTGGTGGGAAAAACTATAACTGCTTTAGGAACTGCTGGCACAAATTTAGCACCCACCATAAATCAAATGACTGTGGATGCTAGTGAGGTGCTTTTAATCAACAGATTAACTAATGATGGCGTTTTAATTGACTTTTACCAAGCAACCGTACAAGAAGGCACCATCTCCGTATCAGGCTCAACAGTCTCATACAACGGAGGACACTTATCTCGCTGGGCGCAGATGCTTACCAAGCCTGACTTGCTCAAAGGCACGGTGTTATCTAACCTTGATGAGATGAATGTTTATATCAAGCCAACTCTCTACTGGACTGAGGATGACGAACTGCCCGTAGACGAGGAAGGCAACCCAACTGTTGCGGTCGGTGATATTAAGCAAGAAACCTCTGTCAGCGAGAACGAGCAGTTAAATAAGGTCAAGGTTTCTGATGTTGAGGGCGATGCCAATGTCGCTGGTGTGTTTGTCAACTGGGATTATGACAAGGCGCACCAAGTAGACGAGATCAACATGGCGATGACTGGTGACATGATTATCCGAATCGCTCAAGGCGTAACAGTAGCCCGTGGTGATTTGCTGATGTCTGCTGGTGACGGCACTGCTATGCCGCAGGGTGACGATATTGTGCGGTCTAAGACGATTGCAAAGGTCACTTCCACCCATGTAACTTGCACATACGATGACGGGTCTTATTGCGTTCCGTGTGTGCTGATGGCTTGTTAAGGAGAATATCTTGTCAAAAATAGCCCTCAGCGGAAATAATTCGGGCACAGGTACTTTCACCCTAGCCTCGCCCAATAGTTCGACAGACCGCACACTAGACTTGCCTGATGCGTCTGGTGTTATCGACAGATTGAATCGTGCTGGGAATGTGTTGCAGGTGGTGCAAAATACTGTCGCAACAGAAACGCTTTTTACTTCTGCATCGTATGTGGATGCACTAACTGTTAGCATTACTCCGTCTAGTGCGTCTAATAAAGTTTTGATAATCACTTCTATTTTGGGTCAGGCAAATGGGTCAACCACAACCGCAGGGTTAAGAGTAGCCAGAGACTCAACTGCAATAGCAACTTTTGCAGAGTGGGTAAGAAGTTCTAACTATGGTGGCGGTGCGGGGCAAATGACTTCTTCATTAAATATCTTGGATTCACCGAATACAACCTCTGCTATAACTTATCGTCTGCAAGTAGCAAGAACAAGCGGAAGTGACAATTGTTTTTATTCAGTGTCAAGTTCTATAACCACGATTATTGCAATGGAGATTGCAGGATGAACATAAAAGGAAACGCTCTCTTATCCCTGCGCCCCGGTGCTGAGTGGGTTCTCCGTGGTGATGAACTAGAGTGGCTTGATGCCAACCAATCGCAACCCTCTGACGCTGAGATTGAAGCAGAGGTAGCACGACTGACTGCATTGGAGCCAGCCCGTATTGCGACAGAAAACAGACGAGCCGCATACATAGCAGAAGCAGACCCGCTATTCTTCAAAGCACAACGAGGTGAAGCCACTATGAAAGACTGGCAAGCAAAGGTGGCTGAGATTAAAGAGAGGTTTCCAAAATGAGCCAACTAGCAGTCAACACAATCACCGATGCGAACGGGGGTAACACCGCCACCATCAATAGCATGACCCCGACTGCGGATAGTCTGCAAGGCTTCCGCAACCGCATCATCAATGGTGACATAAGGATTGACCAGCGTAATGCTGGGGCGAGTGTTACTCCTTTTAATAGTTACACACTTGACCGATTTTTTTCTCTTAATTCGCAAACATCTAAATTTACAGTTCAGCAAAGCACAACTGCCCCTTCAGGCTTTACAAATTCAGTTGTTATAACTTCAAGTTCTGCTTACTCAGTAGTATCGGGAGATTACTTTACTTTTTCTCAGCGAATTGAAGGCTTCAATACTGCTGACTTGGCGTGGGGAACCGCTGATGCTAAGACAGTTACTTTGTCTTTTTGGGTGCGTTCAAGCCTAACTGGAACATTTGGTGGGTCATTGAGAAATTCGGCTGGAAACCGATCTTATCCATTTACTTATTCAATTTCATCCGCAAACACATTTGAATATAAAACAGTAACTATTGATGGCGATACGACGGGTACTTGGTTAACAACAAATGGAATTGGAATTGAGGTTGATTTTAGTTTGGGTGCTGGCTCTACATTTAGTGGAACTGCTGGCGCATGGGCTGGAGCAAACTATGTCTCTGCCACAGGCGCAACTAGCGTAGTCGGAACCAACGGAGCCACTTGGTTTGTCACAGGCGTTCAACTTGAAGTAGGCAGTGTCGCAACCCCGTTTGAGCGCAGACCATTTGGGACTGAGTTGCAGTTGTGTCAGAGGTATTACGAGAGATGGGCTGCATCTGGTGGAAGTGGGGATGTTGCTTTTATGGCGCAAGCCATTGGCACCAATATAGCCGTTGGTGGCCCATTTCACATGAAAGTAACAAAAAGAACAACTTCTCCAACTATTACATACTCATCAAATAGCAATTTTAATTTTACTAGTGCAAATAATTCTAATAATCAGACAGGGTCGTTGGATTCATCAGTAGTAAACGCCAACACATTTAGAGTTCTTGGAACATCGATTGCATCAAGTCCATTAGTTGCAGGCAACGCAAGTGTTATTGCGGCAAATACTTCTTCTGCTTACATAGAAATGAGTGCTGAACTATGAACTATCAAATTAAAAATACGATATGGGGCGAACAACTTTGTAGATTTAATGACAATGGGTCTATTTCGCATATTCCAATGTCAGAAGAAAACACAGACTATCAGGAATACCTGAAGTTCTTGGCAGAGGGTAACGAGCCGAGTCCACCCGATTCACAGGAGTAATTGATGGACTGCGGCAATCGACCAGAATGTTCTGAGATTGCAGACTATGGAGGGCGCAGCAAGTGAACCCTTTAGCCCTTGTTGAGATCGGGGCAAGGCTTTTAGACAAGATCATCCCCGACAAAGACGCACGAGATAAAGCCCAGGCAGAACTTTTACGGGCAGCGCAAGACCAAGACTTCCAGAAAGCTATCGCTCAGATCGAGGTTAACAAAGTAGAGGCTCAACACACGAGCCTTTTTGTTGCTGGCTGGCGACCCGCTATTGGTTGGATCTGTGTCATTGGGCTAGGTTATAACTTTCTTCTCTACCCGATGATGACTTGGTTGGTTGTGGTCACAGGGGCCGAGTTCACTCCACCACCTCTCTTATCTGAGAACCTAATGGAGTTGGTTATGGGGATGTTGGGTCTAGGTGCGCTGCGTAGTTTTGAGAAGTGGAAAGGTGTTGCTCGATGAACTACTTTCGTGATGATGAATTTAAGTGTTCTCATTGCGGTGTCTCTAAGATGGACAAAGGATTTATTGACAAACTCAACATCTTGAGAGAGAGTTACGGCAAACCGCTACGAGTGACTTCTGGTTATCGTTGTCCAGCGCATCCAGTAGAAGCAAAAAAAGAATCATCTGGGGCGCACACAACGGGCAAGGCAGTAGACCTTGCTGTTCAAGGTGCAGATGCATACCAATTACTAAACATTGCACTAAAGATGGGTTTCAAGGGGGTCGGGATACAACAGAAAGGCACAGGCCGATTCATCCACTTGGATGATTGGGATGTAAACCGACCAACTATATGGAGTTATTGATGTCGCACCACGAAACCGCCAAAAGCACTGTAGATGCCATTTCTGTGGTGACTGTAGTAGGAACTCTCACCGATGCTCTCCCAGCCGTTGCTGCCCTGTTTACGATCATTTGGACGGCACTAAGAATTTGGGAGACAGAGACAGTAAAGAAGCTCACTGGTCGTCATGCGCCTGTCGAGTGATAGCTGCCGGATAGTCTACGAAACCTTAATACAACTCCCCCCGATACGAGGATGGCGTATGCCTCCCTCAGAGAAGGTGATCTTCCAGGTAATTCGTGATCCTAAGTGCTATGGGGAGTACGAGAACGAACCCCATGTCATCCGTATTTCTTCATGTAAGGTCGGACATCTCGATACATTAGTCAAGACAATGGCCCATGAGATAGTCCACCTCAAACTCTGCAAAGATGGATTTAAGGAATGGGACAAGCATGGGAAGGAGTTTAAGTCCCACGCTGCAAAGATATGCGTTGAGTTTGGATTCGACCCCAAAGAGTTCTAGTGCCAACCAAAGACCCAGAAAAACAGAAGATTTGGTCTCGTAAGCACTACGAGAAAAATAAAGCTTCCATCATCAAGAGGTCTGCGGAGCAAAAACATTCCTTCCGAGAGAAGTACAAGGCTTATAAGGCTTCTCTTTGTTGCCAATACTGTGGGTATAACGACTGCCCAGAGGCGCTAGACTTTCATCATGTAGTCCACGACCCCAGTAATAAGAAGGTCTACTACTTAGCCGGACGGGGCCGTTTTAGAGCCGCTATGGATGAGATCAAGAAGTGTGTGGTTCTCTGCTCTAACTGCCACCGAAGACTACACAACGACCCCGAGTTTGAGAAAGCAGTGATGAAAAAAATCAAGCGGGTTGTGAGGAAGGTTTCGCAAAGAATTTTTTAGCAACCAATTCCCTCAACTTCCCGCCTAAATACTCCCCGTGTCTTCTCTCAAAAGACTCGACAAACTCCCGCCTTTTTTTGAGGGCTTTCCAGCCACTCACCATCTCCGCTATCCCCTGCATCTTTATCTCTGAGTCTCGCTCACAGATGATTCTGATTTCTTCTCCCGTGGCGTAAAATTCACCGAGCGATACGAGTTTTGTCCGTTTACTTTCTGTCTCTCTAGTAAACCTTTGTTGAACAGTTTCTCGCACACTTCCCTCGAATAAGTCGGGTTGCACAGGAAGTATTCGCTTATTTGTTTAGGAGTCTTGTAGGTCTTGCGTTGAAGGTAGTTCAGAAGTTTTATTTCTAGCTTCATAGTTTTTAATTATCCGCACCATATCCGGTGGAACCCACCGCTCTGGTTTCATTATCTTCCCGTTCTCATCTCTACGGACGATCCCGAGTTCGGTGTCAATTTTCTTAAAGTTAGTGATAGCCACTTCGTCCCATCCCCAATCAAGTGGCAGATCCATCGCCCTGGCTAAACCGATGAGAACCCAGATAGAGTCGCAGACGGCATCTAAAGTTTCCGCCTTTGCTGCGATTTCCTCATCTTTGTTCTCTGCGGCATTGAAAGCAGCCAGAGCGACTTCTAGTTCACCAACTTCCTCGTTAATAAGGTCGTGATAGAGGGACACGAGCTTATGGCTAGGCTCGTGCCCACACGCCTTCATAAAGTGGTGGACATCGACAATCATCAGAACGGCAAATCGTCTTTAAAGTCCTTCTCACGAGGTTCGGAGAGGATAAACCACCCGTCCGACCCGACTGGAATCGACTCTAGTTTGAGAGAGAGACCTTTTTGGCCTTCCATGACCACACCACACTTGATCCACCTACGCTTTTCCTGACCATCCTTGTTGGTGTAGGAACCGCCATTAGCAATGACTTCATACTTAATACCCATAAAACCCTCCTATTTCGCAGCCATGTAAAGCCCCCAGTTTGAGAATGAGTACCCGATGAAGGCTATCGCAAGGGGGCTGTTTCCCTTGAAATATTGTTCTATACCTATGTAGAGATAAACCAACCCTACACAAGCAATAAGCCAACTACTCAAGATGCTTTCCTACACCTTGACAAAACTCCCCGTAGATTTCCTCTACGATGGGAACATCCTCTGCCGCATATTTTAACTTATCCCGCAGATACCTACGGAAGTCGTCGAGGTCTGCCAAGACATTCATTGCCAGGATCATCTGGTGAGCCTCATCCACACAGTCAGTCTTAATTGTGACTTCCACGCAGTTTCCTTTCCATCTCGTTGACTTCTTCTAAGAACTCGTAAATCTGGCTCTCAAATTCGTCTATTTCCTCTTGTGTGGGCTGGAACTTGATGATCTTGATTTGGGAGTTCTCAGGAAACATAGGGTGAAAACTGACCCAGTAGACAAACTTCCGCCCCGTACAGGAAATCTGCGCTAAAAGTTGGGGGATGTATTCCTTGGGGATCTTGTCTGCAAGGAAGTTCTCAATATGTTTTGGCCCTTGAGGGCATTTGATCTCTACCAACCCCCCATCGCTCGTAAGGCCGTCAGGAGAGCATCCAAAGCCCCTCAGAATAGCGTGTTCTAGGAAGCCATCTTCCTCGACCTGTAAGCCCGTCGTAGAGGCGAATTTAAGCCTTGCTACGCCTTCGTTCTCTATCCCCCACCTCATGGCAGGAGACTCGGGGATTACGGTAGCAAGACCCGTAAGACGCTCAGAAAGAATCTCCAACTTGAGCTTCTTCCGATAAGCAGACTCACCTGATTTCGTCGTTGCCAGAGCGTCATCACATTTACTGGCTGTTAACTTGCCGATTCGGATTGCAAACCATTCGGGACTTCGCTGTTCCATTTCCTTGCCAACCTTTCTGTTGCTAGTCGCAACTCCAATTCAAACCTGTCCTGCGAAATCCGTAGCTTTTGGGCTACAGAGAAATGCTTCTGATACGGGAATGATACATACTTTGCCTTGACAATTCTACGCTGTAAGTCAGGGAGTTCCCTAATAAGCTGCTCCATCCTCTCCCCGTCCTTAAAATCGGGTTCTATGACAGGCTCAGGAGGGTCGTAAATCTCTCCTAGTTCTGGGTTGTAGTCTCCCTCTGCCGAGGCCGCTCTGGTCTGAACTGGCGGGCCTATAAGCCCCCATTCGCACCACAACGCCCAGTTTAAGAGCTTGTCTTGAACCAAATGGCAAACTCTGGTCGATTCTTCTCTATCCAAGGTCTAGCATCCTCAATACATTTTTGGTAATCCATACCGCAAGTCTGCGACCCAACATGGTGGACATAAGCCCTTGAAATATAGTGCTTAAATCCGTTCTTTGACATATCTATACATTGTATGTCATCTGAGTACCAATTGATAGGCGGGAAGTCTACAAACGCCCGTTTCTCAACATAGGCAAATATCGGGGCTATGACCTCCACTTGGAAGATGGAATCTTCAGAAGCATGGCGGATAGTGTTGTTGTCGCCTGGGTGCTTGAATCGAATGTTCTGTAGACCCCTAGCGTAGTCAGACCGAGTAGCCACCCAACCCCTGTCCTCAGCGGGTAAGGACTTCACATCTTCCATAAGGACTGAGTGTGTGTACGGGGTTAGCACAACATCGTCGTTACAGACGATTACATCGTTGTGGGTTAAGAACGCTTCTCTAATGGCTGCGTTATAAGCATCCCCGAAGTTCGTTGCATCGTTGGGTAGGTTTATCGTCCGGTGTCTTGGTAGGAGCATATCTGAGCCGGAGAGATAGACTGTGTAAAAGGTCGGTAGGTAGAAGGTTATCGAGGCCGCTAGCATGGGCAGACACTCTTTGGTCTTGGTGCAGATCACAATTGCCGTCACAGTTTTACCCTTTTCCAATGTGCTTTAGGAACCACAAAGAACCTCTCCGACTTGAGGTACTTGTTTACTTTGTCCTCTACTGGCGCTTGTAGAATTATATCCCCAGTTGCCCAAAACGCCTCTGTAAAGTCTTGGTTAACAGCGAACAGGATCGTCTGGTGATCTAGTGTGAAGAACTTCTTCTTACGAAACGGGACATGGATAGTCTCAAAGCGGTTTAAGTCGTTGTGCCGCCTTTCTACTTCTACATACCCCACGACCTCTCCGTCCCGAGAACACACTAAATCCACCCCGTACTTATCCCCCTCCTCGACATCTAGCATCCAATCCCGAAACAGAAATCTCCAGACTGCATCCTTGGCGGGTTGGTCGTTCTCGTCGTGGAGTTCACGAGAGAAGGGTTTTGATTGTGTCGTCGAGTGCATCTAACTCGTCCATCTTCTTTACATCCCACATCCGCTTCTGCCCATGCCAGCCGTTTACAGAACCTCTATGGCAATCTGAACACAAAGGAATACAAAGGTACTGGTAGTGCTGCCGGATATGATGCGCTTCTGAAGGCCCAGAAGCCCCGCACACAGCACAGTCCATCTCTTTAATTCTGAGCAGATGGTCTTTTTGTTTCTTGTTGAGTTTATTTAACATTCTCTGCAATCCACGCAAAACACTGCTCTAGGTAGTCGGAGAACTCCTGTTTTGTTAACTTTGTTGTGGTCGGGCGCATCATAACCACCTCTCCAGCTATTTCTATTGTCTGCGGTTTGACATAGAGCCGCAGAAAGTACTCGTGCCAGAGTTCTGGAGTGTGACCACATTTCTCAGAAAGGATCTGGAGTTCCTTCCAATACAGAGCGTTCTGGTCGTTAGTCCGGTTGGGTTGCTTGATCTCACAGTAGTACCCATTAGGAGCGTCTGTTACCGCCCTGAGAGCCGCTGTTCTGTTCTCGTGTAGGTAGTACCTCATTTCAACGCCTCCATGAGCTTCGCTCTTTTTTCTTGGTTGACTTGTGGCCTGTAAGTCAACTGCTGCGCTTCAAAATAAATTGGTGCGTGTTGGCACAAAGACTTGAACTGGATCAGGTTCGGTGGTCTCTCAGGTAGGTTATCCAGGGCGTGTTTTATCTGCTCCACCTTAAAGCCAGAGAGTTCTGCCGCCCATGCTCCCTTGGTTTCTTGGATTGGTCTTCCATCCCACTTCTTCGACCACTCCGACCCGTAGACCATAAACATCTTGTCGAACAACGCATCAATAATTTTTTGGTTCATTTCAGCAACTCCCATGCATGGGCAGAGACAACATCATCTTCGGGCCAGGGTCGCCCCGTCATCTCCTCGTACTTCTTCCTCTTAAGAATCTCGTCCCTCTCGGCAAACGATAACTTCTGTGTAGATAACTTGTCTACCCATTCCGCTTTGAACCCCACCCATCCCCTAGAGACACACTCACTCAATGCCTTCTCTAAAGACCAACCCGCCTTCCCCGCCTCCTTCTCGATGGCTGTTAAAGCCGTAGAAGTCAGAGGGCTACGCTTTGCCTTCCTGACCGCTAGGTAGTCATTCCACACTTGCAAAGAAACACCTTCTGGACACACAGGCGCACTTGTGCGCTTTATATCTATTTGGTTATCGGTTATCGGTTCTCGGTTGGCATGTTTTTTCATGCTCCGAGCATGCCCGGGCATTGCACTTGGATTGCACTCGGCATTTTTCCACCTACTTTCAGCCGCTTTTTTCCCATGAGCCTGTCTGTTTCTGTATGCAGAAATCTCGGCATCGCACCGCTTATGCCGCCAGCAGTCTGGATGTTCCTCAAAGAAATGGTCGAGGATAAGTTGGGCATCCTCTGGGCATGCTCCGAGCAGAAAGCATAGCTTTTGGATGTCTTTAGGTAGCGGTTCTTCTGTTTTGTAGTAGTGCCATATCAACCTCAAGTAAGTCATCGACTGGCTGTCGTTGAGTCTAGCCGTATCGTTTATGAAGTCGCCTATGTGATGCGGGTACGAATACATCTCTCAATCTCCATTGGTGCTGGCCTATCCGGTGGAAATTCCGGGAGGCCGCACCCTGACGGGTTTGATTCGGTCAGATAGACCAGCCCAATGAAGACTGCTTACTGACCTCCTATGCGCCTTCCACAGCGCAGAAGAACCTTACTCTATGTTTTCTGTGGCTGTCAACTCCACAATTCTCTGGACATATCTTCCCCTCGAGTTCTTCCGCCATCCGTGGACAAAGACCCTCCAGCCAGACTCCAACATGATGGGAAAAAATTCGCTCTCCCTGATCTTTTGTATCCGAGTGGATACGCCTGTAGAGGTGGTCTGCACCGCCCAAGTCTCCCCATTCCCAATGGCTAAAATGTCTACACATCCGTACAAGTCAACCCGTTTGCGGGAGAAGGCGTTCCAATACTCACAGACCCAGGGCTTCATGCCCTGCTCTCGGATGTACTCAAGGGATCTTTGGGTGGGTGATTTGGTAGCCATGTACAAATATACAGTAGTTTTGTCTATTAACTAGGGTTTTCCCTAATGTTGTATTTATGCACATTAGGGTTTTCCCTGATGACTTGTCTACACATTGAGTGTAGAATTGTAGTTGTAGTAGTTGTTATCGTTCTTTAACAAGGTTAGCAAGTTTACATGGGAGATTTAAAAATGATCGTTGGAAAATCCTACTGGGCAGTCAGCATCAGCAACGAAGCCCTCCGCACCTCGATGCCGAAAAAAGAGTATCTGGAAATGCAAAAAGCCTTGCGATCAAAGGCATCCAGCATCCTCAACAATCGGTTTGAGTACAAAACTCAAAAAGAAGCTCTTGCGGCACAAAAGAAGTTGCCCAAAGAACTTCAGTCATGGGTTCAAGTGCGGGAGTCGTTCCCAGTCAGTTTGGGACTCGGCTGGATTTAACAGCAGGGGGCTTCGGCCCCTTGTTGACTTGTCTATAAAAAGGTGTAGGATTCTAAGTGTAGGTTTCTAAAAAGGAGAGTGAAATGAATTACGACGCATGGTTAGAGCAGCCTTATTGGGATCAAGCTCGCATGGCCCAAGAACAAGAAGAACAAGAGTACGACCGCTGGAAGTCTAGCAATCGAGAGACTTGGCAAGTAGAAATGCGCCACCTAGCGAATCTTTTGAACATCATGGCAAACAGTCTTGACGGCCCTTCAAGCCGCCTCATGGAGCGTTTCTCTGATAAAGAGATAGAAGACTACTTGTCAGACCTCAACACTTGGATCAAGGACATGAGCCATGAGTGATCTCGGAGAAAAAGTAGGCTCAGTCGTTTTTATGCTGATGGTCTTTTCGATCTTCTGGCTATGAAAGTATTTAAATTTTATAAGTGGTACAGGGCGGAGGGCAAGTCTGTCCTCCTTTCAATTAAATTAGCGTGGAGCAAGAGATGAATACAGGCATTGTAAACATTCGTGGCAAGGAGTACATGACTGTCGCCTTGCGGGTGCAGAAGTTTAGAGAGGCTCACCCAAGCTGGTCTTTGACTTCTGAGGTCTTATTTAGGGACGCAGATTGCGTAGTTATGAAGTCAATTATTTCAGACGAGACTGGTCGTGTTATTGCTACTGGTCATGCAGAGGAATACAGAAAGTCTTCCCAGATAAACTCGACCTCTGCCCTCGAAAATGCGGAGACTTCGGCCCACGGAAGATGCTTGGCAGCGGCTGGCTTTGGGGGGGCAGAATTTGCCTCTGCCAACGAAGTCCAGAACGCTATCCAACAACAGTCCCCAGGTGTAGACAAAGCAGTAGCTGCTATCAAAGAGGCTGGCACTATGGAAGCCCTTAAGATTGTGTATACATCGGCTATCCGCCAGTTCAAGAACCCTTCAGACCTAGAGCGCATAAACGCAGCCAAAGACGCTCGTAAGGCGGAACTGTGAGCGACCTACGCAAAGCAGCAAAACCTTGGGTCAAAACCTACTGCGGTGGCAAGCCTAACTACTGCACACCTGTCAATGCCGTAAACACATCGCAAGATCGTGTCGATGAAACGGGAAAAAGTGAACATAAGCGTGAATGGGTTGGGCTAGATGAGGTAGAGGTTACTGGCATGACTTGTGAGTGCGTTGACGATGGGACATTTAACATGAGTTGTGCGCATGACTTTGCACGAGCCATCGAAGCCAAACTTAGGGAGAGGAACACATGAAGCACGAAGAAATCTTTAACTTGGCTCAGGACACCGGGGTCTGCGACGACTTCGGGTGCTGGAACTTTACCGACCAAGGTTTGGTAAACCTAGTCTTGACAGTTCTTGACCTTGAGAGGGAGCGAATCGCCAATCAGGTCAAAGAGGTGCTGGATGATGCTGCGCTAAACCTTTGGACAGATATAAATAAGGGGAAAAAATAAAAAATCCTCATAAAGCGTGGATCTAGTCACAAATTTTGTCAACCCAGTACGAAATCTTGCCAATTGTGAGGAGAAAACATGAAAATACTTGATCTTGCTTTAGGGTTTTTTGTAGGAGTCATCTTTACTGCTGCCGTGGGGATGAAAGACGACTACAAAATCCACATAGAGTCCTACCAAATGGGCATTAAACACGCCCTACGGACAAACCCTGTTTCTTGGGAGTTGGAAGAAACTTGCATGAGTCTCTGGATAAGGAAACAACATGAAACCCGATGACCAGACGATTCACTTTGTCAACATTCAGAACTCTATAAACGAAGCTCAACATCTTCTGGCGAAACCCATGCCAACGCTTGCAGAGATGAAGGCCGCCCAAGAACTTTTCTACAATGTGCGGAAGTCAGCCGATGTGCTGTTGAAGTATTCGTTAGACTTAGAGAACTATCTTTTTATCACGAGGGGAAGCAAATGAGTTGCCAAAAAGTAATCGACACCATCACACAGGAAGGCGTAACCTCCGCACAAATTTCGGAGATTACGGGACTCCCACGAAAGTATGTCGCTGCCTGTCTTGTTAGGTATTTAAAGCGGGGAACGATAACCTCTAAAAAGGTCGAGGCGAGTAACAAGTTGGGGCCGAGAATGGTGAGCGTTTTTTCTCTTGCAAAACAAGAAGAAACCTGATAAAAAGGGGGTGGGCCATTGCGCCCATTTCATCTCCTCCCTCTCGGGGCTGGCTCTCGGGTCAGCCCCACCTTTTTTAAGGAAAAGCTATGTACGGCAAAAAGAAAATGCCTCCTAAGCCCAAAAAGAAATGAAGAAGGGTATGACTGTGATGATCGGTCTTCTCGGCCCAGGTAAGAAAATGGCTGAGAAAGAAAGTGGCCTCTTAGAGGAAGAATGTCCCCTTGCCACTAAAGACGAAATCGTCAACAAGGGCAACAAGCAGAAAGCAATCCTAACCGCTCAATATGGCCCTTCCGAGGGTGAACAGAAGTGCGGTAATTGCGAGTACGGAGAGAAGCTCAAAGGCTGTGGCCTCGGTAAAGACGAGGTGTTCTGTGAGATTTTTGAGTTTAAGTGCAAGTCCTCGGGCGTTTGTGATGCCTGGGACAACGAAGAAGATTAACTTTGGGCTGGAGCAACGAGATTCGGTCTTGAACACACTAGATTTCGCCAGCCCGTTCTATTAAGGAGTAGATATGCCTTCCGTATCCAAAGCTCAAAACCGCTTCATGCAAGCCGCAGCCTCTAACAAAGAAATGGCTAAGAAACTCGGTATTCCTCAGAAGGTAGCCAAGGAGTTCGTTAAGGAAACGGGTTCTATGAAAGGCAAGCCGGAGAAGAAGAAAAAGTGAACTTCTGGGTCGGTGTAGTCTTTTTTTGTCTCCCAACCGAGTGTGCCTTTTGGAAGTCTGAAGAAATCTTCGACACCAAGTCAAAGTGTGAAAAAGCTCTAAACAAGGCGATGGATACTTTTGAGAAACACACTGATGTTTCCTTTGGGACTTGTCTAAGGATGAACCGTGAAATCTAAAGTCAACGCTGCTGGCAACTACACAAAACCGACCATGCGTAAAGAACTATTTAAGAAGATCAAGGCTGGTTCAAAAGGCGGAGATCCAGGCGAGTGGTCGGCCCGCAAAGCTCAGATGTTGGCTAAAGAATACAAAGCCAAGGGCGGCTCTTACAAATGAAGAAAGAGCAACTCTCTCTAAAGAAGTGGACAGAGCAGAAGTGGCGTACTAAGTCTGGTAAACCATCCTCTGAGACAGGCGAGCGTTACCTCCCAGAGAAGGCCATAAAAGCTTTGTCGTCTGCTGAATATGCCGCAACGACGAGGGCTAAACGAGAAGGAACCAAGGCCGGAAAGCAATTCGTTGCTCAGCCCAAGAAGATTCAACAGAAGACTGCGAAATTCAGATGAAGGTACGGGACGCTGCCAAGATATTTGAGCGCATAGGGGTAGAGGGTTATAACAAGCCCAAGCGCACTCCAAACCATCCCACTAAGTCCCATGTAGTAGTCGCCAAAGAAGGCGACAAGGTAAAGACTATTAGATTCGGGCAACAGGGCATGAAGGGTTCCCCTCCAAAAGAGGGGGAGTCCGAAGCCGACAAAGCTCGCAGGAAGTCATTTAAGGCTCGACACGCAAAGAACATTGCTAAGGGCAAGATGAGTGCAGCGTTCTGGGCGGATAAGGTCAAGTGGTGAGTCACCCTTGGCAACTAGACTTTGTAGCAAGCGTAAAAGACAAGCACCCAGAGTTTTTCTCTAGCGCCAAGGTTCTAGAGGTCGGGAGCCTGGACATCAACGGCTCAATTAGAATCTTTTTCACTAACTGCGATTACACGGGTGTAGATTTAGGCCCGGGCCGAGGCGTAGACTTAGTAAGCAAGGGCGAGGACTTAACCTTTCCTGATGGCGCTTTTGATACTACTGCTAGTTGTGAGTGTTTTGAACACAACGAAAAATGGGTGGATACTTTCACAAACATGGTCAGGATGACCAGACCTAGTGGGTTAGTGTTTTTTACTTGTGCGACAACGGGAAGGCCGGAACACGGAACCCGAAGAACGACACCTGGAGATGCGCCATACTGTACTGACTACTACAGGAATCTAGTAGCAGAAGACTTCTCTAACCTCGTTGAAGACTTTAAGCACCATGAGTTCTCTACATACAGACAGGACTTGAGATTTTACGGAATCAAGAATGGATAGAATTAGCGCACCGCAACAGAACCGGATGCTTGGAGGAATTGCCGAACTTCTACGGAAGATCGAGCGAGACTCGGGGCCAGAGTTCTTACCCAGGGGCTTAGATGTCATGGGGCTGGTGCGCCAACTTGCATTGCCTTCGGCAGAGACTGTAGAGAAGTTGTCCTACGGAGATCCACTTTTTAGGATGCCCACGCAGTCGAATATCCCCATCACTACAGACAAGGGGTATCTGGCAGAGGTCTTGGGTATGGCCCCAGTAGTTCCGGCTGCAAGCAGGGCAACCACGAGGATCTCTAACGAAGTCGCAGACCAACTGGTGAAGGCGATAACGAGGAACCCAGAGGCAACGGCAGTCAGAGCTTTAGACGAAATTGGGCGTATGTCTCCGGTTCCGCAAGTTATGTCTGGATCAAGAGATTTCATTAGGTCTTCTGCTGACAACTTAGCAAATGAGCTAAACAATCTTGGGTTCCAAGCAAAGGTACAACACTCTGGAAGTCGTGCTGGCCCATCTAGTTATGTACAAATATACGACCCAGAAACAGGAAGATTTTTTACAAAACCAATTCGGTTTTCAGGCCACGGAAAAGGCCCGTTTGAGGCTGCGGGTGTTATTGATGTGCAAGACCCAGCAACCGACATTCCAAACATTGTGCAAGAAGCATTGCAAATGCGGGGGATGGGGCCAAGTACAGTTTTCCAGAAGCAAGCGATTGCAGATGAGTTAATTGCTGGCGGCATGAAGCCAAAACAAGCTTACGCTGAAGCGGATAAAAGGATTGCTGGTCTACTAGAACCACAAGCGATGGCTCCGAAGGTGTCAGAACAGTCACAACAGGTAACGGCTGCGACTCAATCGGATAATTTCAAAAATTGGTTTGGTGATTGGCAGTCTGACCCAGAAATGGCATCAAAAGTTGTTACAAACGAAGGGATGCCAAAAGTTGTTTATCACGGCACTCAAAGGCCAGATCGAATTGGGACTCAATTTAGAAAAAGCAGGGCGACATCTGGGCCAATGTCATTTTTTACTGATAACCCTGAAATTGCTAGTGGTTATGCAAAAGGAAAGCAGGACACAAGCCTAGCGTATGAAGATACGAATTATGCAAGCTGGTTCAAGAAAAAAGAAGGAAGGTCAACTCTAAATCTTGAACAGGTTGGGGCTAGGATGTCTTCTCAAGAAAAGCAAGAAGTAATAGATAAGTTGCGCCGTGTTGGAATGGACGACCAAGGGAATATTGTTGTTGGCGATGGGTTGGTTAGTGACCAAACTTTTGATTTTATGTTAAAAGACCCAAGAGAAGGTGGCGGAAACCCACTAAAACTTGCTAACAAATTATGGCTTGAAAGCGGAACTCTGTACGGACGAGAAGAAGAATTTAGCAAAGTATTAAATGCAATAGGTCTTAAGGGTTTTGAGCAAGATTTCCCGACTGCTAGTTACCCTGCTATTTACCCAGTTTACTTAGACATAAAAAACCCGCTAGACACTTCTGCTATTGATGGAAGAACAATGTACGCTTTGGAGTACAACGCAAAGCGTCAAAGAAAGTCATCTGCTTCTGGTGGTGCTGACCAATGGGACAAAATGCGTCGTGACCCAAAACAATGGATTGAACAATTAAAAGAGGATACGGCAGAAGGTAAGTCTTCTATGGTCTGGACATCTATACCAGACTGGGTTACTAAAACCCTAAAGGCAGAAGGTTACGACGGAATTAAAGATGTTGGTGGAAAGTCTGGCGGTAATCCGCATGAAGTTTGGATTCCATTTGAGGAAAACCAAGTTAAATCTGCTACTGGCAATGTAGGTAAGTTTTCCAAAGAAAGTAAAAACATACTTAGGGGTGCTGTTCCGACTGCCGGAGCAGGACTTCTAGGCGCAGGAATGTACCAAGACGAACAGATGTATTAACCTGTATACTTATACAGTACCCGAACAACCTATGAGGATTCGGAAATGGAAGTTGAAAAAATAGATCAAGATAAATCAACACATGGTGGGTCTAGGGCTGGTGCTGGGCGACCGAAAGGCGTACCTAACAAGGTATCTCGTCAAGTAAAAGAGAACATCATCTCTGTCTTTGAGGAACTTGGGGGCCGTGAGGCTATGACCGAGTGGGCGAAGCGGGATGAAAGAAACATGACAGAGTTCTACCGGATGTACACCAAAATGGCCCCGATAGAGCAGAAGATTACTGGCGACGCTGAGAACCCGATCCAAATGGCAATTGGATGGATGAAGTAAAAGAAATAGTCATTCCGTACAAACCACGGGAGCATCAACTTGCAATCCATGAGGCAGTTGATAACAACCGATTCACAGTTGCAGTCTGCCACAGGCGCTTCGGCAAAACTGTTGCGGCAATCAACGAAACCGTTAAAGCTGCGGTCAACTGCGAGCGGGAGGCTCCTCGTTATGCCTATATCGCTCCGACCTACACACAAGCCAAACGAGTCGCTTGGGACTACTTACTAAAGTACACCGAGCCGTTGGAGGCAAAGGCAAACATCACAGAGTTGCGGGTGGACTTCTGGGGGCGAAGAATAAGCCTCTACGGAGCAGACAACCCAGACAGTCTGCGAGGGATTTACTTAGACGGGGTGGTTCTCGACGAAGTTGGGGATATGAACCCAAAGATATGGAACGAGATCATAAGACCCGCACTAGCCGACAGACAGGGCTGGGCGATGTTTATTGGAACTCCAAAAGGTGCTAACCACTTCAAAGACCTCCGAGACCGAGCCGACAAAGAGGAGGGCTGGGCGCTACTTGAGTTCAAGGCGAGTCAAACAGAAGTTATCCCGCAGGATGAGCTTGAGGCATCTCGTAAAGAGATGGGGGAAGATAAGTACGCCCAAGAATTTGAATGTAGTTTTCACGCTGCCGTCGAGGGTTCGTATTATGGTTCAATCCTTAATGAACTTGAAGCGCAGGGTAGGTTTACAGAAATCGTCCGAGATGACCTCTGCAAGACCTTTACGGCATGGGATCTGGGGGTGGGCGACTCTACGGCAATATGGGTTGCTCAAGCGACTGGGCAAGAAGTCAGGCTGCTCGACTACATCGAAAATCATGGTCAGGGTCTCGACTGGTATGTTCGTGAACTCACAAACAGGAACTGGCACAAAGCGTCACACCTTTTGCCGCACGATGTGGAGGTCAGGGAACTCGGAACGGGTCGCTCTCGTCTTGAAGTATTACGGGATGCGGGGCTTGACTGTACAGTCCTACCTAGACTCTCAGTTGACGACGGTATCCAAGCGGTTAGAAGACTTCTACCAAGATGCTGGTTTAACTACCCACAGGTTAAACAAGGACTGGATTGCTTGAGGAATTACCGAAGGGAATACGATGAGAAGCGAAATGTCTTTTTTGACAAACCGCTTCACGACTGGGCAAGTCATGGCGCAGATGCCGCCCGTTACCTCGCTATAGGCATTGACACAAACTCGACTTGGAATAAACCACTACCCATTAAAACGAACTGGATAGTCTGATGGAAGAATTTAAGTTAAAGGCAATCGTAGAAGCGGAAATCGACAATGCAATCGGCTTCATTGAAACCGAGACTGTCGAACAGCGCAGGAAGTCGATCCAATACTACAACCGAGATCCCTATGGCAACGAAGTAGAGGGCCGCTCCCAGATTGTCACAGGTGAGGTAGCAGAGGCTATTGACGGGGCGTTACCCGCTCTGCTCCGAGTCTTCACTCAGTCCGACGATGTGGTGCGATTTGAGCCTAATGGCCCAGGCGATGAGGAGAAGGCTAAACAAGCCACCGAGTACGCCAACTGGGTGTTCATGCGTGACAACCCAGGTGTGACCATCATGCACAACTGGTTCAAAGATGCGCTGATGTGCAAGGTAGGAACAGTCAAGGTTTACTGGGACGAGAAGGAAGAAGTCAACACCGAGTCTTACCAGAACCTGACCGAGGAAGAACTCGCCCTCCTGCTTGCTGACGAGCAGTTTGAGATTGTCAGCCAAGAGGAAATGATGATCGGAGAACTGCCTCCGAGTCCCGAGCAGATGCTGATGGCCCAGCAGACTGGAACCGTCCCAATGGGACAGCCCGTCTTTGCCTACAATGTGAAGGTAAAGAAGAAGAACAAGAAGGGGCGGGTGGTCGTTGAGAATGTTCCCCCAGAGGAGTTTATAGTCTCCAAGAAGGCTACGACCATCTCCGACGCTCCGTTCTGCGCCCATAGAAAGTTGGTCACAAGGTCAGATTTGATTGCGATGGGCTTCAAAAAAGACGAGGTAGAAAACCTCATGTCCTACGAAGACCTGACCTTTACCCCTGAGAGGGTGGCCCGATACTCCGTAGGTGAGCAACCACTAGACAAGCAGTCTCAAGACCCAGCGATGCAGGACATTGAGGTCTTTGAGTGCTACATCAAAGTGGATTTCGACGGGGACGGGATTGCAGAACTGCGTCGAGTTATCTACGCAGGGCAGACAATTTTGGAGAACGAGGAGATTGACTACATCCCGTTCTGCTCAGTTTGTCCCATCCCGCAACCGCACAAGTTCTTCGGCAACTCCCTGGCTGACAGGGTTATGGACTTGCAACTGATTAAGTCCACGATTACCCGCCAGATTCTTGACAACCTCTACCTGACGAACAACGCTCGGGTGGCTGCGGTTGAGGGACAGGTGAACTTGGATGACCTCCTGACAGTCACACCAGGAGGGGTGGTGCGTGTTAAGAACCCGAACGCTTTGGTTCCCATCTCTGTGCCTCCTGTAGCCTCTCAGTCGTTCCCGATGCTTCAATACCTCGACTCGGTGCAAGAGAAGCGCACAGGCGTTTCTATGGCCTCACAGGGTTTAGACCCTAATATCTTGCAGAACACGACTGCTACAGCGGTTGCGGCAATGCAAAATGCGGCTGCGTCAAAAATGGAGTTGGTAGCGAGAATCTTTGCCGAGGGCGGGGTAGCCGACCTTTTTAGAAATATTCTCCACCTTCTTTGTAAGTACCAAGACAAGCCGAGGGTCATCCGCCTAAGAGGAAAGTATGTCTCTATCGACCCGAGAGAGTGGTCAAACGAATACGATGTGTCCGTGAATGTAGGATTGGGAACCGGAAACCGCCAAGAGCAGATGGCTATGCTCTCAATGGTTCTACAGAAACAGGAGCAGATTCTTGGAACGCAAGGAGTTAGTGGCCCTCTGGTTGGCTTGGCACAATATAGATCCACGCTTGGCAGATTCATCGAAAGCGCTGGTTTTAAAGACTCCTCAGAGTTCTTCCGTGAAGTTACTCCCGAAGTCGAGCAGCAGATCGCTCAGGCGGCCTCGCAACCGCAAGCTGACCCAGCCACCGCAGCCCTGATGCAACAAGCCCAAGCGCAGATCCAAGCAGATCAGGCAAGGGCGCAATCGGATATACAGGTTCAACAAGCAAAGGCTCAGGCTGATATTGCACTGCAACGGGAAAAAGCCATGGCCCAGATCCAGTTGGAGCGAGAGAAAGCCGCTGCCCAGTTAGAACTAAAAGCCGCAGAGTTCCAAGCAGAGGCACAGATTAAAGCCGCCAAGGTAGGAGCGCAGATAACAGGAAATGTCCAAATCCCTGGATAACTACCCCGAGAGGGCCAAAAGGCTCCTCGATGATGACTTCTTCCAAGATGTTGTAAAACAACAACAGGAAGCGTATATTTCTACTATTCTCAATAGTTCGGATATGGATGTGGATGCTCGGGAACGGGCCTTACAGAAATACCGAGCAGTAGAGGAGTTCGTTGCGTCAATCCAATCTATAGCCGACAACAGGTTGATAGAGAAGAAACGCCTAAAGTTTTTTTGACCATGTAAGGAGTTCAGATGGATACCAACCCCGAGGGGAGTTCCAAGACAGTAGGACAGGCAGCTCAGGCTTTTTACGGGCTTATGGGTGGCGACGAGGAGGCGAAAGCCCAACCAGAAGCGTCAGCCGAAGAAGTCGTAGAGGAAGCAGTTGAGCGAGTCGAAGTTGAAGAAGATTACAACGACGACACCGAGGAATACGCAGAGCCAGAGGAGGAGCCGACTCCCACCTACCGAGTAAAGGTAGGCAAGGAAGAAGTCGAAGTTCCGCTAGATGAGCTTCTGAAAGGGTATTCAAGGACAGCCGACTACACTAAGAAGACTCAAGAAGTCGCTGAGGCAAGGAAGGCAGTAGAGTCCGAGCGTCAACGAATTGATGAGGCTTCTAGGCTCCGAGACCAGTATGCCGAGCGGCTAGGTGTGATAGAGCAAATGCTCAACCAGACCGAAAAGTCAGAAGATTTGTCTGCTCTGAAGGAAACAGACCCCATTGGCTATGCAGTGAGGGTTGCTGAACAGGCAGAGAGAGAGAAGCAACTTAACGCAGTACGGGCAGAGCGTCAGAGGTTGGCCCAGCAACAAGAAGCAGAGCAGAGCGAAAGGCTAAAAGCCCACCTTGCGACGGAAGCATCTAAGTTGCGTGAGGCGATTCCTGATATGTCCGACGAGGTTAAGGGCGAAGTAGTCAAGCGAGAAATTCGTGAGTTTGCCAAATCTATTGGTTTTTCTGACCAAGAACTCGCTCAGGTATACGACTCTCGTGCGGTCTTAACGCTTTACAAGGCCATGCAGTACGACAAGCTACAGAAGGGCAAGGCTCAGGTGACTAAGAAAGTCCAGCAAGCCCCGAAGATGCTTAAACCAGGAACTTCGACACCAGAAGCGTCGGAGTCCGAAACCATGAAACGGATGCGAGCCAAACTTAAACAGTCCGGTAAGAAGGACGATGCGGCTCGATTATTTGAACGCTTTTTATAAAGGAATTTTGCAATGCCTACATTCACTAGCTTTAATGCAGTTGGAGCCCGAGAGGATTTGGTAGATGTCATCTATGACATCTCCCCCCAAGACACCCCAATCATGTCCTCGATTGGCAAGAGCAAGGCTACTGCCGTTTATCACGAGTGGCAGACTGACACCCTTGCAGCCGCCACGACCGCTAACGCTGCCGTGGAAGGTGCTGACGCTACTGCCGCTACCCTCACTCCTACAACGAGAGTGGGTAATTACACACAAATTGTGCAGAAAACTGTACAGGTCAGCGGAACACTCGAATCCGTAAACAAAGCTGGTCGTAAGTCTGAGAAGGCTTATAACCTTGCCAAGGCTTCGGCTGAACTAAAGCGTGACATCGAGACCATCATTACTGCCAACCAAGCGGTTACTGTTGGCAACTCCTCGACTGCCCGTCGGATGTCCTCGCTCCTGTCATGGATCAAGACCAACACCAACAAAGGGTCGGGAACGACTACCGCTGGTGCTGATCCCACGACCTCTGGCGTAAGCGCCCGTGTTGACGCTGACACGACCCGCACTTTCACCGAGACCATGCTCAAGGATGTGGTTCAGAAGGTATTTACCTCTGGTGGTACGCCCACCCTGCTGGTTGTCCCTCCTGCGCTGAAGCAAGTTGTTAGTAACTTTACTGGTCTAGCGGCAAACCGCTATAACAGTAGTGCTACTGGCGAAGTGACCATCCTGGCTGGCGCTGACCTCTACCAGTCGGACTTCGGTGTTATCTCCATCGTCCCGAACCGCTTTATGCGTAGTCGTGACGCTCTGGTGCTTGATCCTGAGTACGCTGCTCTTGCTTACCTCCGTCCCTTCCAGACCAATGATCTGGCTAAGACGGGTGACAGCGAGAAGACTCAGATCCTTGCCGAGTTGACCCTTGAGGTTAAGAACGAAGCCGCTCATGGCGGTGTTTTTGACCTCTCTGCCAGTTGATAAACCAGTAGTTTTGATGTAGTCTCGGGGGTGGGTTATTCCCACCTCCGACCTTTGGGGTGTTATGAAACAAATACTTTCCGTGGATGCGACCACAGGCATAAGCCAAGTCGCATACGATGATGGTGATGGTGGTCTCGTAATCAAGACGGAACAGGATGTTAGTTCCATTCTTGAGGCCAACAAACAGGCTTATAACCAGACCGACGAGCGAACCAAATGGGGCGAATTTGCCCACATTGCCGCTATCCCACTCACTGTTTTCCAAGAACTCAACAGAAAAGGCATTTGCCGAGGCTTTATGGTCATAGACCAAAAGGCAATGAAGGCATGGCTAAATGATCCTGAGAACAGGCACTTTCGTGTGAGGGCTGGGAAAGTATGAAGATAGGAATATGTATCCCCTCACGGGGAGAGATGGCGATAGGAACCGCTTTTGACCTAGCCGTGATGTCAGCATTTGATGCCAAGTACCGAGATGGAGAGCTTGGTGTATATACAGTAACTGGGACGCTGATATTTGATCAACGAGAGAAGTTGGCAAAGGCGGCAATAGACGACGGATGTGAGTACATCCTCTGGATAGATGCCGATATGAGGTTCCCGAAGACTACGATTGAGCGCCTACTGTCCCATAACAAGGACATTTGTGGCGTAAATGCAACAACTAGGACGATACCTGTAAAGGCGACAGCCAAGAACCTAGAGGTAAATTTAGAGGAAAAGACCAACACTTGGTTGCCAGTCAGTTCTAAAGGAAAAACTGGGATCGAGCGGGTTACTTCTTTGGGTTGTGGGGTGTTGCTCATTAAGAAGGAAGTTTTTGAGAAGACTCCCCAGCCTTGGTTCTGGTTTTATGAATTACCAGGAGGCAAGGTTTTAGGCGAGGATGTTCACTTTTGCGTTGCCGCACATGACGCTGGGTTTGAGACTTGGGTAGATCATGGCCTGAGCCAAGAAATCGGTCATGTGGGTGAATACACATACGGATGGAAGGATGTAGATGGCGATCACAAACTACTCGGGGCTAAAGACAAGCGTAGCAAACTATCTAGGAAGAAGTGACTTAACAGCACAGATTCCTGATTTTATTACGCTTGCCGAGTACCGCCTACAGAGAAATCTACGGGTTCGGCAGATGCTCAAGACTGCTTCTGCATCGACAACCGGAGGGGATTCAACAGTAGGTCTGCCGTCTGACTTCTTAGAGCTTCGGGATATTTACATTAACTCCAACCCCCGTTTTGTACTGAACTACCTTTCGCCTTCTGCGTTTTCTCGTGATGCTCGTGCTGCCGAGTCTGGCAGACCAAACTTCTACACACTTCGGGCAGCGGAGTTTGAACTCGCTCCCATCCCTGACTCTAACTACAGTTTAGTAATGCTTTACTTTGCTAAACCTGATCTGTTGAGTGATAGCAATGTTAGTAATGTCTTCTTGGCTAATGCCCCTGATGCGCTTCTTTATGGGGCGTTACTAGAGGCCGAGCCGTATCTTATGAACGACAACCGAATCGCTATCTGGTCAAACTTCTACAATTCTGCTCTTGAGTCTCTCAATGTATCCGATGAGTCCTCAGAGTATTCCGGTGTCCCCCTTCAAATGTCCGTTACATCGAGGTAATCATGGCTGAGTTTACTAACTACTTAGAGAACAAACTGCTAGACCATGTTCTCAACAACACATCCTTTACCAGCCCCACGACTGTTTATGTCGGGCTGTTTACGGCTGCTCCTACCGACACGACCAGCGGAACCGAGGTCTCGGGTGGGTCTTATGCCCGTCAGGTTTTAAGCGTAACTACAGCATCTAGCGGGGTGGTGACTTCTGATGCTGATGTAAGCTTTCCCCAGGCAACTGGTAACTGGGGAACAATTGTAGCCCTTGGGATACACGACGCTCTGTCGTCTGGGAACCTCCTGATGTACACCGACCTCACGACCAGCAAGACGATTGAGACTGGCGATATTCTCAAGGTCTCTAGCGGTAGCCTGACAGTCACTCTGGACTGATATGCCAGCCGATGTCTGCGGCCCCTTTACTCTTGAGCAGTTAGACCTATTTGGGAATATAGACACAATCCCTTTTTCGCTTGATAGCGAAATCTGGGAAAGCCCGAATACTTGTGTTCTCTATCAAGAAGGGCAGATAAACGCACAGGGAAGTGTAGACACATCGTATATACGGATTCGCCCCGCATCTGGAGATATATCTTCAAGCGGGAACCTGACCTCTCAGATCATCCGCCAGCGACTTGTTAGTGGTTCTATAACCGCAGACGGGGATGTTTCTGCCGAGGTTGTAAGAATCCAGCAGACAAGCGGGGCCATCTCTGCCAATGGTGATGTAACGGCAGAGATTATAAGAATCCTCGTTGCGGCTGGGGTAATAACTGCAAATGCTCAGGTTGAGGCAACGGCAAACGCCATCCTTGACGGGGCTGGAAGCATCTCTGCTGACGGGACTGTAACGACAGTCTTTACACGCATTAGGCCAGCAGAGGGGCTAATTTCTGCTGATGGGGATGTAAGTGCTTCGGCAGATAGGCTAAGGACTGTAAGCGGTGAGATATTCGCTCAAGGCAGTGCGAGTGCGCTGGCTGGGGTGGAGTTCTCTGCTAATGCTGAAATAGATGCAAATGGTTTAGTTACTGTTTCTGTCAATGCGACCTTTAGTGCTGTCGGACAGGTAGCAGGGGCTGGATCTGTAGCGGCAAATCTCTATGTCTTCGGTGAGGAATGGTCAGACATTCCTGACGAGGCGAATACTTGGAGCGCTCAAGATGTTGGGCCTAATACTTGGACGGATGTCATTATAGGCCCGAACACATGGACTGATGAGTCGGTCGGTAGCAACTCTTGGACAACGATTTCTAGCGGAAGTAATACATGGCAACAAGTCGCATAAACTTTGGAGAGTGGCTACCAGACCAACCTGGGCTTATTGGGGCGTTGACTACTGCTAAAAATGTCTTCCCCAAAGCGGTTGGTTACGGGCCTTTTTCTGGTGAGGTTGAGTATTCATCTGCCGCATCTGAGAACCTAAACAATGTTGTTGGGGCGATAAACACGAGCGGGACAACTCAGGTATTTGCCAGTGGGCCTACCAAATTATTTCTATTTGATTCTTCTGATCTTTCGCTAGATAACATCTCTGCGACGACTTACACAACAGTAACGGATCGCTGGAGATTTACACAATTCGGGAATAATTTGATAGCGGCTGGACATCCCAATACGCTTCAAAGATACGATTTAACTACGACTGGGAACTTTGCAGTTGTAACTGGTGCGCCAGCCGCAAAACTTGTAACAGTGGTCAGAGATTTTGTAGTGACTGCAAATAGTTCTGATGGGTCTAATAGAGTGCGGTGGTCAGGGATTAACGACCCGACCACTTGGTCATCTTCTGCTGTCACTCAGTCTGACTTCCAAGACATTCCTGATGGTGGTGAGATTCGTGGGATCACAGGAGGTGAGTTTGGTCTCGTGTTGTGTGCGAGGTCAGTCCACCGTATGTCTTATGTTGGTACACCTTTGGTTTTCCAGTTCGACAACATCACTCGGAATCTAGGGTGTTATGAGTCCAACTCTGTCATCCAATGGCAGGGTGTTACTTACTTCTTGGGTGACGACGGGTTTTACTCTTGTAATGGTCAGCAAGTCGAGGCCATAGGCGCAGAGAAAGTAAACAGGTTCTTTTTTAACACGCTCATTGAGGCCAATTTGTCGCTTATGTCGGCAGCAGTTGATCCAGCAAAGAATCTAGTAATTTGGGGCTATCCAATCCTTGATAACAGTTACAGACTTCTTGTATACCACCTAATTACAAAGCGGTGGAGTTACGCAGACACGACTGTAAACAGGATCGCAGATTCAACGACTCCGAACATTACTCTTGAGGCTCTTGACACCTTCTCAGCCTCTATAGACGCTCTAGGAACCTCTTTAGATGATCGTCTATGGTTAGGTGGCAAGATGATCTTTTCTGGCGTTAAAGCCGACAAGATTATTACTTTTACGGGTGCAAATAAACAAGCGGTTATCGAGACTGCTGACCTCAACGAGATCCCAAGTGCGGCAATGGTGACCCTTGCCAAACCGATTGTAGACAACGGGTCTGCGAGTGTAGCCATAGCGTCTAGGTTCAAACTTAACGAGGATGTTAGTTTTGGGGCTGCGACTGCTGCTGACTCTGAAAACCGAGTTGGTTTGAGGTCAGTTGGGAAGTATCACAGGCTCCAGGTGAACCCTTCTGGGAACTGGACTAATGCGGTTGGTTTAGAGCTTGAGATCCAACCAGCAGGGAACCGATAATGTTTAGAAGGTTGCCTCCGTTTGGTGGTGACTTTCGTGCTGTTGCCGAGATCCTCAATGGAGTGATGGACGGCAAGACCAACAACACTGGCACGATCACGCTAAATACTGGCAACGCTACAACGACAGAGTTATACGACGAGCGTATCTCAATTGATACCAAGATTGTCCTGATTCCGTTCTCGGATGCGGCTAAGAATGATTCTGCGCCTTATGCTCAGTTTTCAGACTACAACGACCAAGCGGCAACGACTATAGGGTCAGAAACCATCCTTAGCTTAGACACGACAGATATGTCGAGCAATGTCTATCTAAGCAATGGGAACCGAATTAACTTTAGGAATACAGGCAAGTACGCAATCCAGTTTTCTATACAAGTGGTCAACTCAACCAATGCTGTTCAGAGTGTAGACATTTGGTTTAAAAAGAACGGCAGCAACATAGCGAAGTCAAATAGTAAGTTTGGAATAAAACAAAGAAAGGGTGTTGGAGACCCCTCCCAACTTATTGCCGCAACAATGGTGTTCTTTGACCTGACGGCTGGGGATTATATTCAGCTTGCTTATAGGCCGACGGACATAGGTGTTTCATTTGAACACTTTGCGGCTGTTAACGCTTCTGCTGGGGTGACCCCTGCAATTCCTGAGACACCGACTGCTTTTGTAACTGTGCAGTACATTGCCCCACACCCGTATTCCAATGTTTATGTAGAGTCACAAACGAGCGGAAGTGCGGTTATTTCTCACTTTGCCAATGACACGGCAAACAAAACCTACGCTTATATTTTGATAGGATAGAGTATGGCAACGATTTCTAATATGATCCCGCAGTTAGTAAATCAAGGGGCATTGAGTGTTCTTAATCCAAATACATCGGTTGGAGGTGGGCAACAGTTTATGACATCTGGCGGTGTTGGTACGCAAGTTTATACACCAATTGATGCTCAGGGTAACCCGATAGGGACACCATTTGGCCCTGGTTATATTCCGCCACAAACTCCTATTCCTGGTGGATCTACTGCTGACCTAATAAGTCAACTTCCTGCTTTGCGTGGTACTACATCTGGCGAATCAAGAATTGATCCAACGCTACGGCCTTACCTAGAACTTGGTCTGCGTCGTGGAGAACAACTATTCTTTGGTGGGCAACAACCCACCCTTTATCCAGGGCAGATGTTTGTTTCCCCATCTCAACAAACCCAGCAAGCTCTAGCTGCTCAAGAAGCCCTTGCTACTCAACCCTCTCCGTTTCTGGAGCAAGCAGGGCGGTCTTACATGGGTGCGCTCGGTGGTTTAGGGCAGATTGCTAGTGGTTCGTTTCTTGCTGGGTCTCCTTTCCGCCAACAAGCAATTGAGTCTGCAACCAGGCCAATCCTTCAGCAGTTTGAGCAATCGACCCTTCCTGGTATCCAGTCGGCCTTTTCAAGAGCAGGGCGGTATGGATCAGGAGCGCAGGAGCGTATGTTGGGGGCGGCTCAAGAAGCAACAGGTCGGGCGATTGGTGATGTTGCAGCGCAAATTGCTGCTGCTGATTACGCTCGGGAGCGTCAGTTAATGCAACAGGCTCTCGGTCAGGAACTTGCCGCAGCGCAAGTCGCTCCTCAGTTCTTTGCTCAACAGTTCCTACCATCTCAACAGTTGGCCCAAATTGGTGCGGCTCGTGAGGCTATTGCGGCCCAACCTCTCCAAGAGGCTATGACTCGGTATCAGTTTGCCCAACAACTCCCCTACCAGCAACTTCAAACTTTCCTCTCTGGAGTCTACGGAACACCGCTTGCGGCTTCTCAGTACCAGCAAATCCCGCAAGCCCAGCGTAATGTGGGTGCGGGTGCGCTTGGTGGGGCGTTCTTAGGCGCTGGTATAGGACAAATGATTGGTGGTGGTTTTGGCGGTCTATCCTCCCCCGCAATCGGCGCTGGTCTTGGTGGCCTTCTTGGTGGGTTCCTATGACCCCTTCAGAAATCATTACCGCTGACGCAATAGAAAGAAACTTAAACCCTCAGTCTATTCTTTCGTCTGTTTTTCAAATGCTTCAGACAGAAAGAGCGGTGATGTTGCAAAAAAACAACTCTATTCTTTTGCTAGAGAAAATTGATGTTGGTTCTGTTGCGCTGCATCTTTTTACAGAAGATCAGCCAATGACCCTAGTAAAGTCGGTTAAGTTTTTCATCGACAAGATCAAGTCTTCTGACATCAAAGCGGTTTATGGTTTAGCAGACAACGAGCAGATTGTTCAGCTTTTAATTTCTTTAGGTGTTCCTGTTCAAGACTCTGATAACCCCAATTACAACTGGATGGCAATGGTATGAGATATGACCATTTTTCAATGCTTCCAGAGAGGGCTTTCCAGCCACGAGACCGCTATGGAATGACCCGAGAGGGTGGTGGTGGCGGGATTCCTATTGTTTCTGATGTCTTGGACTTTGCTGGAGATGTTGTTAGCGGTGCAGTAGATATTGTCAGAGATGTCGGTAGAGATATTGACGACTTTGTAAACGATGAGATCCCTGGTGGTTGGATAACTGTCGCTGCCGTAGGTACTGGGATGTATTATGGTGGCGCAGAAACGGCTGCGGCTGCGGGTGCGGCAGAAACGGCTGCTGCGGCAGAAGCGGCTGCGGCTGGTGGGGCGGTTGTAACCCCTGTTGCTAGTTGGGGTGGAACTGTTACCCCTATTGCTCCTATTAGTACAGCAGTAGCGGTTCCTGCATCCCAATTAGCATTTCCAGCAACAGAAATCGGTGCAATATCAACGCCCATTCCTGAATCATTTCAAGCGGCTTTACCTTCTTTTGGTGTAGAAACAGCGGCAAGTGCAGCACCATTTACGGCTGCTCCTGGGTCATTCCAAGCGGCTATAGGTAGTGGTTTGTTAGCCTCTGCCGCTCCTGCTCTTTCTCTTACAGACGCATTTAGAACTGCTCGATTGGCTTCTAGTTTAATGGGCCAACCACAACAACCTCAATACCCTACTCAGCAACTTCCTGAGATGCAAGCAGGAGCAGTTGACTTGTTGTCTTTGCCTCAGTTAAGGGCTGGTGTGCCTAATGTTTCTGGTCTTTTAAATCCAAGAACAACATCAGTTCCAGTTTTTGATTTTTATACCGGACTTCCTTCTTTACTAGGATAAGACATGGATGGACTTCTTTCTTTTTTAAGCCCCGAGCAACAAGCTCTAGCCCAACGGCAAGCCCAGACACAGGGACTTATTGGCTTAGGTTCTGCGCTCCTGCAAGCCTCTCAAGGCCAACCAGGACAGCGCAGACCCACTCTTGGTAGCGCCTTCGCTCAAGCCGCTCCTGTAGGGATGCAAGCGTATCAAAGTGGCATGGATCAAATTTTGCGTGACATCATGCTCTCTGAGCAAATTAAAGAGTCAAGAGCAAAAGCCAAACAACCCAAGTTTATGACCATCAAAACACCTGACGGTGGCGAAAGACTTGTGCAAATTTCCCCAACAGGGGCAGTTTCGCCTGTAGATATTGTCGGACTTGGTGGTGGTGCTTCCCCTAAGTTTGATGCTCCTACGGCTGCATTTTTAAGCATGAAATATCCTGGCAAGTCGTATGCTGAATTAAACCCAGATCAGCAAAGAGAAATTATTGAGTTTTCAAACGCTCCTGATGCTACAAAAGCAGCAGATTTAAACAGAGAATCAAAGAAAACAAGGTTTGAAACTGGCATATCAGTTCCAGTTCCTCGTGGTCGTTCTGAGTTTTTAACACCGCCACAGGTCGCTCCGCCAGCACCTTCTACTCCAGCGCCTTCTGTTGCGCCTGTTTCGGTAGCACCTGTTAGCGATGCTTCTGTGCAAAGAGTGTCTGCTGTTCCTGTCTCTCAGGACTTGACTACACAAGCTGGGCAAGCGGCTGCGTTAAGGATTCCTGCTGATGTTGCAGCCAAACCTTTGGGCGAAAAAGAGAAACCTCTTATTGAGAGCCAGTCTATTAGCCCCAAGATGAAACAAGAGTTAGAAGTTGCAAGGCCAAAACAAATGCAAGCGGTTGAGTATGTTCTTGAGACAAATACTCAAATGCTTTCTGTGATTGACGAACTACTTGCTAATAAAGGTTTTAATGATGCTTTCGGGTTTTTGGGCGAAACAATGTCTAAAATTCCAGATACCAATGCGGCTAGGGTTCGTGGATTGCTAGAAAAACTTGGCGGAAACTTGTTTATTGAAGCGATTACCGCTATGAGAGCCGCCTCTGCGACGGGTGCGGCTGTTGGTAACGCAACTGAGAAAGAAGGCGACAAACTGCAAGGTTCTCGTGCCGCTCTTATGCAAGCGCAAAAAGCAGAGGACGCTAGAAAAGAACTTGAGACGCTTCGTGACACACTGCGCTTTCAACGCAATTTAGTTACCAATGCTTATGAGCGTACTTACGGAAGGGGAACATTCGTACAGCGTGAGCCTAAAAAGGCTCCTGAGCAACGCAAGCCGCTTCAATCCATTTTCGGAGGTCAGTAAATGGCAGACATCCGAGAGCAAGTAAATCAGGCTCGACGGGCTGGGTATACTGAGCAAGAGATTGCCAACTTTTTATCTGCTCAAGATCCACGGGTAAAAGAGGCAATTTCAGAGGGTTATTCTGCTGATGAGATCATGGCCTTTATTGCGCCCACCCCTACAACGATGGAACGAGTTGAGCGTGGTGCTGGGATTGTTGGGAGGGCTATAGGGCCAACGGCAGTAGGAACGACCGCTGGGGCGCTTTTGGGGATTCCTGGTGGCCCTCCTGGAGTTGCTTTGGGATCTGTCGTGGGTAGTCTTTCTGTGCCTGTTGCCGACGCTGTAATACAGGCTTACAACGCCTTGGTTCCGCAAGATCAGCAAATTACCTTGCCGTCGCAGGGGATCAAAACCGCTTTGGATCGTTTGGGAATGGGCGGGATAGAACCCGAGACTCGTGGTGAGCGTATGCTTGCAACAGCCGCAGAAGCAACTACTGGGGCTGGGTCTCAGATTGCCGCTGGTCGTGGGATAAGAGGGACATTTGCACCTACGGGGCAAACAATTTCTCAAGCCCCCATTGCTCAGTTAATTACCGCCCCCACCGCTGCTGGTGGATCTCAGTTTGTAGGTGAGGTAACGGAGAGTCCGTTAGCCGCTTTGGGAACTGGTTTGGTTATTGGCGGTGCTGGTGGTGTTCGCCCCAGAGCAAGGGGAGAAGCCCCGACAACTCCACAGATGCAAGAACAAATTAGGAGCGCATTTAAGGCCGCTGAAGACGCAAACCTTACTATTAACATTGATGCGTTTCAAGGCAAACTTTTTGATATTGATAAAAAACTTAGACAGGCTGGATGGAAACCTGACAATTCCAAATTGTCTGATATTACAGACATGGTTAATTCAATTGGAAAAGAAAGAGGCCCAAAAGATTTAGTTGACTTAAAAAGGATTCGTGACGAAATAAAACTTTCGGCAGACCCTAATGAGCCAAGTAAATACAAGTTAATGAGAATAGTCTTGAATGAATTTGATGACTTTTTAGACAATTTACCTAAAAACGCCATTTATTCTCCGTTTCAAGGACAAGATGCTCAAAGGGGTCTCAGGGCATGGGGCGAGGCTAGAAGGCTGTTTAACACAGAAAAGAAAGCCGAAGTTTTTACCGACATCCTTAAAAACCTTCCTATAGAGGCTAATAAGTTTAGTCAGTCTGGTGCAGAAAACTATCTTGCCAATGAGTTAAGAAAGTTAGCCAAGAACGATAAGCAGATGCGTCTTTTCTCCCGTACAGAGCAAGCAGAGATTCGCAAAGCAGCAGAGGGTGGCAATCTTCAGACTATGTTGAGGTATTTTGGAAAATTTGCCCCAAGAGGTTTTTTGCCAATGGCTGGAACTGCTGGTCTTACTGTATACGATCCAATTTATGGGGTTGCTTTGGGAGCCTTTGGAGAAGCATCCCGTCGTGGTGCAGAACAAATGAGAATTGGCGATGTTGAGCGTTTAGTTGATATGATTAGAACTGGTCAAAGACCGCCAACGATTACTCAATTTATGCCAACAACTGTATCCCGTGGTCTTTTATCTACTGAATTGGAGTAAACCGTGACAAGAGCAAAGATTTCGCAGTATGACGCAACGGCAGCTAATAACACCGATGTCAATGGCGTAAACATTGCGGAGGGTTGTCCTCCTTCGTCTATGAATAACATGGGCCGAGAGATCATGGCGGCCCTTAAACGCTTCCAGGTGGGTTCTGATGGGGACGGGGTGACTGTAGGTGGTTCTTTAGTGGTGAGCGGGTCTACGACAGCAAATACGCTCTCTGCGAGTGTCCTAAACCTATCAACGGATCTAGCGGTAACGGAAGGCGGGACGGGGGCTTCTAACGCCTCTGGAGCAAGGGCAAATCTTAACGCTGTGGGCTATACAACGACTGTCGGGTCGGTGATAATTACGAGTGGTACAACTGCTCAGAGAGACGGCTCCCCTAATGCTGGTTACTTCCGATTTAACAACTCAACATACCAATTTGAGGGCTATAACGGGTCTGCCTGGGGTGCGGTTGGTGGTGGTGCTACTGGTGGCGGGGGAGACGCTGTATTCGTTGAGAACGACCAGACTGTGACTGCAAACTACACAATTCCTGCAACTAAAAACGCCATGTCGACAGGGCCAATCTCCATCAATTCGGGGGTAACTGTGACTGTGTCGACTGGCGCAAGATGGGTGGTGATCTGATATGGCTATTACTTTAGACGGAACCAATGGTATTAACTCTAGCGGTGTCATAGTCGCACCTGATGGCTCTGCTTCTACTCCAGCGATTACTAATGATGGAGATACCAACACAGGCATCTTCTTCCCTGCGGCTGACACTATTGCCTTTGCTGAAGGTGGTGCAGAGGCGATGCG